>Ga0073928_10008978_pt1 | contig 12323 bp, 10 predicted proteins | sample PaiPotPPA55metaG_FD_76969 | JGI IMG/M metagenome (GOLD analysis project Ga0073928, IMG submission 76969) | Iron sulfur acid spring bacterial and archeal communities from Banff, Canada, to study Microbial Dark Matter (Phase II) - Paint Pots PPA... ...
GATCCCACAGAGCTTTGAACTTTTGAAACGCCTCCACCAGTTCAGACCCGAACATTCTCGGAAGCAGTTCGGCTCGCGCCTGCCCGTCGCCATGCTCGCCGGAAAGTGAACCGCCATAAGCGATGACCAGATCCGCAGCCTCTTCCACGAACTTACGCATTTTCTTCAGGCCATCACCAGACTGAAGATCGAAACTAATGCGGTTGTGGACACAGCCGTCTCCAAAGTGGCCGTATACCACGCAGCGATAGTTGTAGGCTTCGGTCAGCCTGCGGAATTCGCGCAAATATCCACCCAGCTTCTCAGGAGCGACTGCGGCGTCTTCCCATCCTTCCCACGTTGCCGGCTCCCCGGGAACGTTAGAAACCGCACCCAGCGCCGATTCCCGGATCTCCCAGGCCTTTCTCGCTAGCCGCCTTTCGCTAAGCAACCGAAAGCGCGGTGGACGAGTATTTCGGCCGAGCGCCTCCATCAATCCGCGGGCTTGAGCGTCCGCCTCGCCCCCTGTCTGCGCGCCAAACTCCGCCAGCAGCCATCCCCTGCCTTCAGGAAGCAATGCCAAACCCTCCGGGTTGATTCCTTTGCGGCGGGTGTATTCGACGAGCAGGCTGTCCATGCCCTCGAGCCCGATCGGGCGGTAAGACAGCACCTCGGGAACCAGATCGGCACATTCATACACATCGCCGCAGCCGATCAAAAGCAGTACCCGCTCAGGCGGACTCTCGACTAGCCGGCAGGTAGCTTCGAGCACGGTGACGCACGTGCCCTCCGATCCAACTAGTGCCCGCGCGACGTGAAATGCGTTTTCCGAAAGCAGGAAATTCAGGTTGTATCCAGAAACCCGGCGCGGAATGTTGGGATAGCGTTGCCGGACCAGATCGCCATACTGGTCACGGATGGCCCTCATGCCCGCATAAATCTCGCCACGTCGGTCACCTTCGCGGATGATGGCTTCTAATTCGGCATCGCTAGTTGCCCCCACGCGCATGCGAATGCCGTCGTAAGTGAGAATTTCAAGCTCCTCAATGTTCTCATCGGTCTTTCCTGCCATCACCGAATGCACGCCGCAAGAGTTGTTTCCCACCATTCCGCCCAGCGTACAGCGGCTGTGCGACGCCGGATCCGGGCCGAAAGTCAGGTTGTGCTTCTCCGCCGCGCCGCGCAGATGATCGAGAATGACGCCCGGCTGGACCCGCGCGATGCGGCGTCTCGGGTCGAGTTCGACAATCGCCGCCATGTACTTCGAGAAATCGAGCACCACCGCGACGTTGCAGCACTGGCCGGCGAGCGAAGTTCCTCCGCCGCGACAGAGCACGGGAGCACCGTGCTCGCGGCAAATGGAGATCGCGGCGATTGCATCGTCTGTGTCTTTAGGAAGGACAACCCCGATGGGTACCTGGCGGTAATTGGAGCCGTCCGTGGCATACAGGGCACGGCTGCCGCTGTCGAAGCGCACTTCGCCTCGGAGATGGCGGCGCAGCGCGGCTTCCAAGACTTCAGCGTCAAGATGTGGGTGTCTTGCTGACTTTGCAGACATTAAGTGAGGCTGATGCAACGATCAAAGATAACATTCCGCCCCCCAAGTTCATTGGACGGGATCATTGACGAGGCCCGCTTGATGGGCGAGACGCCCGTCGCTCCACAAACCGTTGTTGGCTGAATGCTCTATCCGGCGTAGCGCGAGGAGTAATCGGTCAGGCTCAAGAAAAGCAGCAAAATCAGCCAAGCCACCGCGAACAGCAGCACCGCCTTGGTCATCTTTTCGCTAGTGTATTTCACCTGCATGAAGATCAACACTACGATCGAGGCTTTGCAGGTGGCAATGACCAAGGCCACAACCGTATTGAACCGCCCAAGATCAATGGTCGCGATCCAGGCGGTGAGGCACGTGGCCACGATCAGGATGATAAATACGAGCCAATTCAATCTGCTCGGAACAATGTGCCCGGAATGTTCAGACATAAGTTCGCTCAAGCTCCCGGTCGTCGGTCAATCAAATACAGCAAGGGAAACAGATAAATCCAGACGATATCTACAAAGTGCCAATACAGCCCCGCGATTTCGAGCGGCGTGTGATATCCGGGCGTGAACCGCCCCTTCCAGGCCATCCAGGTAATCACGCTGAAAATGCCGACGCCCACAATCATGTGGATGGCGTGCATCCCGGTCAGGGCAAAGTAGAGCGCGAAGAATATCTGCGAGTGTTGCTGAATCTCCGCTTCTCGCTTCTGCAGCGCCTGCGGGTCGTTTTGCAGCTTGTCGAGTCCAAACAGGTGCTGATTGTCCCGCATCAGGTCTTTGGCGCTGAAATCGAAAGTCGGGATGTGGTGCTCCCGGTATTTGTCCCCCCATTCTTTGGTCTTGATGCCAAGAAATGCCAAGCCAAAGACAAGAGTCAGCAGCAGCATTCTTACCTGCAGCTTGCGGTTGCCCATCTGCGCGGCGCGAACGGCCTGCGCCACCGTCAAGCTGCTGCAAATCAGCACGGTTGTGTTAAACGTGCCAATACCGAGAGAGAGGCTCCTACTGGCCGCGGCAAAGTCCGGAAAGTATTTCAGCCGGTAAATCAGATAGGCGCAGAACATGCCGCCGAAAAACATGATTTCGGTGCCCAGGAACCACCACATGCCGAGCGACGCCGCATTCCGCTGCTGCTCTTCGTCAGCGAAGTGATGGCGCAGCTCCGGACGGTCGTGTTCCGTGTGCTCTGCGTGTTCCGCGACTAGAGGACTATCGCTCAAGCGTCACCTCTTCCGGAAGCGACATGCTTTCGTATTCATAAGCTTCCCAGGTCACTACCGGAGTCTCATCAAAGTTAAAAGTTGGCGGCGGCGATGACGTTCTCCACTCCAGCCCCGTCGCGCCCCACGGGTTATCGGTCGCGATCTTGCCGTAACGCAGCGACCACAGGAAGTACACCATCGGCAGCAGGTATCCCACGGCTAAAATGGTTGCGCCCGCAGTCGAGAGCACATTCAAAGCTTGCCATTCCGGCATGTGCGAATAGTCGTAATAACGCCGCGGCATGCCCAGGTAGCCAAGTACGAACTGGGGGAAGAAGGTTAGATTGAATCCCAGAAAGACGATCAGCGCCGCCGCCCGTCCCCAGGATTCCGGATACATCCGTCCGGAAATTTTTGGCCACCAGAAATGCATCCCGCCGAGGTATCCCATGACCGCGCCTCCGACCATCACGTAATGGAAGTGGGCGATTACGAAATAAGTGTCGTGAACATGCAGGTCAAGCCCCAGGCATGCTAGGAAGAGCCCAGTCAGTCCGCCAATTGTGAAAAGGCCGATAAAACCAAACGCGTAGAGCATCGGCGTAGAGAACGACACCGAGCCCTTGTACATGGTCGCCGTCCAGTTAAAAACTTTGATTGCCGAGGGCACCGCGACCAGATAACTGAGGAAAGAAAACACCAGCGCGGAATAGACCGAAATCCCGGCAACGAACATGTGGTGCGCCCAGACCAGGAATCCGATAGCGGCAATCGCGATGCTCGACATGGCGACGAAGCTGTACCCAAAGATGCGCTTGCGCGAGAAACAGGGAATGATTTCGCTGATCACCGCCATCGACGGCAGAATCATGATGTAAACCGCGGGATGCGAGTAAAACCAGAACAAATGCTGGAACAGGACCGGGTCGCCGCCGCGAGTAGGATCGAAGATGCCCAGGTTGAGCGTGCGCTCGAGCACCACCAGGATCAACGTGATGGCAATTACCGGAGTGCCGAGCAGCATGATGATGCTGGTGGCATAGTGCGACCATACAAACAACGGCAGCCGCGACCAGGTCATTCCCGGCGCGCGCATGCGGTGCACGGTGACCACAAAATTCAAGCCGGTGAGGATGGACGAAAATCCAGAAATAAAAATTGCCAGCCCGGCTTCAACCACGCGGGTATTGCTGAACATAGTGGAAAACGGCGTGTAGAAGGTCCAACCCGTATCCACGCCGCCGGTCGCAATGCAGTGCAGATAAAGAATTCCCGCGATAATGTAGATATACCAGCTGATCAGGTTAATCCGTGGCAAGGCCAGGTCTTTGGCCCCAATCATCATCGGAACCAGAAAATTTCCCAGCACCGCGGGAATGGAGGGAATCAGGAAAAAGAAGACCATCACCTGCCCGTGCATGGTGAAGGCCTTGTTGTACATGTCTGCCGACATCAGGTCACCCGCAGGGGTGAGCAATTCCAGGCGTATCAGCAATGCAAAGAATCCACCAATAAAGAAAAATGCGGTGATCGAAATGAGATAGAGCAGGGCGATACGCTTGTGGTCTGTGGTGAACAGCCACGAGCGAATGCCGTACTCTGCATTCAGATAGTTTTTCTTTTCCATGCTTGCAACTGCGGTCGCCATTGCTATTCCTTCGGCTTCAGAGAAGCTGAGTTGCCGGCCGGTGCTGCCGGCGTCTGGCTCAATGATTTCACGTATTCCACCAGCGAAGTCAATTGCTCTTCACTGACCTGTCCTTGAAACGACGGCATGACCGGCTTGAATCCGGAAACTATTTTTGCGCCAGGAACCAAGATAGATTCGCGCACGTAGTTCTCGTCGGCGACGACGGTGCGGCCGTCTTCGAGTAGTACCGGCTTGCCAAATACACCCGTCAAATTCGGGCCCCGTCCCTGCACATCAAATCGATGACACGTGGAGCATCCCAGTTGCGTAAATAAGGCCTGCCCGTTCTGCGCCAGCGAGCCCGCAGGAACTCCGCCCCCCATCCAGGTCTCATACTCGGCAGGTTCCATTACCACCACTTCGCCGATCATTCCTGAATGCTGGGTGCCGCAGTACTGGGCGCAGAAAAGATGATACGTCCCCGGCTTGGTTGCCTTGAACCACATCGTGGTATAGCGGCCCGGAATCACATCCTGCTTCAGGCGGAACGCCGGAACGTAGAAGCTGTGGATCACGTCCTGCGAAGTCATGATCAGCTTAATGTTTTTGCCGACGGGGACATGCAGTTCGTTCAGTTCGCGCTGACCTTCCACGTGCTGCAGCTTCCACATCCACTGCTTCGCCACCACGTAAATTTCGGTGGCGTCCTGGGGCGGAGTGCGAGCGTCGAAGAAGATGACCGCGCCCCAGACAAAAATAACCAGAAAAATCCCCATCGGAACCACTGACCAACCAATCTCCAATATCAGGGAGCCATGGATGGGCGTAGCTTCGCGTCCGTGACGCCGCCGGTACTTAAAGCTAAAGACGGCGATCACTGCAAAGATTGCCAGCGTCGTCGCCACAGAGAGCACTACCAGAAAAATGTAGAGCAAATCTACGGGCAACGCGTGCGTCGATGCGCCAGCCGGCCAAAGTGGAAAATTATCAAACATAGGTATGAGACCGGTTCATCTCCTTGGAGTCGCCAGGCGATCCCCGACGGAACAATATGATTAAGAAAAGCCCTAGCGAAAGCACAGTCGCTCCGCCGCTGAGCTGGATAATCCGGCTAATGATGGCGCCATACTTCCCGGTCGTCGGATCATAGTGATAGCAGTACAAGAGCACTTGATCCGCGAGCGTCCCAATCTTGTTCTGCGAAGCCTGGATCAGTCCCAGCCGCAAATCTTTCGGCGGATATTCGACGCCGTAGTAGTACTGCGCCAATTTCCCTTGCGGCGTCACAATCATGATCGCCGTCGCATGCGAAAACTGTCCGCTCTTGGGATCGTATTGATATCCGAAGCCGACGGCTTTGGTGAGTGCCGTAATCGATTCCTGCGGTCCAGTAAGAAAATGCCAGCCATCCGCGGCTCCCGGACGGCCATAGCGCTTAACGTAGTCGGCTTTCTTCTTGGTCGCAGCCTCGGGTGTGTCCCTGGGATCGAAGCTGACGGTAATGACGTCAAATTCTTTGCCCACATCGAACTTCAGCGCCTTCAGCGAACCTGAAAGCCCAGCCATCACCTCGCTACAGAGCATGGGGCACCGGTAGTAAACCAGGCTGAGAATCACCGGCTTCTTGCCGAAATAATCTCCCAGCCGGACTTGCTTGCCGCTTTCGTCGCGAAAACTCAGATCCATCGAAATCTGCTGATTCAGGTTCTGCACGATGTCAACGTCGTTCAATCCCGCCGGCTTGATGTTCGAAGGCGGCGACATGATTCCGTTGGTCATGCTCTGGCCCAATGCCGCGGCGCCCAAAGCGATCGTCACGACCAGCGCACGGGCGAGGACGCCCATGCCTGCACGAACTTGTTTTTGGAGTGACGGGCGTCCCCGCCCGTCCTTCGCGGCAGCGAAGCACTTCGACGAATTGTGAAAGCTACTACTCACTGCTTTTTCCCTTTTGCTGGCTTTTTGGCCGCCGGAGCTTGCTGCGAACCGCCGCCTGCCGCCGCTGCTGTATCCTCCTGCGGAATCGTCGGCAATCCGCGCTGTGCGATCAACTGCATGGCGCGATCAATCGGGATGCGCACCACCCCACCGCTCTGGTCCACCCAGCCATAACTGGCCAGAGTCTCGTCCTGCTGATAACGAAAATCGTTGATCTCGGTACGCTCGTCGTCTTCGAGACGCGGCTGAGGAAACTCCTGAAGAACCTTCTCGTGGGTCTGCGGAGTATCCGGCTCGCGCGTTTCCGGCTGCATCTGTACCATCGGACTCTTGCTCTGCTGGTGTTTGCGCTCGTACGCATCCATGAAATGGAACATTCCCCAGATCACGTAATAAACCAGCACCCCCGTGACCACCAGGCCAATCAAGAACCCGAACAAAGGCTTCGTGCTAACATCTTCGCGCTCGAAGCCGCCGCCGTTCTGATGTTTGCCGTGATCAGGTGTACCGTGATTACTCATGGGCCGCTCCCACGTATTCCAGGAATTCCTGCGCGTGCTGGTCGTAGACGGGCAGCAACGGACGCGATCTCAGGTTATGGAAGAACAGTGCCAGCCAGAATCCCCCAATGGCGATTGGGACTACCAGATCCAAAAGCGCCAGTGGGCTGAAGTAGATGCTCTTGTGGAAATTCGGTTCGATGTAAAAGTACAAATCCACGAACCGCATGAAGATAAGCCACGACGCAAGCCAAACCAGTTTGCGTGGATTGCGCTTGAATCCCCGCGATAACAGAAACAGAAACGGTATCGCGAAATGAAACAGCACCAGCGCCAGCCCAATCCTCTGCCAGCCTTCATTCAGCCGCCGCGTAAAGAACGTAATCTCACTGGGCAAATTGCCCGCCCAGATGATGAGCAGTTGCGAGAAGCTGAAATACGCCCATAACATCACAAAGGTGAGCATCAGTTTGCCATGGTCGTGGACTTCTTTGGCCTTTAGCAGGGAAGCGGTCGGCGGGTAGCGAGACAAGATGTTCTCCACTACGACTGCGAAGCACATGGCCGACAAACATTCGCCGACGATGAAGATGAATCCGTAAATGGTCGAAATCCAGTGCGGGTCAAGCGACATGACCCAGTCAATCACTGCGAATGAAATTGTGAATGCGTATAAAATCAGCCCAGGCGCGGCAATTTTACGGAAACGCGGACTCAGATTCTGCACCGGAGGAGCGTCCTGCTCATCCGACCAGCGGCCGAGAAAGTAAGCGAGTACCAGCCAGATAGCGAAATAAACGATTGCCCGTGCGATGTAGCCATCGAGAAAAAGAAAATGCGCCGAGCCGAAGCGAGTTAAGTACTCATGACTCAGGTCGTACAGGTGACCGTCGCTCTTGGTTGCGTTCAGCCAGCCGTGCTGTGTGCCATTCCCGCTGTACAAGTACGGCATCCCCACAATGATTGGAATAAACAGCACCGCCATCAGTGGAAGCGTCTTCATAGCTGCTTCAAGCTGGCGGCGAATCACCATCCCCCATTTGCCGCCAGTTAGGTGCTGGATCATCAGAAACGCCATGCTGCCCAGAGTGACGCCCAGCCAGAGCATGAAACCGAGAAGGTAAGAGTGAAAAAACTGCTCGTGAGTCGGTTTCCAAAAAGCTGCGAGCAGCGACAAAAATCCAAACAGCAGTCCCACCCCGAGAGACCGCTGGTAGATCGTGTTTACGACCTCAGGCGTCGCAAAGTCGGTGTTGTTTATGCGCGCCGTCATTTCTGCTCGTCTCCTGTGTAGCTTGACTCGGGAAGGGGAGTCGCCGGAGTAGCTCCGGAACCAGGCTCCTTGAATTTCAGCGACGGCGACGGTACTTTCTCTCCCGCAGCAATATCAGCCTGGGTCGCGTTCTGGCTCAACTGCAACGCGCGAATGTACGCCACAATGCACCAGCGGTCGCGGGGCGCAATCTGTGCTGTGTAGTCGGGCATCACTCCGAAGCCGTTGGTCATCACGTCAAAGAAGTATCCCAGCGGCGCTTTGCGCAGCCGGTCCTGATGATAAGTCGGCGGATGCTTGAATCCGCGCTGCGGGACCATGCCATTGCCATCGCCCAACCGCGAATGGCAAGGCGCGCAATAAATGTTGAACCGCTCGTGCCCGCGCGCCAAAACTTCTTCGGTCACCGGAAACGGCATGTAGTCGCCGGGGTTTCCGCCAATTTTTCCAGTGTAGAAATATTCGTCCTCACGAAGTTGCCCGCGCGCGACCGTTCCTTCCACCTGCGGTCGCGCTGTCCGCAGGTCGGAATAGAAATCGCTCTGCGCCAGCGGCTTCATGCGCGACTGGTCATACATTTCCTGACGGCATCCCGCCAGAACCAGCAGCAGTCCCAATCCGAAAAATTTGCGGAGATTCGCCATCAACTGGGGACCTCCGAAACCGAAATCGGTCCCAGCTCTTCCAAAAACCGCCGCGTGGCCGTCGCGTCATAATTCTTGTCGGACGAGAAAATCATGACGAAGAAATGGTCTCTAGTGACGGACTCAAATTGTGGCACGTTGAACACCGGATGGTAGGGCATGGGCAGCCCATTCAGCGCCAGCATTCCGAACACCGCCGACAGTCCGCCGAAAAGAATTGTCATTTCAAAAGTCACGATGATGAACGAAGGCCATGAATTCAATGGTCGCCCGCCAATGTTGACCGGGTAACTGATGGTGGCGATCCACCACTGCAGCGTGAAAGCGGCGGTACCGCCCAGCAATCCGCCGATCAGGCACACCAGAGCCACGCCGTTCTTGTGAAAGCCAATGGCTTCAGAAAGTTCTTCAACCGGAAACGGCGAGTAGGCGTCAATCTTCCTGTAGCCCGCTCCGTAGGTACGGCGGGCCGCAATGACGGCGTCATTCACGTTGTCGAATTCCGCCATCAAACCGTAGGTGCCGGTATCTTTCACTGATGCACCTCCGTCTCGTGCTCCACTGTCACTTCCGCCTCCGGCAACAGCGTCTTCAATTCAGAAATCGAAACCGCCGGCAACAGCCGCAGGAACAGGAACATGCAGGCCGCGAAGAAGCCCAGCGTTCCGCACAGGATCGCCCAGTCAATGTGCGTTGGGAAGTACATGCCGTACGCGGAGTTGGTGAAGTCGCGAGTCAGGCTGACAATGACGATGATGAACCGCTCCAGCCACATTCCCACCAGCACGTCGAGCGAAACCAGGAACAGCCAGATGGGATTGTTGCGAATTTTCTTTACCCACAAAATCTGCGGAATCAGCAGGTTCGTAATCAGCAGCGCGTAATAGAACGACGAATACGGCCCGTGCAGCCGGTTCCAGCGGAGGAAGCTCTCATACGGATCGCCGCCGTACCAGTTCATGAAAGCTTCAAAGGCGTATCCGTAGGCGACAATCCATCCCGTTGCCAGCATCACCATCGCCGAGTTCTCAATATGGCGCATGGTGATGAAATCTTCGATGTTGTAGAACTTGCGGATGGGAATTGCCAGCACCAGCACCATGGCGAATCCGGAATAAATCGCTCCCGCAACAAAGTAGGGCGGGAAAATCGTCGTGTGCCAACCCGGAACAATGCCAATCGAGAAGTCGAAGCTCACCACGGTGTGAACTGAGAGCACCAGTGGCGTGGCCAGCCCGCCCAGCAGCAGATACGCCGTCTCGTAGCGGTTCCAGTGGCGCACCGAATTCCGCCAGCCCATGGCCAACGCCGCAAACACGAACTTAAGCGCGCGATTGTCGGTCTGATCGCGCATGCTGGCGAGATCGGGAATCAGTCCGACAAACCAAAACACCAGCGAAATCGTCAGATACGTGCTGACCGCGAACACATCCCACACCAGCGGACTGCGGAAGTTCGGCCAGTACGACATGGTGTTGGGATACGGAAACAGCCAATAGAACAGCCACGGCCTTCCGAGGTGGAGCAGCGGGAACATTCCCGCGCAGGCGACGGCAAATAGCGTCATCGCTTCTGCAAACCGGTTAATCGAATTCCGCCACGACTGCCGCAACAGTAACAAAATGGCGGAGATCAGCGTCCCTGCGTGGCCAATACCAATCCACCAAACAAAATTCACGATGGCGAAGCCCCAGCCTATCGGGATATTTACGCCCCAGACGCCAACGCCGCGGTAGAACAGCCAGCACACCGCAAACAGAAACCATTGCAGGATGATGAAGCAGATGAACATACCCAGCACCCATCCACCCATGATGGGCCGGCGCAGCACAATCGCACTGACCTTCTCAGTGATGGATGCGAACGTATGCCCAGGCTGAATGACTGGAGCTTTCTGTTCGCCGGCTTCGACTTCTGTTGGTTTCGCCATCTTGTAAATACTGTTCTTGGTTCTTGGCTCCAGGCTCTTAAATCGAGGCCACCCTAGCTCCGCGCTTAAGAGCCAACAGCCAAGAGCTAAGAGCCGCTTTCCCTCAGCTCCGGATTCGGATTGCGAATCTCCGCCAAATAAGTGGTCCGCGGACGCGTATTCAAATCGTCAAGCAAGCCGTAGTTGCGGGATTTCGCCTTCCACTTCGAAACCAGGCTGTTTGGATCATTGATATTGCCGAAAGCGATTGCATTCGCCGGGCACGATTGCTGGCACGCCGTCTGCAATTCGCCATCCTGAATCTTGATGTCTTTCCCTTCGCGCACCGCGGCTGTTTCGGCATCAATGCGATGATGATTAATGCGCTGCACGCAGTAGGTGCACTTTTCCATGACGCCGCGCGTCCGCACGGTCACGTCGGGGTTGTGCATCATCTTGAACTGCGGCACGTCGAATTCCTGGAAGCGCAGGAAATTAAACCGCCGCACTTTGTAAGGACAGTTGTTCGAGCAATAGCGCGTCCCTACGCACCGGTTGTAGACCATGTCGTTCAGGCCTTCGGTGCTGTGGGTCGTTGCGCCCACCGGGCAAACCAGTTCGCACGGGGCATTTTCGCATTGCATGCACGGTACTGGCTGGAAGTAAGCCTTCGGATTATCGCGGTCGCCTTGGTAATACGCGTCCACGCGCAGCCAGTGCATGTGGCGGCCTTTGTTGACCTGCTCCTTGCCGACCACAGCAATATTGTTTTCCGACTGGCAGGCGATGATGCAGTTGTTGCACCCGACACAAGAATTCAGGTCAATCGCCATTCCCCACGCATACGGCTGGGACTTATAGTCGTACGGCGGATAGAGGCTTTCCGCGGGCTTGTCTTCGTCGAAACTCTCGCCTGCGCCCCGTTGATATTCGGCTAGCGTCTTGGTGCGAATCAGCGGACGCTCTTCGTCACCTACGTCCATCGTCTGATAACCCTGGGTCGTGGCGAGAAGGTACGTTCCTTCCGCCTTGCTGACTTTGACTCCAGCCGACGTGAACCACGGCGTCGCACTGTAACGCAGCGGATAGACGTCAAATCCCGCGCCCGTGCCGGAGCGACCTGCGCGCTGGCGGCCGTAGCCCAGAAACACCGTGACCGATTTATCCGGATGCCCCGCCTGAATCCAGACTGGCAGCTTCATCGAGTTCCCATTCAACTCGACCAGCACCATGTCGCCGCTCTTCACGCCCATGCCCTCGGCCATCTTCGGCCCCATCAGCAGCGGATTGTCCCAAGTCATCTTGCTCATCGGCTTGGGCAATTCCTGCAGCCACGTGTTGTTGGAGAATTGGCCGTCGTAGATGCTGGGGTCGCGGCGGAAGTTGAGTTCAGTTTCGTTTGGATCTCCGGCAGCGGCGGTCTGCGGATAACCCGATCCCTTTCCGGGCGTTCCCTTCGGAGTGAATGCGGTGCCTTCAATCCAACCATCGTGCAGCGACTTGCGCCACCACATGTCGAAATCGGCGCCGGCGTGCTTCGACTTCCAGTAATTCTGGACGATATCATGTCCGTTCGCGGCCGACTGCCGTGCAAGCAGCGCGACCAGTTCGTAAGCGCTCTTTCCGCCGTACAACGGCGCAATCAGCGGCTGCACAATGCTGGCGGTTCCGTCATACGCACGTGTGTCTCCCCAGGCTTCGAGGTA
>Ga0073928_10008981_pt1 | contig 12320 bp, 8 predicted proteins | sample PaiPotPPA55metaG_FD_76969 | JGI IMG/M metagenome (GOLD analysis project Ga0073928, IMG submission 76969) | Iron sulfur acid spring bacterial and archeal communities from Banff, Canada, to study Microbial Dark Matter (Phase II) - Paint Pots PPA... ...
AATTGAGAACGTAGAGGCGTTGTAACAAATGGATTCGCACGAGAAATATCTAGAATTGTGTGCCGCATCGACCGCGGGTGAACTGAGCGGCGAAGAAGAAAGAACGCTGGAAGAGCACCTTGCGGTTTGTGCATCCTGCCGCCAGGCGAAATACAAATTCGAAATGACGGTCCAAAGGGCCGTTCCGGCCCTAGTCGGTGATCTAGCCTCCCCTACGGGAGGGTCCGATACATCTTGGTCCGTCGAGAAAGCAGAAAAGGCCTTTTTTAAGCGACTAAAGGCGGATCAGACCTCTGGTCCACCGGCTGATAACGCACCGGGAAACGTAGAGACCGAGCCAACTGGTCGCCGGTTTACCTATCGACCTTCCGAGATTCCATGGGCCGAACTGTGGATGCCGTTTGCGGCGTGCGTCCTGCTTGCGATCGCACTAGGGATCGGCGCTTATCGAAGCGGATTGAAACGCGGCACGGACACGGCCCAGAAAAAGACTGAACCTGCGCAGTTGTCCGTTGGGTCTCTTGAGGAGCAGATCAGTGATTTCGGCCACCAGAGAGCCGAACTTTTGGCGAAGCTCGCGGTGGACGACAAAGCGGTGGCGGAATTGAAGCGCGACATGGTCGCGCAAGGAGATGAACTTAACCGATTGAGAGCGCTAAACAGCGCCGCTGTTGCGAGCACCACGAGTGGACAACAATCCAGCGAAAGCGGCTCAACTGAAATTTCCCATCTCAACGCAGAATTGATCGCCACGCAAACCAACCTACAAGAACTTCAAGCGAAAGCCGAGGCACTCAGCCAGCAGCGCGAGGATGCAGCGAAGCGCGCCGCGACGCTAGAAGCAAAGGTGAGCGAACTGACCCAACTCGCACGCGATCGAGAGCAAGCGCTGGACCAGCAACAGGCACAGGCAGCAAAACAGCAAGAATTGCTGGACCACGACCGGGACATTCGCGAATTGATGGGTGCGCGCGACCTGTACATCGCCGAGGTCCATGACGTTGGTGGAACCGGCGAGACGGACAAGACTTACGGCCGTGTTTTCTACACAAAAGGGAAGTCGCTTATTTTCTATGCGTATGACTTGGACCAAGAAGCGGGTCTGAGAACCGCCAGCACGTTCCAGGCGTGGGGCCGGCGCGGCGTGGACAAACAGCAGGCGCTCAGTCTAGGAATTTTTTACGAAGACAACGCAAGCAAGAAGAGATGGGTTTTAAAGTTTGACGATGCCAAAGCCCTGGCAAACATTGATGCGGTGTTTGTCACTGTGGAACCCAGCGGCGGAAGCCATCACCCCAGTGGTAAGCAGTTGCTGTTCGCCTACCTCCGCGTAAATCCGAATCATCCATAGTCCAATCAAACTAAGAAAATGCTGTCCTGTTTTCCGGACAGAAGTGTGATTGGCACAAAAATAGGTGTGGTTCGCATAGACCTAGTAGCGAGGAAACGTTTCTCGCTAGCGGAGGTTCCTTGCGAGTGCGGACTGCAACGCTCCTACTCATTCTTGGTTTGACCTTTGCAACAATTTGTTCAGCACAGTCGCCGACAGGAACGATTAGTGGAATTGTTGTTGACCCTTCGGGTGGAATTGTCGCTGGTGCAGAGATTTTGATCGTCAGCGATACAACCAGCGTCCAGTACCCCGCGAAGACGGACGGTGAAGGCATCTACGTCGTTGCGAACCTGCCGCCCGGTCCATACCGCATTCAGGTTTCTAAGATCGGATTCAAGACGATCATCAAGCCTGACATTGTGATCCACGTGCAGGATGCCCTGGCGATTAACTTCAGGCTGCCGCTCGGAGCCATCTCCGAAATCGTTACGGTTCAGGGCGGTGCGCCGCTCGTGAATACGGAATCAGGCTCCGTCAGCACTGTCATCGACAGACAGCTTGTGGACAATCTGCCGATGAATGGCCGGAGTTTTAATACCCTGTTGCAACTGACTCCGGGTGTGGTGATCGCTCCCTCGAATTCAAACACTCCAGGGCAGTTCAGTATTGCCGGGCAAAGAACAAGCGCGAACAATTTCACGGTGGACGGAGTATCGGCGGACTTCGGGGTACAGGCGGGCATTACTGCCGGTGGAGCTTCCGGTCTCGGCCAAGCACAGGCGTTCAGCGCTCTAGGCGGCACGAGCAGTCTTGTGTCGGTTGATGACTTGCAAGAATTTCGAATCGAGACATCGTCGTTCTCGCCAGAATTCGGACGCCAGCCCGGCGGCCAAGTCTTGCTCACGACCCGCTCGGGAAACAACGACTGGCATGGCGGGGTGTTCGACTATTTCCGGAACGACGTCATGGATGCAAACGATTGGTTTGCGAACAACGCCGGGTTGGGAAGAGCAGAAGAGAGACACAACGATTTTGGCGGATATTTCGGTGGACCGATCCGAAAAGGCCGGACATTTTTCTTTTTTTCCTACGAAGGAGCTCGGCTGCGCCTGCCGACCACGGTCCTTGCGGAGGTTCCGTCTATTTCTTCAAGACAATCCGCGTCTGCCTCGCTCGCTCCCTTCCTGAATGCCTATCCGATTCCGAACGGGCCTCTGTCAGCAGACGGTTTCACCGGCCAGTTTGCCGGGGGCTTTTCAAATTCAGGAACACTCAACGCGACGAGCATCCGAATCGATCATTTCTTCAACTCACACTTTTCGATCTTCGGCCGTTACAACTATGCGCCTTCGCAAACCGTCAGCTTGTCCAGTCCCGGTGAGCTTGACTCCGTGCCGGTGAATACGCAGACGTTAACGATCGGGGTGAACAACGAGTGGGGAAGCCGGATTTCCAATACGCTCCGAGGCAACTACTCGACCCAAACCTCCAACGCGACTGCGGCACTCCACGCGATGGGAGGCGCCGTGCTTCCTCCAGAGAGCCTCTATCTTGGAGATTTGGCAGCGAGTTCAAATGAATTTAATTTTCAAACCTTCGACACCTATTTTTTCGCAGCCGGTACGATCGGCCACAATCGAACAAGGCAGTTCAATATCACGGACGACTTGTCCTGGGTCGTCGGGAGTCACAAACTGAAATTCGGCACGGACGCGCGTCTGCTGTACCTCGACATTCACCCGGCGGTGGGCGTGGTGAGTTATTCGACGGACACCGTTCAAGATTTTCTGGCGACCGGCCAAACGGGTATTTTCACGAATACGAATCGTCCCGCGGAAATACTGGCCAAGGCTTTGTCGCTCTACGCCCAGGATACGTGGAACGTTTCGCCTAAACTTACGTTGTCCTATGGGTTGAGGTGGGAGCTTAGCCCTGCCCCGACCGCGCAGGGCAGCACCACTCTTGTCGCCTGGCAGAATCTGAATAATCTCTCAGCGCTCGCGCCCGCACCCCAAGGAAGGCCGTTGTGGAATACGAAGTACGGAAATTTCGCGCCGCGATTCGGGCTCGCCTATCGATTGAACAAGAACGGAGATTTCGTTCTCCGTGCGGGCGCGGGCATTTTCTATGACTTGGGTTTAGGGGCCGCGTCCATCGTTCCTTCCTTCTGGCCAAACTCAGCGTCCGCCTCTTTTCCGGCGGTTTCCGTCCCCTTGAGTAACGTCTCTTCCTTCCTCCCGGCCTTATCCCTTGCGCCACCCTTTCCGGACCAAATCTACGCGTTCACTCCGGATCTGAAGCTTCCTCGTTCCTACCAATGGAACGTAGCACTCGAGAAATCCTTTGGCGGGAAACAAGCAGTGAGTTTCACGTACCTCGGCCAAGCCGGAAGGGATCTCTTGCGCAAAGAGGCTCTCTTCCAGCCGAACCCCGACTTCTCGGGGTTGTTCTTCCTGACGCAGAATGATGCGCGATCGAACTACAACGCCTTGCAAGTGCAATACCGGCGACCTTTGTCCAAGCAGGTGCAGGCGCTGCTCAACTACAGTTTTTCGCACTCACTCGACAACGCTTCGAACGACTACGTGGCAGGCGTGTCGAACACGGTAATTTCGGCCAAGAACGACTACGCATCGTCCGATTTCGATGTGCGCCAAAGTTTTTCGGGTGCGATTACTTGGGCGCTTCCCTCGGCGGCCCACGTTCCGATTCTTTCCTTCATCACGCGTGAGTGGTCACTCGATACGATAGTGGTGGCCCGCTCGGGATTTCCGTTCAACGGTCAAGTCTTCCTGGGGGCCGGGGATCTTGCGGAAGAATTCACCCGGCCCGATCTCGTACCCGGGCAGTCGTTCTGGATCTCTAATCCTCAGGCTCCCGGCGGAAAGACCCTGAACCCCAATGCCTTCCTGGTGCCAACAACGGTTCGTCAGGGAACAGAAAGCAGGAACGACATCAATGGTTTCGGCCTTACGCAGATCGATTTGTCCATCGCCCGGCTATTTTCTTTAGGCGAGCGATTGCACCTGCAATTTCGAGCGGATGCTTTTAATGTCTTAAATCATCCGAACTTCACGAACCCTTCCGGTTTCATCCAGTTCGGCCCGCTCGAATTCCAATCCGCAGAGATGTTGAATCACGGCCTGGGTGGCCTCAACCCGCTGTTTCAGGGCGGAGGACCCCGGTCCTTACAGATCTCCCTAAAGCTTACTTTCTAGTCCGATAAGACAAAACCGACGCCGGAACAACTTTCCGTGGCGTGTTGCTCGAGGTGTGTTTGCATGGTAAGACGGGTCATAGAAATTGTTTGTTTGTGTGCGTTTCTTTTCTGCGGCCGGCATCCAGTCTCGGCCCAGCAAGTTCAAGCCGCAGCCTTCGATCCCGAACCCGTTCATCTGGATGCGCATGTACCCGGCGTTCCGAGGCCTGTCACACCGCACGATCTTCTGAGTCTGCGCGATCCTCAAGGCATGAGTATCTCTCCGGACGGAAAACATATCGCGTTTGTTGTTGGCCAAGCGATCGGAGAGACAAACAGCTATCGCTCGGGACTTTTTGTCATTGCAACGGATGGCGATCACGACGTTCGGTCGTTCGGCAGCGCGGGACCGCCGCATTGGGATGACATCAACCAATGGATTCCGGAAGCTCCGCAGTGGTCCCACGACGGCAACCTTATTAGTTACCGCATACGCCTCGCGTCTGGCGAGCATTGGCAAGTATGGGGTTGGGACGCAGGGACCGGTCAAAGGGAACAAATCACGCATGTCAACGGGGACGTCGAGAAGTATCGGTGGCTTGGCGATGGAAGGGCACTACTCCTTGAGGTCGTGTCTTCTCCGAGCGAGCAGGAAACGACAAAGTGGGCGGAGCACGGAATTCTTATGGACCGCGATATTACACCCTACCTCAGCATTTCCGTGCTCGCGCAAAAGGTGGAATCGCAGGAACCGAAGCGCGAATATTGGTTTCACGAGTACGAAACGAAGATCGAACGGCGGGCTACGGCAAAAGAGATTCGCGATTCGTTTCCATTGGCATCCTACGACGCGACCGGATCGATCGCCGAGAAGCGAGATTCTCTCTCCGCGAAATATCGGATTGTGGACGCGAATCCGTCGCCCGATGGGGAAAAAATCGCCTACCTTTATATGGTCGATGACCCTGTACTTTCGACAAGGTGGGGCCGTCGGCTGTTAATCCGTCCGGATACGGGAGCCAAATTCGCAGAAGTGACGCCCGACAGCTATTACGTCGACCAGTACTGGTGGAGCGCAGATGGCACGACGCTGTACTTCACCGAGCGAACCGGGCTTGGAAGGGCGCCGCGCTTGTATTCGGTTGTCGGAAATGATCTCACGCCAAAGCTCGTTTTTAATACCGACCGCTCCGAATATCTGTCGTCGTTTTCATCGGACGGGCGAGGAAAGCATTTCGCGTGTCTCTGGGAAGACAACACTTCGCCCCCCCAGATCGCAGTTATTGATGCCGCCTCTCGCAAGCTCAAGAAGCTTGTCGATCTGAACCCTGAATTTGCATTGCTACGCCAAAGTCCGGCGGAACGCATGGAAGGAACGAATCGGTTTGGCGAAAAGTGGTTCGCGTATCTAGTTAAACCTCTGGACTACCAAAATGGCAGAAAATATCCGTTGGTGATCACGACGTATCGTAGCGGCGATTATTTCCTGCGTGGCGCTCCTGGCGATGAAAATCCCATTCAAGTGTATGCGGCGAAAGGATTCGTCGTGCTGGATTTCGACGCAGGATTTCTACGGAATCTTCGACCAGGCGACTTCGAGGATAAGTTGCTCGATTGGGCTTCCCCGCTCGCTTCGATCGAGTCCGCAGTGAAAAGGTTGGTGGACGCCGGGCTCGTAGATTCTTCCCGTGTCGGCCTGGCGGGGTACAGTCATGGAGTCGAGATTGGCGGATTTGCGGTCACCCATAGCCATCTGTTCCGTGCCGCAAGTGGTGCCGACATCTACAATCCTTGCTTCTACGCACTCGGAGGAGAGGGATGGCACGAGCTCTTCACCAAATGGGGATTAGCAGGGTGGACCGAGGGCCGTGCGAAAGCGCATTGGCAGGAAATCGCAGTGCCCCTAAATGCCGACAAAGTCAGCACGGCAATCCTACAAACCGCGACGGATACGGATTACCTCGGATATATGGCCACCTACCGCGCACTCAAGGATTTGGACAAACCGATTGAACTCTATATTTATGCGAACGAATTACACGTGATCAATCAACCGAAACACAGACTAGAAATCTATGAGCGAAATGTGGACTGGTTCCGGTTTTGGTTGAAGGACGAGGAAGACCCTGACCCGGCAAAGTCAGACCAGTTTGCCCGCTGGCGAAAGCTAAAAGAAGACGCTGGGAAAGCCGCGAAAACCAGTCGCTAGCGGGACACCATCGTATGGGATCTATGGAGAATTTCGCTGGGGCACCTGATTTCCGGGTGCCCCAGCGCTCCGGACTTATTCGTCTGCTGAATACGCCGGTATCGTCATTCGATTGTGGTCCTGAAAATCCGAACCGCCGTCCACCTTGAGCAGAGAGTCGACGTTGCAGATAAGTTCTGTTGCTTCGCCGAGTCTCGTGATTTCAGGCTTTGTGTAGTTCATTGTTTTCACCCCCTTTCTGTTTTAATTTTTCTCGGCCGAGAAAATCGTGGACGCGTCCACACACGGGCTACCCTGCTCGCTGCGTGTGAGCGGAGGGACGGTCGCAGGACGTGCTTCTTGGTACAGCGCGCGCAACCAGTGTTCGAGCGTCAATGTTCGAAGCAAGGGGATAATAGGGACATCGCGTCCTCGCTCGGCGTCGCGAATGGTGACGTTGAGAACCGTTCCATTCACGATACCCAAATCCTCCAGTAGAAGTTCTTTCCTTCCGCCCAACCGCCCCCATTCCGTTCGCAGCGTGTTCACCAAACCGCGGCTTACATAGGCTTTTCTGCGTCGCTCCAGAATCTCTCTCGGAACGAGTCCCGCGAGAGCACGCCGCATGAGCGATCTCCGTTGATGAGGCCGCACCAACTGTTCTCGCGGAACCGAGAAACAAAAGGACATCAAATCCCGATCCATGAATGGATAACGCCACTCGTAGGCGGGCCGTGAGGCGAGTGGAGTACACGCGAACTGGCGACGGAGAACATCGAGAGACCAAAGATTCACCTGCCGACTCGGCGAGTGACCGAAGAGCTTGATACGCGGCTGCGAAAAACCAAGGAAAGAGCTGTTCCGCTCGGAGAACTCTTTGGTCAGCCAAGAATACTTCTTGGCGGCGAATACGTCCGTGGCGTGCGGCAGAAATTGATTGAATGTCGTTCGCCAGAGAGCGATGACAGGCTTCTTCTTGGCAATAGCCCAGCGCATCGATTGGCGAACAAAGGCGGCGAAGCGGCCGCGTGCCACTAGGTCGGCCAATTCCGGAATAGGAGTAGGAACGCCACCTAAAATCTCGTCTCCCCCAAGCCCTGAAAGAATGACCCGGTGTCCGCCCCTCGAAACAAGGGACGCAAATGCTTGGGCGGCGCCGTTTGTGGCACCGAGCGAAGTCGGAACAGTCTGAAAGCGATCCGGTTTCGCCTCGTGGGGAGCATCGTCCGATAGTCCAATTTCCATGTGATGTCCAATTCTTCCGCGCCCCGTTTCGACCTTGGAAACCATTGGCATTTCGTCCCAGGTAAGTTCCTTCGCATCGCAGTAGGTGACCGTGTCAATTCGAGGTGTTAGGGAATGGCCCTCAGCCAACAACGAGTCCGCCATGCAGACGATCGAAGAGGAATCCATCCCTCCACTGAGCTCGGCGAGAATTGGTTCAGGTGAGTCGATACGACGGCGAACCGCCTCGCGAAATACACTAAAGAAATGTTCTTCATATTGAATGTCGGTCGAATAGCGAATCGCAGGTGTGTTTTCGAAACTCACATAACGGTGTGTCGTGATCTTGTCCGGCCTGATTTGAATGAATGTGGAGGGCGGAACACTATGGATTTCTTGGTATGGGGTAAGGTGGTCCTCGGGGAAAAATGTCATCCAACCCGCGACATAAGACCCACAGAGCTTAGGAAGGCCCGCAAAAAGAAAGAGCAATGGCTCCAGAACCGTACACCATGCCACCTGGTTTCCATGGAGGCGATAGAAGAGCGAGCGCGTGCCCAGATAATCTTTGGCCAGGATCAATGTATTCTCGGATTCACAGCAGATGCTAGCCGCCCAATCACCAACGATTTCCCCGAAGATTTTGGTACCGTGACTCTCGTAGAGATCTGCGATGAGACCCGAGTCCTGTTCCGTTGATCTTTGTTGCGACGTTGTTTTGCGGAGATCGGCCCGATTGTCGATGCGACCGTCCCATAGAAGCCACCTGCCACCGGCAAAGGGAAAGGGGCGCAAACCGCACGTCCCCGCCCTCGTTTCCAGGGACCCGAGCATCAGAGCCAGATTCCCAAGCTGTATCGTGAAAATACCGTCTGGGGCAAACGGCTCAAGAAGTGATTCGATACGTCGAAGATCCGCGCCGTCGATTGTCTCGCCGCCGAAGTTCCATATGCCGAATTGCACGCTCATCAAGGACCTCTTTGGGCCGATCAGCAGCGGTCCAAGACAACGTATTTCCCAAGGTTGGCACGATTGTCGTTCACGATTTCGCCTTCAAGTTCAACCCACGCATGTCCATTGAACGGTATGTGCTGGGCACCAATGACCAGAGACGCCGGGGCACCACAATCCCGAAGCAGGCAAACGAGAGTTGCCGAGCGTTGCAAGCACTGCACCTCTTTGAAATATGCGGCGCACGCAACATTGACGGCGCGACAGGAAAGTTCGACTGGGAAGTGCTGTCGCGATGCGTGATGCACCAAGTGGGCTCTAACGCGCCGGTACACTTTGCCGAAATCACGCCGCCGGATATCCCATTCAAAGGACATCAGCAAGAAGTAAGAACGGACTATGAGCCAGGTCATGACGGCACGCTTTCTATCGAGCGACGGCCTTCACGGTAATCGATCAGCAGGAGTTGCTCTCGTAAGGCAACTAAAAAATCGGAGACATCTTTCCTCGCGGTGTCCGCAGAAACCCGGAACTCCTGGCAGATGGCTTCTGCTACGCTCGTGGCGTCTTTCCCTTGCTGCAGAAGTTCGACGATGCGAGTACCGACCGAGTTCAGGCTGAAAATCACGCCACGATCAGCGTCGAGCAGAACACCACCGTCGGTGGATTTTGAGAGACGCGCAGATCGGGAAATCGTCAACATATCCGTTGCCAGTCAGGACGACTCTGGCAGCTCCCGAGTTCCAAGACCACTGTTGTGCGGAAGTGTTCGCGAATTCACTCTGCGAAAAGTCAAAAGAGGGTTTTGGCACGGTTACGCATTATCCTGTGAGAAGTGCCAAGCGACGTTGCGTTCGGCTTTGAATCTCCAGGCAGCACTGCGTTAAGCGGGCTTGCCCCCGAAGAGTTCTCCCCTCGAAAGGCTCCGAAGAATACCGACGACTCGTCCGATGACTTCCACTTCTTCGGGACGCCGGAACCGTACGGGCCTCTTGACGCCGTTCGAGAAGGGACGCATAACCAGTGTCCTGCCGTCCGAGCCGCATGACGCGCAAAGATAGGTCCCCTCATGGCCCAATAAAATGTATGAAGGCTGCGCCCACAGGGGACACGCGCGGTACGTCGTAATCCGTTTCTTACGCCGGTCTACGATAAGCGCGGCTGCGTCCCGGAAGTAGGGATGAAAAGATTCTCTCGGTCCTTCGACCCAAAAGATGTCTCGAATGGATAGATGCGGCAAATTGAGGAGTTCCGCGGCCACACCTCTGAAAAAGTAGGGGAACTCCGCAACGGCAGTTTCGGACTGTATCGACGGGGCGGTGTCCTGGTCTGACGCGGATTCGAGATGGAGCGGTTTGGCTCGTCCCATCAATTCGTCCGGCATGGCTTCTTTGCCGGCTTCGGACGGACGCAGCCCCGTTGCATTCATGAACTCCCATGCGTTGAGCGAATACAAGACGCACAGGGAAAACATCTTGTGAATGTGGCGAGGCGCCTGTGTCGCCATCTCGTAGTCCGAGAGAGAACCCGGGGCACAAAAGAATTCTTTGTTGCCCAGGACGCGGGCAATGAGACCGCTCTTCGCCGATGCCTCACGGAAAGTGAGACCGGAGCGCTGCCTGGCTCGCCGGAGAAGGCGGTCCAAGTGCAATTTATCCGATAGGTCCTCAAGTGGAGCGGGAATCCAAAACCGGGCTAAATGGAGAGGAACCTTTGCGCATACGGGGGATGCTGTCGAACGAAGCTCAAAGTCCACAGTGCCAACAACGCGTACTTCGCGTCCCAACTCCAGTTCTACCTGGGCGAACGGCAGCTGGCTAGGGCACAGCACGACTCGATTTCTTTCCGCGACATAGAGCTTGGAACAAACCAAACCTTTGGCATGTTCCACCAAGAAGAGCGACCCGGTTGGCCCGGTCGATGACTTGCGCGTATCGAGTAGCCGGTGTTTCGCGACACGCACGATGCTTCCCGGCAAGAGCTCCGGAAATGCGAATGCGTCATAGCATCCGATCTTTGCGTAGACGAACTCGGAATTTGGACCGTCTTTGACTCCGTCACAACGGCGTGGATGACCGATACGCAGCCATTCCTGCAGAGGGTGTATAGATCCAGGAACGAGACCGGCTGCGACCGGCCGAAACGAGAGGACCCATGAATGGTCGTCATAGATGTTTTCATCGATGAGCGTCGTGTACCGGGAGGGAAGAGTGGCCTGGAGACGCGGAATATCGTCGAGGACGACGCCGAAGACCGCCAACCAATCGACCAAGCGGAAGTCTGAAAGACGACTGAGTGCGAAGAGTTGATGAATGCTGGGGCTGAAGCCGCGATGGTCGAGTGCGTGATAGAGGTTCGGCGGAACGTGAAACCGGGCATCACCGCGAAACTCGGTGCGCGAAGCGCGCGCCACATCGGACAGGGACAAACCGCGGATTGCCAGGATCGATCGTGTGCGCGAAGCAATCGATGAAGCGGTGTCGTGCGATGGCATCGTTCTCTCGAAGGACAGTGCCAAAACGGATTTAGGCTCGTCGGGCCGAGTAAAAGCGAAGGTGGGCTACGTTTGGGGAAAATGTTTGCGGCGGCTGGAGTTCAGGACAGGGGGGCGTCTGGGATGCAGGACATACCGCCTTTTACTTCGCAGATTAAAAGTAAGTGTTTTATTCTATGTGCGTTGACCAGTTGTTTACTTAGTCTACCTAACAATGGAGCAGACTCCCGTTCCCGATTCGGCTGGCGCGAAGCTCAAGGAGCTTCGTCTGCGTTTACGCCTGACTCTGCGCGACGTCGAAGCGAGAAGTCGGAAGCTCGCCGCCGAGAAGCAGAGTCCGGACTACGTCATCTCGCGCGGATGGCTGAATAATGTCGAAAACAAATCGTTCACTCCGAGCGTCTACAAACTCTACGCGCTCGGTGCAATTTATCAGACGCATTGGACGAACATCTTTTCGTTCTTCGGTTTACATGTGAGTGAACTTGGCCGGGACCAAGCGCTCTTTGGACTTCCCACCACTCAACTGGTTCCCCAGGAAAACGAAAGCGATGAGGAGACGATCGTCGTGCCGTTACGTTCACGTCCGGATTTGCGGCTCGACAAGACGAGCCTTTTATCGCGGCTCGTTGAAATCTGGGGAGAAATCCCGTTTCGCATGATCCAGCATTTGGATCCACGGAAGTCCGTCTACGGCGTAATCGGTTTGACCGACTTTACCATGTGGCCCTTGATCCGCCCTGGCTCCATCGTACAGATCGACGGGAGCCAGCGGAAAGTGCTTCCCATCAAATGGGAAAATGAACATGAACGGCCGATCTATTTCATCGAGCTGCGGGATGGGTATATTTGCAGCTGGTGCGAAATCCGGGAAGGTCATTTGCTCGCGGTTCCTTATCCCAATTCGCGGTGCGAGATTCGCAGGTTTCCC
>Ga0073928_10008984_pt1 | contig 12318 bp, 10 predicted proteins | sample PaiPotPPA55metaG_FD_76969 | JGI IMG/M metagenome (GOLD analysis project Ga0073928, IMG submission 76969) | Iron sulfur acid spring bacterial and archeal communities from Banff, Canada, to study Microbial Dark Matter (Phase II) - Paint Pots PPA... ...
CGCCAGCATGGAAGCCGCGAAGGTCTTGACCGAGAATATCCAGTCGCGCGAAGTGGGGTACGTCATGGTGCGCTAGACGCCTTCTTCCGTGTCGGTATCGGTAGGGGTGCCGGCAGTGGCTTCGGGTGACGCTGACGTTGAAAGCTCTATCGAAGCTTGCTGCGCCGGACTGGACGCGCCAAGTTTAAACGCAGCGAATACCCGCAGGGTCGCTTCCAGGTCCTCACGGGTCACATTGTTCAGCACATCGGCACGCAGTCCGATCAGCTCTTTTTCGATCTTGGCGGTCACCGTGCGACCTTCATCGGTGAGTGAGATGATTTTTGCGCGGCGATCGTCGGGGTCTTCGTCGCGACGCACCAGATTGGCTGCGCACAACTGATCGAGCAGACGCACCAGCGATGGCCCCTCGATCCCCGTCAGTTCCGCGAGCGCAACCTGCCGGACGGGCGCGTCCAGCCGTGCCGCGATGAGTAGCGGCGTCGCGCAGGCTTCGGAGACGTTATAGGCTGCGATGACGCCTTGGCTCGTTCGCCGCCACTGGCGGGCAGCGATGACGAGCGCGCTGCTGACGGATTGACGAAGGGCATCGATTGCGGGCATGGCGCGCATTGTATTTCGATGACAATTCGTTAGCAAGCTACTGAATTAATTTTTTGGGACGGGAAGGAGCGGCGTTCGGAAGGGGCGCTTATCGTGCGTGGCCGCGCTTGAGCAGGAGTTTGCTCAGTACCGCGAATGCCATTGCGGGGAGGTCATCAAGTTTGCGCACAACAATGTTATGCGCATAAAACTTTTCTACGGCGTCGTCGAGAAGTCCGACGCCGATCAGTTCGATACCAGAGCGTGTAATTTCTTCAATGCGGGCACGCAAGTCGGTGTGCAATATGACCGGATGGCCGTCGCCCGTAGCGGGGTAACCGTCGGACAGCACCATCAGGATGCGGCGGCCGGCACGTTGCGCGGCCAGGCGCTCTGCGGCCCAGGCCAGCGCCTCGCCGTCCGGATTCTCGTGACCGCAATCGATCGCGCTTAAGCCCACTGGATTGTTCGAGCCGAAACGCTTGTAGATTTGCAGGTCGAGCCGTTCGACGCGCCGGTTGTAGCGGCTCAAGTCTTCGCCTTCTGCGAGTTTCTGCTCGTAAAGTGTACGCATCTCCGTCGATTCGACTGAGCTGTAGCCCAGCACTTCGCAGGCAAAGGACAGTTGCATCAGTGCGTCGCAGAGCGCGGCGGCACAGAGCCGTGCGAGATCAATCTTTGGGCCGGCCATGGAGCCGCTGCGGTCGATCAGGAGCGTGACGGCGGCGTCCCGGCCTTCAGTTGTGCGCTTAACGCGAAACGGCGTCCGGTACCCCGGTGACACCACCAATTTCGCAAGGGCCGGCCGATCAATCTCCCCGCGCTCCTGTTCGCGTTTCCAGTGCGTCTGTTCATCGGCTTTTAAAGCGCGTTCGAGACGTGCCGTAAGGGGCGCGGTTTCCGCACGCGCGAGCGCGCGCAGGTTGCGCCATGCGCCGGCATCGCCGAGACCGGTGAGATCGGTGATGAGATCGAATTCGGTCGTGAGTGGAATTGACAGGCGAGGGCGGCCATCGATCATGTCGATATCGAACGACATTGGCGCGGCTGGCGCTTGTGCTTCCGAAGCCTCCTCCGTGGCATTCGACGGCGCTTGGGCCGCGCTGGCGGCATCGGCGGAAGCTGCGTCGGACGTTTCCTGCGATGACGTCGCGTCCAGCGCATCCGGATCGCCCGGCACGCGCTCGGCGTCGAGCGTGTCGTCGGCATCGGCGGAAAACATCATGGTGTTCACATCGCCGGCTCCAAGCGACCTGATCCGTGCAACCAGCGCCTGTGCGCCCGCCACGCTTTCGCGCGTCGAGCGGCTCGCACGGGTGGTCTGCAGGAGTTCGCTCACGGCGCCAATCGTGGCGCTGAGGGCAGGCGTTCGCTCGGTCACGGCGGGTGTTTCGTCCCAAAGCGTCTGGTCGATGAACCAGATCAGCTTGTCGCGCCAGGCCAGTTCCGGCCAGCGGTCGTGGGTGTTCTGCGCCGTTTGTTCGCGCAGTTTCCCGACAAATCCGCGCGCGCCCGGATAGTCGCTGAACAGCCGCTCACACACTCGCCGGTCTTCAATCGCCTGCGCGATCTGCCGGGTCACGCCGGGATTGAGCGCGCTGATTTCATCGATGGCGGAAAACTTTGAGCGTGCTACCAGCAAGTCGAGCTGGCCGGTAAGTGCGTCCAGATCAATCCCGCCTGCGGTCTCTGCGGCGAGTTCCGGCAACACGATGCGGTCGCGTTCCACGCGCGGTCCGGTTGTATCGAATGACACGGTCACGCCGTAACGGCCCGTCAGCACGCGCGCGATCTTGCCGAGCATGGCGTCTGAATAGGTGGCGTTAGGGGTGGACACGCCGGTTACCGGATGATGTTGAGGTTCACGCTGCTTTGCGCTTCGCCTGGAAGCCCGTGATCGAGCATGAACGCCCCGCTGACACGCCGTGCGCATGGTCCAGCGCTTACGTGGCCCGGGTGATTTAGCATTCGCATGTTTTCCGCTTCGCCTGGATGTCCTTGATCGAGCCCAAACGCCGCGCTTACACGCCGGGCGCATGGTCCAACGCGTGCGTGACTCGGCCTAAGCGCGGCGCTCATTCGTCGAACGCGATGTGATGCCGAATGATGCTGCGGATCAGCGCAGCGTCCTCGACGCTCACTTTCGCGTAGATCGCGGGGCCGGCGGCGCGTTCCGGGTCGCCGGAACGCAGCATCAGGTCGGCCCAGTCGAGCAAACGCCGGGTGGAAAACGCACTCGCCAGATCCTCGCGGGCAAACGCCGCCCGGCAATCGGCGGCAATCGCGGCGAGCGTTTGCGCCATCGGCCGCGTGACACGGCCGCCCAACGTGCGCATCAACACTTCCGCCTCTTCCTCCGGCGACAGGTAATTCATCAAATACACGCGCCAGCGATCCAGGAACGCCTCGTTCATCAGGTTGGCGCCCTGATACAGATGCCGATAAACGCTCATCGCCCCAACCGCGTTCGCCGTAGCAAACAGCCGGAAGCACGGATGCGGCGCGACCAGTTCGTTGCCCTTTTCCTTTAGCAGCAAACGACCGTGGGGTTCCAGCACGGCGGTGAGAACCGCGAGAATCGATGGCTCGGCGAAATCGATTTCGTCGACTACGAGCCACAGGCCTTCGCGCATCGCGGTCGGCAGCACGCCGTCCACCCAGAGCGTTTCGCCGCCTTTGACGGTCCAGAAACCCACGAAATCGCCGATGCTCGTCTGCCCGTTCATGTTCGCCCGCAAGACGCCGCGTTGCGAGCGCGCGGCGACCTGTTCGATCAGGCTCGTTTTGCCGGCACCGGTATGGCCGATCAGCAGCACGCGACGGTTCTCCACGATGTCCTGGAGGATGTCGCCGAAACGCTCGGGGAAGAGATACGCGGGGTTCAGGCGCGGCACGAGCGGACCGGCCTGACCGACAGGCATTTCCACCGAGCCGATGATTGTCGTTGCTACGTTTGAGAGCCGATTTGTGGTTTGGGGCGTTTGGCCTGCCGCGCGCCGAAGCTCTTTCAGAAAGCTCACTCTTCCGGCAGATGGCAGCGATGCAAGCGCGGGATCGCCGGGGCGGAAAAACCCCTCCCGATGCCACTTCTGCAACTTCGACTTGAGGTTTTCCAGATCGACGACCGTGTCGATAGTGGCCGGTCCGTCGCCGTGTCCATGCTCGATCCGATACATCTGCGGCCGGTCGGAGAGCGTCACCTGCCACCACTCGGTGGCTTGTCCCGTCGAGCGTTCGTAGCGGCCAAATTGAGGATCGTCTTGAAACTTGGGTTCGGGCGCGTTCATTGGATTTCGGGCATCGGCGCGTTGAATGGTGAATGGATGAAGCCGGATGTTCGAAACTCTACACGGTCGAGGGGCGCGGCTCAGGGGGATGGTGGAATTGTGGTCCGTGCGAAGGGAGTTTTCTCAGGGTTGGGGCCGCGGACTGTTTGAAGCCGTGGGCCGGTCGCCCAAAACCTCATGTTTTAGATTTAAAAATATCGTTAAGTTACTGATATTAAACCAATAATTAATGTAACGTTAGCCAAATCTCGAAATCACCATCACAAACAGATGTAAACGTCTGTTTTTGCGAAAAAAGAATTGCTCTGAAGATGGTGGATCTTAAAGTGCTGTATCAAATCTTCTTCATGCTCTTGTTTAACTAGAGAAAAATCTACTAAATTATTGATTTATTTAGTAAAAGTTAGAATTCTAAAGCTTTAGATTGGATGTAGACCATATCTATTTGATTTATATACGTTTTTCGTTTTGTACCAAGCAAATTTTGGCAGCTTTCAAGCTCGAAAGAAGATGAACTACCATCCGCATACCCTTGATCCACCAACCCACTCGCACAGCACTTTCCGCCTCCTGATGGCAAAATAGCCGCTTCCCCGACCAGGAGCCGTAATGAGCACCCCAATCCAGCACGATTTCCGCAGCGATACCGTCACCCGACCTAGCCCGGCGATGCGCGCCGCCATGGCATCGGCGGAAGTCGGCGACGACGTTTACCGCGACGACCCGACCGTCACGAAGCTGGAGGCCGTGATGGCCGAGCGTTTTGGCAAGGAAGCGGCAGTGTTCCTGACGTCGGGTACGCAATCGAATCTGGTGGCGTTGATGGCGCATTGCGAACGTGGCGATGAATACATCGTCGGCCAGCAAGCGCATTGCTACCGGTGGGAAGCGGGCGGCGCGGCCGTGCTTGGGAGCATCCAGCCGCAACCGCTGAACAATCAGCCGGACGGCTCGTTGCTGCTGGCGGATATCGAGGACGCGATCAAACCCGACGATTCGCACTACGCGCGTACGCGGCTGCTGGCGCTGGAGAACACCATTGGCGGCAAGGTTTTGTCGCAGGACTACATGGAAGCGGCGACTGCGCTTGCCCGTCACCACGGTCTCGCAACCCACCTGGACGGCGCTCGGGTATTCAACGCGGCTACGGCGCTGAACACGCCGGTGGCCACGCTGGCGAAGCCGTTCGATACGGTGTCCGTGTGTTTATCGAAGGGATTGGGGGCTCCGATCGGCTCGGTGCTGGTCGGCAGCGAGCAGTTGATCGCGAAGGCGCGGCGGACGCGCAAGATGGTCGGCGGCGGCTTGCGGCAGGTCGGTATTATCGCTGCGGCCGGGCTTTACGCGCTGGAGCACAACGTGGTGCGGCTCGCCGACGATCACGCCAATGCGGCAACCCTGGCTAAAGGCCTGTCGGCGTACGAACAACTGAAGGTCACGATGCCGGACACGAACATCGTGTTCGTGGAAGTCGACGGTACGATTGCCGCCGACTTCAAGGCTCATCTGGCGGTGCGCGGGATCGGCATTACGTCGGCGTACGGGGCCACGAAACAGCGCTGGGTTACGCATCTGGATGTGGACCGTGCGGCGGTAGAAACCGCGCTGGCGGCGGTCCGGGCGTTCTTCTCGGCACGATAAAACCCGCTCGCGCGTTCATTCTTCCTTGATGAAGTCGATGAACGCGCGCAGCGGCGCTGGCATATGCGTGCGGCTCTGGTAATACAAAAACGGCCCTGAAAAGCTCTCCCACCACTCGTGCAGCACTGGCACGAGCGCGCCGCTTTGTATCGCCGGCCGCAGGAACTCCTCGAACGTATAGATCATCCCGAGACCGGCGGTCGCGGCGCCCACTTCAAGCTCGATCACCGACGTCACCAGCGGCCCGCTCGGCGTAAAGCGAACCTGTTCGCCATTGCGCTCGAAGCGCCACGCCGCCAGCACGCCACTTGCAAACCGATGCCCAATGCAAGCGTGCCCCAACAAATCACGAGGGTGCTCCGGTCGCCCACGCGCCGCAAAATAGGCCGGTGCGCCCGCCGCCACGAAATGCTGGCTACGCGGGCCGATCGGGACAGCGATCATGTCGCGTTCAATCCGTTCGTCGTAGCGGATGCCGGCATCGAAACCTGCTGCCAGCACGTCGATAAACGTATCGTTCGATACCACCTCCAGCGTGATGCCCGGATGCGCTGCGAGAAAGCGCGCGACGATCGGCGGCAAGACGTGCATCGCCACGATGGTCGGGACATTCAGCCGCAAGGTGCCGGTCGGGCTGTCGCGGAAACTGTTGACGGCGTCGAGCGCGCCGGCAATTTCACCCAGCGCCGGCCCAAGCCGCTCCAACAGACGCTGGCCGGCCTCCGTGACCGTGACGCTACGCGTGGTCCGGTTCAGCAGCCGCACGCCGAGCCGGGCTTCGAGCCGACGGATTGCCTCACTCAACGCTGACGCCGAGACACCGCGCAAACGCGCCGCAGCCCTGAAACTGCGTACTTCGGTGACCGCCACGAAAGCGCTGAGATCGGAGAGATCGGGATCGTTCATTGTGCGTTTTTCCGTACAGCCCGTGCTATGAAGGCCGGATTGTCGCACGACAAAACGGCTCGCATACTCCTTCCAACGCTCGCAATCACGCGACGCCAGACCCGAAGGAGACTGGAAATGGAACATCGGCAACTTGGCACAACCGGACCGCGCGTATCAGCACTTGGACTCGGCTGCATGGGCATGTCCGGCATGTACGGACCGTCCGACCGGAGTGAAAGCATCGCCACGATTCATACGGCGCTCGACGCCGGTATCACGCTTCTGGACACCGGCGATTTCTACGGCAGCGGCCACAACGAAGCGTTGATCGGCGAAGCGCTGAAGGGCACCCAACGCGACGCCGCCGTGATCAGCGTGAAATTCGGCGCGATGCGCGATCCGTCCGGCGGCTGGCTCGGCTATGACACGAGGCCAGCGGCCATCAAGAATTTCCTGACGTACTCGCTGCAGCGCCTGGGTGTGGATTACATCGATATCTATCGTCCTGCGCGACTCGATCCGAACGTGCCGATTGAAGACACCGTGGGCGCGATCGCCGACATGGTGAAGGCCGGCTACGTGCGCCACGTCGGGCTGTCCGAGGTCGGTGCGGCGACTATCCGGCGCGCGGCTTTGGTCCATCCCATCGCCGACTTGCAGATCGAGTACTCGCTGATTTCGCGGGGTATCGAAGGCGATATTCTTTCGACGTGCCGCGAACTCGGAATCGGTGTGACGGCTTACGGCGTGTTGTCGCGCGGGCTGATCAGCGGCCATTGGCAGGCGACGCAAAACATGAGCGGCGGCGATTTCCGTGCGTACAGCCCGCGTTTCCAGGGCGAAAACGTCGAGCGCAATCTGCAACTGGTCGAAGCGTTGCGGCGGATTGCAGAAGCCAAAGGCGTGTCGGTGGCGCAGATCGCGATTGCATGGGTTGCGGCACAGGGCAAGGATATCGTGCCGCTGGTTGGCGCGCGGCGGCGGGATCGTTTGACGGAAGCGCTGGGTGCGCTCGATGTCGTGCTGACCCCGGACGATCTCAGCGCAATCGAATACGCCGTACCGAAGGACGCTGCGGCCGGCGACCGTTACGCCGCCGCGCAAATGGCCCATCTGGATAGCGAGTCGAGCCACGACTAAAACGGTTCCAGCCCCGCCGGTCTGGCGGCGTTGGCGCGATCCGATTGCAAGTTGGCGCGATCGGATTAGTACCGCGGGGAGCGCGCTCCTAAAATCCGGTGAACGCAGCACTCATCGTTCATCGTTAAAGGAAGCGCGTTTATGTCGTCAGTCTGGCTTATTACCGGTAGTTCCCGTGGCATCGGCAACGAATTGGCGAAGGCCGTTCTGGCCGCGGGCCATCGTCTCGTAGCGACCGCGCGTCGTCCCGAGGATCTTTCCGCGCTCGTAGAGCAGTATGGCGAGCGCGTGCGCGCCGTCGCGCTCGACGTGACTGATTCCGCTTCGGCGCGGGCGGCCGTTCAGCAGGCCGTCGATGCCTTCGGCCACCTCGATGTCGTCGTGAACAACGCGGGTTACGGCAACATCGCCTCGATCGAGGAAGGCGACGACGCCGATTTCCGCGCGCAGATGGAAACCAATTTCTATGGCGTCGTCAACGTCACGCGCGCCGCGTTGCCGGTCCTGCGCGCGCAGCGCAGCGGCCATATCATCCAGATTTCATCGATAGGCGGGCGTCTCGGTTCGCCCGGACTTGCCGCATATCAATCGGCGAAGTGGGCAGTGGAAGGGTTCTCCGAGGTGTTGTCGAAGGAAGTCGCGCCGCTTGGGATCAAGGTGACGATCGTCGAACCGGGCGGATTTCGCACCGACTGGGCCGGTTCGTCGATGACCATCCACACGCCCGGCCCGGATTACGCTACGAGCATCGCGCCTTTGATGGACTACCGTAGTTCCCACAAGCCCGTCGGCGATCCGGCGAAAGCGGCGCAGGCGATTCTTGGCATCGCTGAATTGGACGAACCGCCGTTGCGCTTGCTGCTTGGGAGCGACGCCGTGCATATCGCGGGGCAAGTGCACGAAGCGCGTGGCGCGATGGATGCAAAGTGGCGCCACGTGAGCCTGTCGACCGACGCCAGCGATGCCACTGACTGGCGCGGTCTGATCAATAAACTCGATATCGTGAAGCAACCGGTCAAGGACTGATGAGGGTTGGATAAGCGTATGAAAACTGACGGTGTTCCGGTCAGTCACGCACTGCTCGCGCGGCTGGACAAGCTGGGCGTGGATGTGCCGCGGACGTTCCGCACAGCGGGTCTGCCTGTTCCCGCTGTCGCGAACGCCGAGCCGGGCCGGTTGTGGCTCACAACGCAGAAGTACTTCGCGCTGTGGGAGGCTATCGCGCACGTGAGTGGCGACCCTGCCATCGGCTTGCGCATCGGCGCGGAAACCTCGTATGGGCAGCTCGACGCCATGTCGCTCGCGGCGCTGCATTCCGCGAATTTTGGTGAAGCGCTGGCAAAGCTCGGACGCTACAAACGGCTGAGTTGTCCGGAGGAGGTGCTCGTCGCGGTGCAGGGTGACGAGGCGGCTGTGACGTTCCGCTGGTTGCTTGCCGATGGTTTTATCCCCGATCTTCTGGCAGATGCGATGTTCGCGTCGGCGCTTGCAATGGCGCGGCGCGGGTCGGGTGTTGCGATAAAACCGCGTCGCGTTGAGCTGACAAGACGTTCAGCCCATCGGACGATGTTCGCGCGCCACTACGGCTGCGAGATCGTGTTCGACGCCCCGAACGATGTGCTCGTCTTCGATGCTTCCAGTCTCGCGCTGCCTTTCGTGACGCATAACGTCGATTTGCTCGCCGCCGTGCTGCCCCAACTCGATGCCGGCTTGGCTGCGCTCGACCGCGAGCAGACTTTTGCCGATCACGTCGACGCAGTCATCGCGCGAAGCATGCACGGGCAACGGCCGAGCGTTGAAGCGCTGGCGCGTGAGCTGGGGATCAGCACACGCACGCTGCAGCGCAAGCTTGCGCTCGACGGGACGAGTTATCAGCAACAGTTAGACAGGGTGCGCAGCCGGATCGCGCGCCGGCTGCTAGGTAGTACGGATCTCGCTGCCGGTGAGATTGCGTGGTTTCTAGGCTTCGAGGAGGTCAACTCGTTTTCCCGGGCGTTCAGCCAGTGGGAAGGGACAACACCTCAGCGATGGAGAGGGAACGAGGGTGGCGACCGGGATCGGTTGTTTTCAGAGCCCGTTGTTTGATTCCGGTTGCTGATGAATTACCTTGAAGCGGGTGATTCTTACAACAGTTCTATCCCATCCAGTTGTGCGGCACACGTATCACGCACAATGGTCACGAAGTCCTCGAAATACGGGCGACTGGCAACCGATTTCATCGATACCGCATATAGTTCGCTCCACAGCCCCGCTGGCCCGATGCGCTTCGCCAGCACGTAGTCGTGGTCGACGTAATTCTTCACGCCCCAGTTCGGTAGCGCCGCAATGCCGCGCCGGCTCGCCACCAGCTGCATGATCGCGACCGTCAATTCCGCCGTGCGGCGCGCAAGCTTGATGCCCGCCGGCTCCAGTACGTCCCTGATCAAATCGATGCGCGGTTCCGGCACAGGGTAAGTAATCAGCGTTTCGCCCCGTAAATCCTCCGCGCTCAACCGGCGTTTGCTTCGCAGTCGATGTTCATTCGCAATCACCGCCAGGATCTCGAACCGGAACAGCGGCGCGATGTGCAAATTGCGCTTGGTCTCCGGCCGCGATCCGATCACCACGTCCGCTTTCCCATCGATAAGAAGGCGCAGCGGGTCCGCATGAAAACCCGCTACGAGGTCCACTTCGACCTCGGGCCAGCGTCTTCGAAATTCGTCCATGACCGGCATCAGCCAGTCGAAACACGTGTGGCACTCCAGCACGATCCGTAGTTCACCGCGCGTGTCGCCCTTCAAACGCGCGACGTCGCGCTCGGCGGCGCTGACCGCCGCCAGCACTTCGCGTCCAAGCGCCAGGACCCGTTCACCCGCAGCCGTGAAACGCAATCCATGCCGCGTCCGCTCGAAAAGCGACGCCTCGTAGTGGCTCTCGATGTCCTTGATCTGATGGGACAGTGCGGACTGGCTCAGGTTGACGCGCTCGGCGGCAGCCACGAGTTTTCCCGATTCCGCGATCGCGACCAGCGAGCGCAGATGACGTATTTCCAGCATCTCTAGTGATCCCGATTAAGCGACGGCCACGGCGCAAATCCGCAGCGATATGAACAAAACTAATACGTGGATGAAAACATCTCGCTAGACGAATATTAGCGCGACTCGCAGACTCACGTTTATTCAATCAGGAGTTTCATATGGCACGCACTCACATCCTCGGCTTTCCGCGCATCGGCGCTCACCGTGAACTCAAATTCGCGCAAGAGGCCTTCTGGCGCGGAGAGTCGGACGAAGCGGCCTTACGCGGCGTCGCGAAAGACTTGCGCAATCGTCACTGGACGCTGCAGCGCGCAGCCGGGCTCGACTTCGTGACGGTCGGCGACTTCGCGTACTACGATCAAATGCTCAACCTGAGTGCGCTGCTCGGCGCATTGCCGGCGCGTTTCGGGTTCACGCCCTCAACGCTGACACTCTCGCAATACTACGAACTGGCGCGCGGCAACACGGCTCAGCCAGCGATGGAAATGACCAAGTGGTTCGACACGAACTACCACTACCTCGTGCCGGAACTAGGATCGCAGACCACGTTCGACGGCGGGATTGACTGGTTCTTCGATGAAATCGACGAAGCGCTTGCGCAGAATTTGCCGGTCAAGCCCGTGCTCGTCGGCCCCGTGACGTATCTGTATTTATCGAAGACGCATGAAGCCGGGTTCGACCGGCTGAGCTTGTTGCCTGCGCTGATCGCGCGATACGCCGCGATCCTCGAGCAACTCAGGCGGCGCGGCATCGAATGGGTGCAACTCGACGAACCCGCGTTGTGCCTCGATCTTGAACCGCAATGGCTCGACGCGTTCGCGATCGCGTACGACAACCTGGGCGCGTGCGGCGTGAACGTGATGCTGGCGACCTACTTCGACACCGCGGCGGACAAAGCGCGGCTCGTCGCGAAGTTGCCCGTCCACGGTATTCATATCGATCTCGTGCGCGCGCCGCAACAACTCGACGTCTGGCGCGCGGTGTTGCCTGCGCAGACAGTGCTGTCGGTGGGTGTCATCGATGGCCGCAACATCTGGCGTGCGGATATTCGGAAGATCGTGTGGTCCCTGGAGACGTTGAAAGCCGAGCTGGGCGACCGGTTGTGGATCGCGCCGTCGTGCTCGCTACTGCATGTCCCGGTGTCGCTGGAAGCGGAGCGCAAGCTCGATGCGAGCGTCAAATCCTGGCTGGCGTTTGCCACCGAGAAACTCGGCGAACTGAACGTGATCGCGCGGGCTTTGAACGACGGTCAGCCGGCGGTCGAGCAACAACTGGCCGCCGCCGATGCCGCGCTCGATGCCCGTCGCTCGTCCGGGGCAGTGGTCAATCCGCTGGTTCAAAAGCGCGTTGGCGCGGTGACGGATGATATGGCGGAGCGCAAGAGCGGCTTCGCTGAGCGCAATATCATCCAGCGTCAAAGCCTGCGGTTGCCTGCCTTGCCGACGACCACGATCGGTTCGTTTCCACAGACGCCCGCGATCCGCCAGACGCGAGCGGCTTTCAAGCGCGGCGACATTGGCGCGCTGGATTATCTGGAACGCATTCGCGCCGAGATCGAGACGGCCGTGCGCCGGCAAGAAGCGCTGGGTCTCGATGTGCTCGTTCATGGCGAAGCCGAGCGCAACGACATGGTCGAATATTTCGGCGAGCAGTTGTGGGGGTATGCGTTCACGGAGAACGGCTGGGTCCAGAGTTATGGCTCGCGCTGCGTGAAACCGCCGATCATCTACGGCGATATCTATCGTCCGGAGCCGATGACCGTC
>Ga0073928_10008985_pt1 | contig 12317 bp, 10 predicted proteins | sample PaiPotPPA55metaG_FD_76969 | JGI IMG/M metagenome (GOLD analysis project Ga0073928, IMG submission 76969) | Iron sulfur acid spring bacterial and archeal communities from Banff, Canada, to study Microbial Dark Matter (Phase II) - Paint Pots PPA... ...
CTCCCGCAGCCATCATCCTCACTTGCCTCCGGCCAGCCATCAGAAAAATCGGCTCAAAAATCACGTTTTCCCGCAACCTGCTAGTCCTTCGCCCGCTCGACATAGCTGCCGTCGCCGGTGTTGACCACGACCTTGGTGCCGGCCTCGATATGCGGCGGCAGCATGATGCGCCGGCCATTCTCGAGCTTGCCGGGCTTGTAGGACGAGGACGCCGTCTGGCCGCGCACGACGGGATCGGCCTCGACGACCTTCATGGTCACGGTCTGCGGCAGCTCGATGGCGAGCGGCGCGCCCTCGTAAAGCTGGATGCTGCAGAGCATCCCCTCATGCAGGAAATCGGCGGGCTCGCCGATCATCTCGCGGTTGAGGGTGATCTGCTCGTAGTTCTCATTGTCCATGAAGGTCGCGTGGTCGCCCTCCATGTAGAGGAACTGCATCTCCTTCTCGTCGAGGCGCACGCGCTCCACCGTCTCCTGGGTGCGGAAGCGCTCGTTGAGCTTGGATCCGCCGCGCAGGTCGCGCATCTCGACCTGGGCGAACGAGCCGCCCTTGCCCGGCTGAACCAGCTCGCGCCGCAGCACGATCCACAGTTTCCCCTGGTGCTCGAGGACGAAGCCCGGCTTGATGTCGATGGCATTGATCTTCATGCGCTCGTCCTTGCTGGCGCGCTGTGGCGGCGGAGATGAGGTTGGCGCAAGCTTCCTAGCAGCTTGGCCGCGGCAAAGGAAGGGGCGGGAGCTCTTGACGATGCTCTCGCGCCGGCGGCGGGCAATGGGATCGGCGGGCGCGGCGCACTATGATGCGGCCCATGCCGAAGGAGAGGAGAATGCGCCTCATGGCCGGTGCGGTGCTGGCGCCGCTGCTGCTCGCGTCCTGCGCTGCCGCGGCGCCCGACCCGACCGCCACGCCGATCGAGCATGTCATCGTCGTCATCGGCGAGAACCTGTCGTTCGACAACCTCTTCGCGACGTTTCGCCCGCCGGCGGGGGAGACGGTGGCGAATCTGCTGTCCAAGGGCATCGTCACCGCGGACGGCAGCCCCGGGCCCAATGTGGCGCAGGCCGCGCAGCTTCTGGCCGCGCCGCGGCAGCGCTACGAGGTGACGCCGCCGACCGCCGGCAGCTTTCCCATGCTGCCGCAGCCCAACACCACCTATGCGCGCGGCTTGCCACCGTTTACCGGCGATGAGCGCTTCCCGCAGCAGTTGCCGAACGCGCCGTTCCCGATCACGCGCTATGCCGATTACGTCGCCTATGTCGGCGATCCCGTGCACCGCTTCTTCCAGATGTGGCAGCAGGTCGATGGCGGCAAGAGCGACCTCTTCGTCTGGACCGCAATCAGCTCGGGCGAGGGCGCCAAGAACCGCGACGGTCCGCGCGCCGGCACGAATCAAGGCGGGGTGGCGATGGGATTCTACAACATGGCTGCCGGCGACGCGCCTTATCTGCGCGCGCTCGCGGAGCAATACGCGCTCGCCGACAATTATCACCAGCCGATCATGGGCGGCACCGGCGCCAACTACTTCGCGCTCGCCACCGGCGACGTCGCCGCCTATCTCCGCGACGGCCGGCCGGTCGCGCCGCCGCCCAACCAGATCGAGAATCCGGAACCACGCCCGGGTACCCTGAACCGGTACATGCAGTCCGGCTATGAGAGCGGCTCCTACGTCGCCTGCGCCGATCCGCAACAGCCGGGCGTCAAGGCGATCCGCGACTATCTGGCCACGCTTCCCTATCGCGTCTTCAACGACGGCAACTGCGCGCCCGGGCACTATTACCTCGTCAACAATTACCGGCCGGGATACACGCCCGGGGGCGAGGCGAAGCCGCTCGGGCCGAACCAGTTCACCGTGCCGCCGCAGACCGCGCCCACCATTGCCGAGGCGCTCGCCGCCAAGCGCGTGTCGTGGGCATGGTACAGCGGCGGACGCACGGCTGATGGCATCGACAAGAAGCAATATTGCGACAAATGCGACGCGCTGACGCATTCGACCGCGGTCATGACCGGGCCGCTCAAGCAGAATCTCCGGGCGTTGGCCGAGCTCGACCGCGATCTCGCCGAGCAGCGGCTGCCGACGGTCGCTTTCGTCGTCCCGCCCAACGCCCGCTCCGGTCATCCCGCCTATTCGACGCTGGCGCTTTACGAGAGCTTCGTGCGCGACCTCGTCGCCAAGGTGCAGGCGCAGCCGGAACTCTGGGCGCGGACGGCGATCCTCATCACCACCGACGAGGGCGGCGGCTATTACGACAGCGGCTACATCCAGATCCTCGACTTCTTCGGCGACGGCCCGCGCATCGCCATGATCGCCGTCTCGCCCTTCGCCAGGCGGGGCCATGTCGAGCACACCTATTACGACCACGTCTCAATCCTCAAATTCATCGAGCGCAATTGGCGCCTGAAGCCGCTGTCGCCGCGCAGCCGCGACAACCTGCCCAATCCGGTGATGAGCGCGGCCGATCCCTACGTGCCGGCGAACCGCCCGGCGATCGGCGATTTGATGGAGCTGTTTCAGTTCTAGCGAGGCTTGGGGCATGTCGCAGGAGCCATGGTGGCGGCCGGAGCGCTTCGCGGCGAAGCGCTTCCATCTCGAGACGCGCGGCCGGGTCACCGCCGCCATCCGGCAGTTCTTCGCCGAGCGCGGCTTCGTCGAGGTCGACACGCCCACGCTCCAGATCAGCCCCGGCCTCGAGCCGCACCTCATGGCCTTCGCCACCGAGCTGGTCGAGCCGGGCGAGGGGAAGCGGCCGCGCTTTCTCCACACCTCGCCGGAATTCGCCATGAAGAAGCTGTTGGTGGCGGGGGTGCCGCTTCTCTTCCAGCTCGCGCATTGCTTTCGCAACGGCGAGCGCAGCCGGACGCACCACCCCGAATTCACCATGCTCGAATGGTACCGGGCCGGCGCCGGCTACCGCGATCTCATGGTCGATTGCGAGGCGCTGCTCGCCGCCGCGCTGGCGGCGTCGGGGCGCCCGCATTTCACCTGGGCGGGCCGCAGCGCCGATCCGGCGCGGCCCTGGCAATATCTGAGCGTGGCCGACGCGTTCGCGCGCTTTTGCGGCATCGATCTGCTCGCGACCGCGCCCGAGCCGCTCGCGCCCAGCCTCGATCTGCTGGCGGAAGCGGCACGGCCGCTTGGCATTGCCGCGCACGAGGGCGACGATTGGGAAGATCTGTTCTTCCGCATCTTTCTCGAGCGCATCGAGCCGCTCCTCGGCATCGGCGCGCCCACCATCCTCTACGACTACCCGATCGCGATGGCGGCGCTGGCGCGCGCCAAGCCGGAGGATGCGCGCCTTGCCGAGCGCTTCGAGCTCTATGTCTGCGGCCTCGAGCTGGCCAATGCGTTCGGCGAGCTCACCGACGCCGCGGCGCAGCGGCGCCGCTTCCTGGCCGACCAGGAGCGCAAGCGCGCGCGCTACGGCGTCGCCTATCCCGTCGACGAGGACTTCCTCGCGGCGCTCGCATACGGCATGCCCAAGAGCGCGGGCATCGCGCTCGGGGTCGACCGCCTCGCGATGCTCGCGAGCGGCGCCGCGCATATCGAGGACGTGCTCTGGGCGCCGGTGGGGTAGGGCCTAAAAGTGGTGGTCCTTCTCCACGCGATAGCGATAGAAAGACGTAGGGGATCTTGTAGGCGACCGGGCTCGCGTCATCGGCACCGGCATGCGCGACCAGGCAGACCCGCGTGGGCTCCTTGACCGAGAAGCTCCACGAGCCCTTGGGCCGACCGGCGCGACCCTCGGCACCGTCGACGCGCACCCCGGCCGTCTGGTGATAGTCGATCACGTAATTGCCCAGCGCCGCGTTTCCGTCCCGCCCACCGACGCAAACCGGCGGGCTATCGCTGCTGTCACCAGCGGCTTGCGCGACCGCCGGGTTACCTCGTCGCGGAAGATGTGATAATGGGCGTGCGCGCCGAGGTTGATGACCCGCGCGCCCTCTGAGGTCGTGATGGTCAGCATCGTCGCCCTCGCCGGGTCGCGCGAGCACAGGTAGCGCTGCTCGACCTGCGAAACCTGAGTCCCGGAGCCCGGCAGTGCCGGGCGGCATTCGATGTTCTTGCCGTCGCTTTGTGCCGCGGCGATGTCGCGTATCTGCGGCGGGCTCGCGCCGCTGTCGGGGAGCGATTTCATCACCAGCGAGAACGCGCGCGGATCCTCGGACACCTCCGCATAGAGCTGCAGGCCGCCGCGTTGCGCGCAGGCAAGGTAGCCGTCGAAGAGGCTCTTGTTGGCGGCGATGAACGGCCGCAGCGACCCCACTGTCACCAGGAGGTCGCTGGGCGTCGCGCTCGCGCAGAAGGAGCGATAGGCCTGCGAGAAATTCTTGTGGTCTTTATGCAGGCCGAATGGGATGAGGAGTTCGTCGATGGGCAGCCGCGCTTCGAGCGTGGCGCTCGTCGCCTCCTGATAGGAGCTGAAACGCTTGCCGCAGAACCAGAAGCTGACGCGACAGGCCAGGTCGAGCGTGTTGTTGACATGCGCGCGGTCGGCGACTCCATCCGCGAGCAAGGCGTCGCATGGCGCTGCCACGGCCGGCAGCACCGGACAGGCCAGCAACAGCGCAACCAAGAATTGGCCAAGAGCGCGCGCCCTCATCTTCGCAATCCTCCCTAATGTTCTTCATTCGTCACGCGCGAGCGCGGAACGCTACCACCGCTTTGCGTGCCTATCAAAGCGCGCATGTCTTGATTTCGATTGCGGGGCGAGCGGAGCGGGCGACGCGACTGTGACCGTATGTGGCCGGACATCCGGCCACATGAGAAGTGCGCAGGAAAGCGTGCAATGCCTGCGCTTGCGCGCCCGGCAGTCGTCTCCCGCCGGCTCACGCCCAGGCACAGATATATTTCATTTCTAACGCCAGATGCGGCACGCCAATCTTGACGGTAGAATAGTCATTCACTATAACCAACCATGGGATAGAGCCGGTCGCGTGGCTTCAAGCTAAAAAACGCCGGTCCCAAAGGGGAGAAATCGCCATCATGGAAAAATGGAAGAGCAGTATTGCGCGCATCTTGCCGTGGTGTCTTGCGGTCGTTGGCGCGGTCGCGTTGACGACGGGCGCCAGAGCCGAAGACGGCAACAACGGCGAAGGCCCGGACGCCACCAACATGAAATGGATCGGCCACGCCGATCTGCAGGGCCGTCCGGCCTACGAACCGACGGTCATTCAGCAGGGCAACCGCTTCATCCTTTACGTCGGCCACCATCAGGACACGCTGCTCAATCCGCTGACCGGGCAGATGGAGGCGGACGGGACATCGATCGTCGATGTCACCGACCCCCGGCATCCAAAACAGCTTTTCCACATCCCGGGCTTGACGGGCCAGGACAATTCGATGGTCCGGGCCTGTGCGGGATCGACACTGCCGCACGGAACGCCGGGCCATTATTACATCCTCCGCGTGCTGGGCAGCACAGCGCACGAGATCTGGGACACGACCGATCCCTCGCATCCTCTCTTTGTGAAGACGATCGTGAGTGGCCTCAGTGCGACGCACAAGAACTGGTGGGAGTGCGAGACCGGCATCGCCTACCTGGTCGCGAACAAGCCCGGCGAAGGATGGCGCGTCAACCAGCATATCAAGATCTACGATCTCAGCGATCCGGCGAATCCTAAGTACATCCGCGACTTCGGACTGGCCGGCCAAAATCCTGTCACGGCCGTCACTCCCGTCCCTGCCGGCGTGCACGGGCCGATCTCGGTGCCGAGTCACAACCGCGTCTACATCCCGTACGGCGTCGGCTCCAACGGCGTCGTGCAGATCGTGGACCGAGGCAAGCTGCTCGATCCGCATAACTTCGTCGATCCCGTTCATCCGACGGATGCGGAACTGCTGATCCCGCAAGTCGGGCGCATCGACATGTCGCCGGACCAAGGCGGCCATACGGCCTTCCCGGTCTATGGGGTCCCGCAGCCGGAATACGACGGGTTCGCGAATGGCAATACGCGCGACCTGCTCTTGGTGCCATCCGAGGCGACGGCGAATTTCTGTCAGGAATTTCCGCACTTCGCCTTCGTGCTGGACATCACCACCGACAGCAAGCCGTGGCCGCTCTCGACGCTCCGGGTCAACGACGAAGACGGCCACCCCGACTTCTGCACGCGGGGCCCGCGCTTCGGAACGCATGCGACCAACGAGAACTTCTATCCGCCCTACTACGGACGCCTGACTTTCATCTCCTACTTCGATGCAGGCGTGCGCGTGTGGGATATTCGCGATCCCGTCCATCCGCACCAGGTCGCGCATTTCATCCCGCCCGTGAATGCCAACACGCAGCCGAGCTGCGCCACGATCAACGGCAAACAGGTCTGCGGCACCGACGTCATGACCAACAACGTCGAGCTCGACACCCGCAACCTGATCTACATCGTCGATCGCGTCGGCAGCGGCGCCGACATTCTGCAGCTGACCGGCGAAGCCGAGGAAATCGGCCAAGGCAAGTCGGAGCCCGATCACGACGATCACGGCGACCACGATAACCACTGAGCAAAGTCGTCGATGCGGGCGCGTGGTGCGAACCACGCGCCCGTTTTCTTTGGCCAATCGACGTGCCGCGGAGGCGGCGGGCTCAACCCGCTGCCGCGATCGCCTTGGCGAAGGCCTTGACCGCGGCGCCCGGTCCTTGCGGGTGATCCCACACGGCGGCGATGACGGCGAGGAAATCGGCGCCGGCCGCGACCAATGGCGCGCAATTCTCGGGCGTGATGCCGCCGATGGCGACGCACGGCACCGTCATCAGCTCGCTCCACCAGCGGATGATCTCGGGCTCGGCGCGGTGCTTCGCCTCCTTGCTCGCGCTCGCGAAGAAGGCGCCGAAGGCGACATAGTCGGCGCCGGCCTCGGCCGCGTCGATGGCGAGATGGCGGCTCGCATGGCAGGTGACGCCGACGACGCGGCCGAGCCCGAGCACCTGCCGCGCCTCGGCGTAGGAGGCGTCCTCCTGGCCGACATGAACGCCGTCGCAATCGGTGGCGAGCGCGAGGTCGGGGCGATCGTTCATGAGGAACGCCACGCCGTGCCGCTGCGCCACCGGGCGCAGCGCGTCGGCGGCGCGGCGGATCGAATCGTCATCGGCCGGCTTGAGGCGAAGCTGGACGCAGGCGACGTCGCCGGCGTCGAGCGCTTCGGCGAGACGGTCTGCGAACGCCGCGGGCGCGAAGGCCGGTGGCGTGACGAGGTAGAGGCGCGTCGCCACCCGCGCTCCCGCTCAGCTCTCGCCCTTGTAGATGCGGATGAGGCTGTCGAGCAGCTTGAGCGCCTGGTCGCGCGGGCGTTGGAAGGTGTTGCGGCCGATGATCGAGCCGTTGCCGCCGCCGTCCCTGATGGCGCGCGCCTCGTTGAGGATGCTGTTGTCGTCCTTGGCCTCGCCGCCGGAGAAGACGACGATGCGCCGCCCGTTGAAGCAGGACTGGACGATGTGGCGGTAGCGGGCGGCGGCCGATGAAATGTCGATCTTCTGCTGCTCGTAGACCTTCTTGGCGGCGTCGAGCTCGAGAAACTCGGTGGGCGGCTTGACCTTGACGATATGCGCGCCCAGGAGCGCCGCCATGTGCGCGCCATAGGCGGTGATATCGATCGCCGTCTCGCCCTGCTTCGAGATGGCGCCGCCGCGCGGATAGGACCAGATCACCACGGCGAGGCCGTGCGCCTTGGCCTCGCGCCCCATCTCCGCGATCTCCTCCATCATGTCGTAGGCGACGTCGGAGCCGGGATAGATGGTGAAGCCGATCGCCGAGCAGCCCAGCCGCAGCGCGTCCTTGACGCTCCCGGTCACCGCTTGCGACGGGGCTTCCTTGGCGCGCGACAGACTGTTGGCCGAGTTCACCTTGAGGATGGTGGGGATGGCCCCGGCATAGGTTCCGGCGCCGGCCTCGATGAAGCCCAGGGGCGCGGCATAGGCGGAAAGCCCGGCATCGATCGCCAGCTGGAAATGGTAATGCGGGTCGTAAGCCGGCGGGTTCGGCGCGAAGCTGCGCGCCGGGCCGTGCTCGAAGCCCTGGTCGACCGGCAGGATCACCAGCTTGCCGGTGCCGCCGAGCTTGCCCTGCATGAGGATGCGGGCGAGGTTCGCCTTGGTGCCGGGATTGTCGCTCTCGTAAGCGTCGAGGATCTTCTTGACGCGCTCGCTGGCCTGCATGGCACACGTACTCCTGGGGCTCGGCCGGATCGCCGGGATATAGCAGAAGGCCTGCCACCGGCAAAGCGCCGGTGCGGGCCCGCCGGCGCTTTCCGCCCGTGTTTTGCCGCTCCCGCCAACAGGCTAGCCGCCGGTTTTGTTCCCGGCGAGATAGGCATGGCAGAGCCGGGCCGGATCGGACGCGTCGAGCAGGTCGAGCGCGGGCGGCGGCGCGCCGCTCTCGATCGTGGCGCCGAGCGACGCGGCGATGGCGGCGAGGCGCTCGCGCACGTCGCCGCGGCCGGTGAAGCGGATGTGCTTGATCCCGGCGCGGAGCGCGCCCAGCGTCGTGCCGGCCTCGTCGCCGCAATCGAGCACAGCGGCGGCGGAGACGCCGGGATGGTCGCGCAGGGCGGCCTCGATCAGCGCCTTGAACCACAGCGGTCCCGCATACCCACCCGCCCCGGCGGCGCTCGCCAGCGTCACCGGCACGCCCAGCGCCGTAGCGGCATCGAGCGCCGCGCGGGCGTGAGCGAGCGAATGGATGATGATGCGGTGAGTCTCGGTCCGCCCGCCGGCCGTCATCGCGCGGCGGAGAGTTCCCCCTCACCCTCCCGTCGCAGCGCGACGGGTCCCTCCCTCTCCCGCAAGGGGAGAGGGGGAAGAGCGCCGCTTCTTTCTCCCTCTCCCCTTGCGGGAGAGGGTTGGGGTGAGGGGGACGGCAAAAGCCTAACTCAATTTCCCCACGAGCGCGGCGGCTTCGACCATGCGGTTGGAGAAGCCCCACTCGTTGTCGTACCAGGCCAGCACGCGCGCGAAGCGCTTGTCGAGGACCACGGTCTGCGTCAGGTCGAAGATCGCGCTGTGCGGATCGTGCAGGAAATCGATCGACACGGTCTCGTCCCTATTGATCGCGAGGATGCCTTTGAAGCGGTTCGACTTCGCCGCATTCACCATCAATTCGTTGATCTCGTCGTTGCTGGTGTCGCGCGCGGTGTTGAACTTGAAGTCGATGACCGAGACATCGGCGGTCGGCACGCGGATCGAGGTGCCGTCCAGCTTGCCCTTGAGCGCCGGCAGCACCAGCCCCATGGCGCGCGCCGCGCCGGTCGAGGTCGGGATCATCGACAGCGCCGCGGCGCGCGCCCGCCGCAGGTCCTTGTGCAGCGTGTCGACGGTGTTCTGGTCGCCGGTATAGGAGTGGATCGTGGTCATGAAGCCGTGCTCGATGCCGATGCCCTCGTTCAGCACATAGGCCACGGGCGCCAGGCAATTCGTCGTGCACGAGCCGTTCGAGATCACGCTGTGGCTGGCTTTGAGCTGGTCGCTGTTGACGCCCATCACCAGCGTGAAATCGGCGCCCTCGGCCGGGGCGGAGATGAGGACGCGCTTGGCGCCGGCCTCGAGATGCTTCGCCGCCGCTTCGCGCGTGGTGAAGAGGCCCGTGCATTCGAGCGCGATGTCGACCTTGAGCCCCTTCCACGGCAGCCTCGCGGGGTCGCGCTCGGCCAGCACTTCGACCTTGCCGCGGCCGGCATCGATCCAGCTCTCGCCGGTGGCGATCTCGCCGTGGAAGCGGCCATGCACGCTGTCGTATTTCAGCAGATGCGCGTTGGCCTCGACCGAGCCCAGATCGTTGATCGCGACCACCTGGACATCGTCGATGCGCCGCTCGTAGAGCGCGCGGAACACCAGGCGGCCGATGCGGCCGAACCCGTTGATGCCAACCCTGATAGCCATGAACTTCCTCCGGCGTGAGACCGATCTTGGTGAACAACCGGCGGGCGGGTCCCGATCCCCGAGGCCCGCCTTCCTCGTCAGAGCCGCGCCAGCGCCGCCGCAGCGAGCGTCTCGGCAGTGAGGCCGAAATGGCGGAAGAGATCTTCCGCCGGCGCTGACGCGCCGAAGCCGGTCATGCCCAGCACCGTGCCGCCCTCGCCGACATAGCGCTCCCAGCCGAAAGGCGATGCCGCCTCGATGGCGACGCGCGGCGCCGCGCCCAGCACCGCCGCGCGATAGGCGGCATCCTGCGCGTCGAACAGCGACCAGCACGGCAGCGACACGACAGCGGCGGCGACGCCGCTTCCCTGCAGCAACTCGCGCGCCGCCATGGCCACGGCGACCTCGGAGCCGGTGGCGAGCAGCGTCACGCGCCGGCGCCCGTCGGCCTCCGCAAGCACATAGGCGCCGCGCGCCGAGAGGTTCTCCGCGCCGGCGCCGCGGCGCAAGGTGGGCACGCTCTGCCGCGTCAGCGCCAGCGCCGACGGGCGGTGGCGGGCGCCGAGCGCGAGCTCCCAGCATTCCGCCGTCTCGACCGCGTCGGCCGGGCGGAACACCTGAAGATTCGGGATGGCGCGCAGGCTGGCCAGATGCTCGACCGGCTGATGCGTCGGCCCGTCCTCGCCGAGGCCGATCGAGTCATGCGTCATGACGTAGATGACGCGCAGGCCCATCAGCGCCGCGAGGCGGATCGCCGGCCGGCAATAATCGGCGAACACCAGGAAGGTGCCGCCATAGGGGATGATGCCGCCATGGACGGCGAGCCCGTTCATCGCCGCCGCCATGCCGTGCTCGCGGATGCCGTAATGGATGTAGCTGCCGGCGAAATCCTCGGCGGTCACGACGCGCTGGCCCTTGGCCTTGGTGTTGTTGGAGCCGGTGAGGTCCGCCGAGCCGCCGACCAGCTCCGGCAGCACCGGCGTCAGCGCATCGAGTACCATGCCGGACGCCTGGCGCGTCGCGGTCTTGGGCGCCTCGGCGGCGAATTTCGCCTTGATGCCGGCGATGGCTGCCGGAAAGGCCTCGGGCAGCGCGCCTTCCATGCGCCGCTCGAACTCCGCGCGGGTATCCGCGGGCGCCGCTGCGAGACGCTGCTGCCACGCCTGCGCTGCGGCGGCGCCGCTTGCGCCGAGATCGCGCCACCAGCGTGCGACGTCCGGCGGCACGGTGAAGGGCGGATCGGACCAGCCGAGGCGGGCACGCGCGCCCGCGATCTCGGCGGCGCCGAGCGGCGCGCCATGCGCGGCGGCGGTGCCGGCCTTGCTCGGCGCGCCGAAGGCGATGGTGGTGCGGCAGGCGATCAGCGACGGCCGCTCAGTCTCCCGCGCTCGAGCGATGGCGGCGCTCACCGCTTCTGGGTCGTGGCCGTCGACCCGCGCGGCGTCCCAGCCGGCGGCGGCGAAGCGCTCGAGCTGGTCCTCGGATGTCGAGAGGTCGGTGCCGCCGTCGATCGAGATGGCGTTGTCGTCCCACAGCACGATGAGCTTGCCGAGCCGGAGATGTCCCGCGAGCGAGATCGCCTCCTGGCTGATGCCCTCCATGAGGCAGCCGTCGCCGGCGATGACATAAGTGTAGTGATCGACCAAGCCGTCGCCGAAGCGGGCCGCCAGCAGCCGCTCGGCCAGCGCCATGCCGACGGCGTTGCCGAGCCCCTGTCCCAGCGGCCCCGTCGTTGTCTCGATGCCCGGGGCATGGCCGTATTCGGGATGGCCGGCCGAGCGGCTGCCGAGCTGGCGGAAGCGCTTCAGCTCGTCGATGGTCATGCCGGGATAGCCGGTGAGGTGGAGCAGCGCGTAGAGCAGCATCGAGCCGTGCCCGGCCGACAGCACGAAGCGGTCGCGGTCGGGCCAGTCGGGGCGCGCGGGATCGAATTTGAGGAAGCGGCTCCACAGCACCGTCGCCACATCGGCCATGCCCATGGGCATGCCGGGATGGCCGCTCTTGGCCTGCTCGACCGCATCCATGGCCAGCGCCCGGATCGCATCGGCCATGCGGCGGAGCCGGGGATCGCGCGGTTTCGGCAGCGGCGGCGCGGTGTGGACGGGCGTCTGAGGTGCGCTCATGAACGGCAATCGCGGGGTCGTTCGCAACTTGCCGGGCCGACCGCCTTACGTCAACCGTCGCGTCGCGCCCCTTCGACAAGCTCAGGAGCGCGATCGGGGCGGGCGTCAGCGGTTGCATCTTGCAACCGCGAGAGCCCGCGCCGGGCAAGAAAAGACGTGGATGCCCGGGCACAAGGCCGGGCACGACGGTGGAGAGAACGAGGGACAGCCCCCCATCCACCCACGCTCGCCCCGCCGTTGCGGCTCACGTGCCTTGCGGGTTAAGGTCGCGCCGTCCTGGTGGGGCGTAGCCAAGTGGTAAGGCAGCGGATTTTGATTCCGCCATTCCCAGGTTCGAATCCTGGCGCCCCAGCCA
>Ga0073928_10008988_pt1 | contig 12314 bp, 9 predicted proteins | sample PaiPotPPA55metaG_FD_76969 | JGI IMG/M metagenome (GOLD analysis project Ga0073928, IMG submission 76969) | Iron sulfur acid spring bacterial and archeal communities from Banff, Canada, to study Microbial Dark Matter (Phase II) - Paint Pots PPA... ...
AATTTCCCTCTTTAAAGAAGTTCCCCAGCGCGCGCTCAACTCTTTCGAGCGGATAAATGTCTCCGCGCCGCATGCGATTCTGCAAAGCTTCTGGCGTGAGATCAGACATCACTACTTCATCGACACGTTTCAGCACCCAGTCCGGAATAGTCTCGCGAACCTGGACGCCGGTGATTGCCTGCACCGTAGGCGTCACGCTCTCCAGATGCTGAATGTTCATGGTGGAGAGCACATCAATCCCGGCGTCGAGGAGTTCAAACACGTCTTCGTAGCGCTTTCGATTCTTACTACCCTCCACGTTGGTGTGCGCTAACTCGTCAATGATGGCAACTTTGGGCTTGCGGGCCAGGATCGCATCGACATCCATCTCTTCGAAAATCGTGCCTTTGTATTCAAGCTTTTTTCGCGGGACAGCCTCGATCTGCTCTGCAAGCTCCGCGGTGGCTTTGCGTCCATGAGTCTCTACGACGCCAATTACCACGTCTTCGCCGCGGCTGTGACGCCGGGCCCCCTCGCTCAGCATGCTGTAAGTCTTTCCTACTCCCGGCGCGTAGCCGAGAAATAACTTGAAGACGCTTCGCCGGTGGGACGGCGAAGTTTGCTCAAGCCACTGTTCGGGAGTCTTGGACATTGGCGATATTGTCGTCGAGATGTTCGGAATTGTCGATCTTCGACAAAAGCGTGTTCGTAGAATCGTGCGAGAGAGAAGCACGTCAGATACAATCGCGGCGTGAATCCGTCGCTCGTGAAAATCATATTCCGTTATGCCGCCGCTGCGGCCATGGTCGCGGCCGTCACCTTTATCTACAAGTCAATCATTCATGTAAATCCGACTACGGTTGCACTTTCGTTTCTGCTGGCAGTCCTTGTGATATCGGCAAACTGGGGATTGCGCTGCGCGGTATTCGCATCGTTCATTGCGGCCCTCGCATTCAATTATTACTTTCTGCCACCCATTGGCACGTTCACCATTCAGGATCCGCAAAACTGGGTCGCCCTGTTCGCATTTTTGGCGACCGCGGTCATTGCCAGTGAATTATCGGAGCGAGCCCGGCGCGAAACTCAAAACGCCAACGATCGACGCCGCGACGTTGAACGTCTCTACAGTTTTAGCCAGCAACTACTCTCCACCGACAACATGGCCGAGCTGCTAAACGCAATACCCCGGTACATCGTCGAATCCTTTCTTGTGAGATCGGCAGCCATCTGGCTGCCCAATCGCGCCGATGTTTACCGGTCGGGACCGACAGCGGATGGTCTGGAGCTATATGACCTTCAACAGGTCAACGAACGCGGCGAGCCGAGGATTGAAATATCGAAACGCCTATCGTTCGTTCCTCTTCGCATGGGAGTACGCGTGGTCGGCAGTTTCGGAGTTTCCGGGGCAATGCTCTCCCGTGAAACGCTTGAGGCCCTCAGCAGCTTGATCGCAATCGCGATTGAGCGTGCCGGCGCAATGGAACGGCTCAGCAGATCTGAGGCCGCCAGAGCCAGCGAGCAGCTACGCTCGGTGCTGCTCGATTCCGTCACTCACGCTTTTCGAACCCCACTGACGGCGATCAAGGCCTCCGTGACTTCTATGCTTTCAAGTTCGACGCTGGACGAATCTCAACGCCAGGAATTACTCACAGTCATTGACGAGGAAAGTGATCGGCTCAATAGGCTTGTGGGGGAAGCGGCTGAAATGGCACAACTGGAAGCCGGCAAGGTCGAACTGCAAGTGGCGCCTCACCACGTAAGCGAGGCGATCCGCGAAGCAATTCAAGAATCCAAGCCATCATTGGGACAACATCCCGTCGAAGTACGGCTTCCAGATGATTTGCCTTCAGTTCCGATGGATGTGGCTCGGATTGCCGAAGTCTTAACCCAATTATTGGGCAATGCTGCAAAGTACTCTCCGCCGGAAAGTCCGATTTACATCACAGCGGAAGTGCAAAATGAAAAGCTTATGACGAGCGTCGCGGACCGTGGACCCGGTATTGAGGATATGGAGCAGTCACTCATCTTCGAGAAATTCTATCGGGGACGAAATCAGAGACTACAAGTTCAAGGCACGGGAATGGGGCTGGCGATTGCCAAAGCAATTATCGAAGCCCACGGGGGACAAATAGGAGTAACCAGCCAACCCGGCCATGGATCGGTTTTTTACTTTACTCTGCCGCTTAGTCAAGCCGCCTTTTAAATGCGTAGCGGCAGGTATCCTCATCAATGAGCCATTACCGCTCCTCCTTTTTTTGCTTTGCGCATCAAGAAAATCAACGGAAACATTAGTAAGAACATCCCCGCAAGAAATCGGAAGACATCATTATAGGAAAGCATTGTCGCCTGCTTCAGCACCATTCCCCATACGGCTTGATAAGCTTGCTTCGTTGCCGTGGCTGGACTGCCTCCTCGCGAGAGAAAAAACGCAGTCAGATTCTTCAACATTTGCTGAGTTTGCAAATTAGTGGAATTAACGTGCTGAGCCAGAGTGTTGATGTGCATCTGCTGTTTGCGCACTTGTAACGTCGTCACCATCGATATCCCGATGCTGGCGCCGACGTTCCGCATCAAGTTGAAGATGCTGGTGGCGTTTCCCATGCGCTCCCTCGGCACCGGATCGTTCGTAACGGTGGTCAAAGGAACAAAGATCAAACCCAACCCCGCGCCTTGTAGGGTCAGGGGTCCGTAAAAATTCCAGAAGCCGACGTCAAGGCTAAACAGCGAAAGCCGGTACATGGCGAAAGCCGTGACCAGAAGGCCCATTCCCAAAAGCTTTCTCGGGTCTACCTTTGCCACAAGGAAACCAATCAATGGCATAAACAAAAAAGACGCCACGCCGCGGGGCAGATTTGTTATTCCCGCGTGTGTAGCGGTGTAGCCCAGCACTTCCTGCATCAGAAGAGGCAGCAATACCGTGCTGCCGTAGAGCACGAAGCCGACTACAGTCATTAAAAAAGTCCCGACGGCATAAGATCGATACCGGAATACGCTGAGATCGATGACAGGATGTTCGGCATTCAACTCTCGGATAATCAAGCCGGTAATTCCCAAAATCGCCAAAACAGCCAACGTAACGATGAATCGCGAGGAGAACCAATCATCTTCCTGCCCTTTGTCGAGCATGATCTGCAAAGTGCCCATGCCAAGCACGAGAAGGCCAATTCCCCAGTAATCAATTCCAGTTTTCTGCTTGCGCAAATATGGGGGATCGAAAACAAAAGCCTGCGTCAGCAAAATCGCCAAGAGGCCGATTGGCACATTAATGTAAAAAACCCATCGCCAACTGTAATTGTCCGTGAGCCAACCTCCCGCTACGGGGCCGAGCATTGGCGCAACAACGATTCCGAGCGCCCAAAAACCCATGGCCTGGCCACGCTTTTCGGGAGGAAAAGATTCGAGGAGAATCGCCTGGGATAGTGGCTGCAAACCTCCTCCGCAGGCGCCCTGAATCACTCGGAAGACGATTAGAAAAGGGAGCGATGGAGCCAGACCGCAAAAGAACGACGCGACGGTAAAGCCGGTCACCGACAATAGCAGAAGGCGCTTGCGTCCGAATCGGCTGGCGAGCCACCCAGTCATCGGCAGAATTATCGCGTTTGCCACCAGGTAGGACGTGAGAGTCCACGTAGCTTCGTCCGTGGTTGAGGAAAGATTCCCGGCAATATGGGGGAGCGAAACATTAACGACAGTTGTATCGAGCACCTCCATGAACGTGCTCGACATTACGGCAATCGCAATCAGCCACGGATTGATATCTCGACCGGCTGGAGAACCCTGTGGCATTAACCTTCCTGTGCGAATAATGCGATGAATAACAGATGAGGAATCGGCTTCCGGAGATTCTGGCCCTTCTCAAAACTCATTGAAAAAGATGCAATTATCCTGCCCCGCAATCGCTGCCGTCACAAGTTAGTACATAAGAGCCTTGGTTATCGGTGATTCCCTGTATTGTGCGCGGAATATGGATAGCGTAAGAATTGAGACTGAAGTTGTGTATCTTCACCGTACATGGCTGTGCAAATTCTTATCGCCGACGACGACGCGCCGATACGCAGGTTGCTGCGGAGGGTGATCGAGGATCATGCTGAGTGGACAGTTTGCGGCGAGGCGGAAAATGGCCGGGAAGTGCTGACGAAAGTCAGCGATCTCTCTCCCGACGTGATCGTTATGGATTTGGCCATGCCCCAGATGAACGGACTCCAGGCTGCCAGGGAGGTCTGCAAAGTCGCGCCACACTTGCCAATGCTTCTGCTAACGGTGCAACAAGTCTCCAGGGAATTGGCTGATGAGGCCCGTTCGGCCGGATTTCAAGGGGCGGTTTCAAAGAGCACCGGCAGCGAAGTGGTAAAAGGTATCGAGAGCCTGTTGCGCAGAGAATCGTTCTTTAGCTCGGCATTCACCGTGCAGTCAAATTGTGGCGATTAGCTCCGGTTGTTCGCGCCGAGCTCAATGTTCCCCAGAGTGGAACGAGCAGGCGTTGCTCCCGGCTGGCTTGAAACCCACGCGCCCATTCGGTTTGCCAAGTCGCTCATCGCTTCGAGCGAGGCACCCTGAAGAAATCCGTGAACTAATCCTGCCGTAAAAGCGTCTCCAGCGCCAACCGTATCAGCGACCTGGACTTCAATCCCTGAATGTTCGTGAGATTCGGTCCGGTTCACCAACAGGCTTCCGCTCGCGCCCCGCGTTATGCACACCAGTTCAAGGCCGTAAGCAATAAGCAACTTTCGAGCCGCCAACTCCTCGTTTGCGCTTCCTATTCCCAGCAAGTTCGCAATGATGGGAAGCTCGTCCTGATTAAACTTCGCAATCGATGCTATTTTTAGGGACTCTGAAATGACCTCCGCCGAATAAAAAGACTGCCGCAGGTTGACGTCGAACACGCGTGTGGATTCCCGGCGTGTTTCGCGAAGAAAGTTTCTTATAGTGTTTCGGGACTGAGATGATCGTTGGGCCAACGAACCAAAACAGACCGCATCCGTAAGTTTGGCAAGTTTTTGCCAACTTTCAGACCACTCCAAAAAGTCCCAAGCAACCGATTCAACAATCTCAAACTTAGGTTGTCCCTTCTGATCAACTTCTACCAACACCTTCCCGGTGGGATGAAGTTGATCCTCCTGAACATAGGTGGCCGACACACCAAGCGCGGAAAGCTTGGTGCTCGCTTCTCTCCCCAAGTCGTCGGCGCCAATTCGGCTGGCGACTACGCTTTCATAACCAAGGACACTAGAGATGTAGGCAAAATTGGCCGGAGCCCCGCCGAGTTGTCTGCCGCTAGGAAGAAAGTCCCAGAGAAGCTCTCCTAAGCCAACGACGATCGGGGCTTTTGAATTCATTTAGAACGGAGCTTGATAAGAACTTTGCAATCGACTCGACGTAAGTTTCAGAAAAACCTTGCGAACGGAACCGAATTAGTAAACATGTGCCGAGTATCGTTTTTGCTCGTGTTTCTTCGAGTCTGGTTCCTGTCTTCTTCCCCGATCTCGCATTTCAACGTGACGATGATATTTTAGGCCAAATTTTCCTTGACATTGTTGAGCGCGCTGCCTACATTCGCATCAGTTGGAACCTGATTTATTTTGGTTCCAGGGATTGCCTGCTCTGGCCCTCCCACACTAAATGGCTACAACTCTCGCCCCGGTAGACTCCAGGGAAGTTGTCCGTTGTGACCGCTGCTTACTGGTTCAATTCCGAACAAATAACAGTCTTTGCCGCCGGTGCCATGGTTCGCTTGACGAGGACGAGCCAGAAGTAATTTCTGCTCCACCGCCTCCACAAGTCATACCTCATCACGGACATGGACGCGGTCACCTGAATCTCGCATCATCGATCCGGTCCATTCGTCTTCGCAATGGACTCAGCCAGCGCCAACTGGCGTTGCGCATGTCGGTTCCGCGGACCTATGTTTCAAAGATCGAAAACGAAAAAGCCACTCCGACGCTGTCCTCACTGGAACGATTGGCGCGCGCTCTCGAAGTTACCGTACCCGACTTGCTGTGCGGGGGCGAGCACAATCGTCAGGAAGAGATCAGCGAACTCGTCAAGGATCAGTTTGTTGCTGAACTTCTGCCATTTCTGTCCGAATTGAATGGCATGCAGATGTCGAGCGTGTTAACGCAGATGCGGGATTTGACGTTACATCCGCGACGCAGCGCTTAAAAAGTTTTATCCGGGCAACCAGCCAACAGCAGCCGGGATCGCAAGGTCCCGGCTTTCTTTGCGCGCTCAGGCTTGGAAATCTTCGGCTTGCAAACTAGAAATTGGGACTGGGAGCCGATCTGTAACTTCCGCCAGATTTGCGAGACGCTTAGCCAAGCCATCCCTAAGCGATCCGGGCTGATACCGCCAATGGTAGTTTCCATCTTGCGTACTCGGAGTGTTCAATCGCGCTTCGCTTCCGAATCCAAGAATATCTTGTAGTGGCGCCAGGCAGAATTCTGCCACTGAGCTCTGGGCCAGCCTGATCAGAGCCCAATTAACTTCTTCATCACATCGCCCTACGAGAGCTTCTACCGCCCGGCGCTCGTTTTCGCCAAGAGATTTCCACCAGCCCAATGTCGTGTCGTTATCGTGTGTGCCGGTATAAATCACACAATCTGGTGTGAGACGATGCGGAAGATAAATATGGGCTCCGGGATCGCCAAAACCGAACTGCAAAACCGCCATGCCGGGTATTTTGTGACGTTCGCGTAAAGCCGTGACATCGGGTGTTATCACTCCAAGATCCTCGGCAAAAAAAGGCAAGCCGCCGAAAGATTGTTTCAGTGTGATAAATAGATCATCGGCGGGTCCGTCAACCCATCGCCCATTCACCGCAGTGGGATCGTTTGCTGGAATCTCCCAGAATTGCGCAAACCCCCGAAAGTGATCGAGACGGATGTAGTCGCAATTTTGCGTCGCCCAGCGCAAGCGCCGAGTCCACCACAAATAGTTGCTAGCCTTCATAGCTTGCCAGTTGTAAAGGGGATTTCCCCATCGCTGCCCGGTGGAACTAAACGCATCCGGAGGCACACCTGACACCACCTCCGGCTCAAGATCGTCTTTTAGACGGAACATGTCTCGATTGGCCCAGACATCCGCGCTGTCGTAATCGACGAAGATAGCGATATCACCCACAACGCGAATGGAGCGCCGCGCGCAGTACGCCCGCAAGGCATGCCACTGTTCGTAAAATAAAAACTGAACTACGCGGCCGAGGGAGAGATCGAAATTAAGTTCGGTCCGCGCCTGTTCGAGTGCTTCCGGCGTACGCCGCGCGAGATCGCTAGGCCAATGCTTCCATGATTGGCCGTTATAACGAGTGCGCAAAGCGTCAAAGAGTACAAAGTCCTCAAGCCACCAGTCATTGTCTTTGCAAAATTTATCAAACCGGACGGAGCCGTTGCCATGGCTACGGGCTAGAAAATTTCCCGCAGCCTCGGCCAAGAGTGGCAACTTGTGCCGGGAGACTTCGCCGTAGTCAATCCGCCTCACCTCTTGAGAGAGATCTTGAAGGCGTGCCTTGTCGATCCAACCCCTATCGGCCAATCGGTCCAAGCTGATGAGCAGTGGATTTCCCGCGAAAGCTGAAGTGGAGGAATACGGAGATGTCCCATTGGCCGGCGGACCTAGTGGTAGGACCTGCCACAATCCCTGCTTTCCTGCCGCAAGAAAGTCGACGAATTCGTACGCCGCAGGACCGAGGTCGCCGATTCCGCCACGAGAAGGCAGTGAAATGGGATGAAGAAGAATTCCGGCCAGGCGAGGAAACGACATGCTTTTCTTCGGAGATTTATCTATTGATTGTGCGTCGGCTTCAAAGTTTTCGGCTCAGACCATCTTATGGTGAATGTAAAGTACAAGGGACGATGTCGGAGTGCTATCTGGAGTATTTATTCGCCCGCCTGCCCTTGGCCGCCCGTTAAGTTTTTCATTTCTTGCTGGTTCACTTTAATTTTTTGCGATTTTTGCATCTGGTCGCGGGCGTTAGCTACGTACATCTCAAATAACTCGGCTTGTTTGTTCTGAAGAAGTGATTCCCGGATCTGATCTCGTTTCGTAGCCAACTCCTGCGCATCAGGTTGCTGCTTCTCGATCACTGACAACACAACGCCGGTGCTGCCGTTATTGATCGGTCCGCTAACTTCGCCCTGTTTTAGAGTGAACGCGACCGCGGCCGGCCCAGACATGGAACCGATGTCTGGCACTTGACCGTCTGGCAATACGAAATCACTGGTCTTTACCGTGACTCCCAACTCCTTCGCCGCTTTTTTCAGATCGTGCTGCGCCTTGGCGCGATCGGATAGCTCCTGAGTCTTTTGGGTAAGCAGCGCACCAGCTCTCTCATTCTTAAACTCGGTTTCTACGCGACTCCGAATCTCCCCAAAAGTGGGTGTCGAGGCTGGCTTGATCTGCTGAAGTTGAAAGATAACCAAACCCTGCGGCAACTGAACTCGATCCGCCGGAGACTTGTCGCTCGCACCGAAAATCGCGTTCATAAGCTCTGGCGAATTGCCGATACCCGGCAGCGAATCGGTGCTGCCGATAAAGTCGGTGGTCACTACCTGCAACCCTTTCGCAGCTGCAGCCTTGTCCAATCCCTGACTGCGGGATTGGGTCAACAAAGCCGCGGCTTCGGAATCGGCCGCCTGCATCGCCTTCTGCTGCTTAATACCTGGTTCGATCTGGCCCTTCACTTCGCTCAGCGTTTTGACATGCGCACTCTGCTTGTCATCAATGTGGAGAATGACGAAGGCGTATCCCGCATTTATGACATCGCTGGTGCCGCCCTTCGGAAGAGAGAAGGCCGCCTTATCGACTTCAGGTACTGGGAAGCCTCCATGATTGATCCAGCCGATTGATCCGCCATTGCTTGAGCTTGGGTCCTCTGAATATTTCTTAGCGAGTTCCTCGAACTTAGCTCCGCCCTTCAATTGCTTTAAGACGTCGTCTGCCTTCTTGCGAGCTTCATCAATAGCCTTCGCGTCTACTTTTCCATCCGTACCGGGAAGCGGAGTTTTGATCAGAATCTGGCGAACGTTTACTTGGTCAGGGGTCCGGAATTCATCGCGATGACGGTCGTAATAAGCCTTGAGCTCCTGGTCACTGACCTGAGTCTGCCCCGCCAGTTGAGCAGTATTCAGCATTACGTAGCTGATCTTGCGCTTTTCCGGAATCGAGTTGTTGTACGTGGCCTTGTTGCGATCGTAATAAGCTGCTAATTCCACGTCTGCGGGATGGATATCCTTCGCGACGGCGTCTTTTTGCAACACGGCGTAGTCGAACTTCACTTTCGTGTTCTTCTTCTCGAATTCCTTTTGGATTTCTGAATCGGAAACTGATGCTCCACCGGACACCAACTGCCGGAGCTTCGAAAAAAGGAGCTGGTCTCTTACCTGTTCTTCAAATTGCGGAACCGTGAGGCCGTGTGACTGCAAAAGTTCCTCGTACTTCGCCTGCCCAATAAAATTCCCGTCCACGAAGAATACGCCCTTATAATTTGGATCATTCTGCAATTCGTCGCGGACTTCTTCATCCGTCGCCCGCAATCCGAGCCGCTTGGCTTCAGCTAGCACAACCTTCTGCTGAATCAAATTCTGGGCTGCTCGCTGTGCAAAGAACGGCATCAGCATCGACGCCTGTTCCCCGCCCCTTGGGAACTGTTGCTCCAGCATTCCCCGAGCCTCGCGTTGGACATCCACTGCGGTTACGTCTTCCCCTCCGACCGTAGCAACCACGCCACGCGGGGGGCCACCTCCGCCCAGAAAATCCGAACTTCCGAACCCGGGCACCAGTGTGATCACCATCAAGACGCAAATAATTGTCAGCAGGCCGCCGAGCACAATTTTCTTGACAGGCCCGGGAGTTTGCAGGAATCGAATCATTTATTTATTACTCCAGAAATTAAGGCGGAATAAAGATTATAAACCAAGAAAGGAACTTCTTCGTGTGTGTGGGTTAAGTGTTGAGATTGAACCCTGCAACGTATCTGCGTTGCTAAACTGCCCTCTCGACCCCATCCAGTATCTCGGCGGGGGATTTCGGGCTGAATCGAGAATTGCGCCCCACCGGAATAGCGGCGAGAGGGGCTATAACTGTAAGCAAAGTCCCCGTATCATCCGATTCCACGACAAATTCGCCGCCCAGCTCTTTGACTCTCTCGCGCATACCGGAGAGGCCCACGCCGGCCCCGCTGCCGGTCTTCCGGAAGCGTTCCAACAGAATCCCGGGCAGGCCCTTACCATAGTCTTTCAGCCGCACGACTATCCTGGAATCATCATTCTCAATCCGTATGTCGACTCGCTCACTCCCGGAATGTCGATGAACATTGATCAGGCCCTCTTGCACGATCCGAAATAGGGTGAGTTCCACAACATCCGGCATGCGGGCCGTCTTGGACGGCAGCTCTAGAATCACCTTGATTCCACTGCGTTTGGAAAAACCATCGATATACCACTGCACAGCCGAGAAAAACCCAGCTTCCTCCAGCAGAGGGGATGAAGCAAGTACGAAAGCGTCCGCATGTCAGCGACTGCCTGTCCGACAAGATGACGCGCCTCCCCAAGGAATCGCTCGCCGGCAGAGCCGTTTGGCATGTCGATCAACCCCAGGTTTATTTGCGCCGCGGCAAGCGATTGTCCCAGTCCATCGTGCAACTCTCGCGCCATCCTTCGCCGCTCGTCGTCCTGCGCCCGCATCAGGTGAGCAGAAAGCTTTTGCAAGGCGCTCGTTCGCTGTTCTACGAGAGATTCCAACCGGTTATTGGCTTCTTGCAGGGAGAGATGAGCCTGTTTCAGTTCTTTCAAGTGTTCGCAAATTTCATACTGACGGGCGCGGGCTCGGACGGCTGTTCTAACCGCGCTGAGCAGAGTCGCAGGGCGAACTGGACGTTCCAACAACGAAAGGTTTCCTAACGCGGCCCTGGCCCGCACTGCCATTTCCGTGCCTGGAGTACTGGCACCACCACCGGTCAGAACGATTAGGGGAAAGTCAGACCACGGCGGTTGGGAGGCAATACATTCGCCGAGGGAATTAATCGTCTCTTCATCCAAGGCTTCTTCTGTAATGATCGCGGCATTGGCGCCATCTCGAATACATTGGGACAACTCCGCAGGGTCCGTTACTTCTTGGACGAGCATACCTGACTTCTGCAAGACCTCGCCGATTAGAATTGCGTCCTTGCCGAAGGGCGCAAATATCAGTATCCGAAACTTCAATTCTCCATTAATCGCCATTGTCGGCAAATTGACCTTCCGGGATGGCTTGACTTCGAACCGTTGGCACCCCAGTCAAAACACCTTGAAAGTCTGTCAACGGTTTACCGACGCGGATACCATCGGGTCCGAGGGCAAGCTCACGAATTGTGCGCTCATGTCCTCCGCTACGCTTCTTGATAGTAGAAATCGCCTGACAAACTCTTCCGTGAACTTCGAAGTATCGGAGAAGTAAAATGTTGTCAGCCAAATAACTCACGTCCACAGGACTTCGCATATGGCTGCCCAGTGTGCCAGCCTGAGCGAGCACAACCATTGTCAGCACTCCACGATTATTAAGGTATGCAAGTAGCTCGTGAAGGTGGCTGGCCAAAAACTGCTCTCCGGGCATGGATTGCAAATATCCGTTAAGACTGTCGATAACGATAACGCTGGCTTTATCTTCTTCGACACAAGTGCGCACTCTCTTAACAAACTCTCCGGGAGACATTTCAGCAGGGTCGACCTGATCGAGGGTGATCCGTCCGGATTTTATGTGCGGACGGAGGTCCATTCCCAAGCTTGCGGCGCGCGCGATGAGAGTATGTCTTCCTTCTTCGAACATAAAAACTCTGCAAGCCTCGCCTTTATCAGCCGCTGACAGAACCCACCGCATGGTGATGGTGGTCTTGCCGCATCCTGCTGGGCCCATAATCAGGGTACTGGTGCCGCGGTCAAGACCTCCGCCAGTGAGTGCGTCCAATTCTGGAATCCCGCTTGGAACAGCGCTAATCGGCAACTCCGACCGATGCTCCGATGCAATCAATCGAGGAAAAACGATAACCCCTCCCTTACGGATGGCGTAATCGTGATAGCCCTGTTTAAAACTGCTCCCGCGCAACTTTGATACTTCGAGGCGTCGCCGGGCGTTCCCGTAATCCCGGGGCAGCTTTTCCATGGAGATAACGCCATGCACGATGCTATGTACCTGAAGATCGCGGTCACGCATCGCAAGGTCATCAAGCAAAAGAACGGTGCAGGTACGTTGCGGCAGATACTTCTTCAAAGAAAGAATTTGACGACGATACCGCAGCGGGTCCCGCGCCAGGAGCCGCAATTCTGACAAGGAGTCAATGACCAAGCGGTCTGGATTGACTCGCTCCA
>Ga0073928_10008989_pt1 | contig 12314 bp, 14 predicted proteins | sample PaiPotPPA55metaG_FD_76969 | JGI IMG/M metagenome (GOLD analysis project Ga0073928, IMG submission 76969) | Iron sulfur acid spring bacterial and archeal communities from Banff, Canada, to study Microbial Dark Matter (Phase II) - Paint Pots PPA... ...
CTTGCGCCGCTTGCCCTTGAATTCAGCGTCAAACAAAACCGGCGTTTCGACGGCGTCCCAGTCGTGCACGTCATGGGGGGACGGCTGAAAATACCAAGCGAGCTTCCCGGTGTCTGGATTTAAAGCCACGATCGAGCAGGTGTAAAGATTGTCGCCGGGGCGTCCCTGGCCCGCGAGCACCGGGTTAGGATTTCCTGTCCCCCAATAGAGTAGATTCAGATCGGGGTCGTAAGTGCCCGTCATCCACGTCATTCCACCGCCGTGGAGGATGGCGTCGCTGTCCTTGGGCCACGTTTCGGAACCCGGCTGGCCGGGATTTGGCTCCGTGTTCCAGCGCCACTGGATCTTGCCGGTTTCTGGATCGACCGATTCGAGGAAGCCAGGAACGTCCGTTACATCTCCCGAAACGCCGACGATCACGTGATCGTGAACGACTAGCGGCGCCATCGTCGAGAAATACTCCAGCTTCGGATCGGCAAGCTCGACGATCCAGCGCACCGTGCCATCCTTGGCATCCAGACAGACCAAGTGCGCGTCGGGCGTCGTAAAGTACAGCCAGTTTTTGTACATCGCGAGGCCGCGATGGCCGATGTGGTCGCCTTCGGACTTGCGTTCGTAGTGCCAGATGGTGCGGCCAAAGCGAGCGTCGACGGCCCAAACATTGTCCGGAACCGTGAAATAGAGAACGCCGTTCACTTCCAGTGGAGTTGATTTGATCGTCGCTCCATGCGTCTGAAAAACCCAAGCGAGGGTCAACGAATTAATGTTTCCGGCGTTGATCTGGTCGAGCGTGCTGAAACGCGCACCCGAGTAGTCGCCGTTGTATGTGGGCCAGGTATCTGTAGGAGGTTTGAGAAGCGCCGTCGGCTCAAGGCCTTGCGCCAAGCCTAACGATGGATGCAGCACCAGAGCAAGCAGGATCACACTTGCAACGATTACTCGATTTAGGGCGCCTTGGACGCTCGCGTTGCTGCTTAAGCAATGCTTACAATCGCGCGCGCCCTTAATCGCTCCACGGAAGTAAAAAAGCATTCCGGCTCCTATCCTCTATCTTGCGGCTATTCTATTTTCTACTTCAAAGTTTCCAAATACGCGAAGAGGTTGTGTACATCGGCCTGAGACAGCTTACCGAGCATCTCCCGGTGCGCCGCCAGAGGATCCTGAAGTTCTACCCTAACCTGCTCACGAGAGAAGGAGCGATACCACCCTGAACCGTCGCGCAGCGCAATCTCAAAATCGTCGACGTGCGCCACCGCACCCTTGATCTGCTCGCCAGAAGGCAGCGTCACCATCGCCGTGGTGTGCCGGCCATCGGGATACAGCATATGCGCTTCGAGATCGATGGGAGAATACTTGCTTGCAACTTTGTCCAGATCGCCGGCCGCGGAATGACATTTGTTGCAGCCACCGGGGCCATTGAAAAACGCCCTCCCGGCATCGGCGTTACCCGTGAGCAATTTTTCCACTGGATACACGCTAGGCAGTCCGCTCGAACTAAGGGCTGCGGCTGCACGCGCGTGAAGAAAGGCCGCGATATCGCTCACCTGCTCCTCGGTCAGAGACATCGCCGGCATGCCTTTATCCGGGCGGCCGTGACGAATCACTTCGCCGATGAGGTCACCCTTCACATCGTGCGCCACCAGCGGCGAGCGCACCAGATCAGGCCCTCGAGCGCCGGTGGCATCAGGACCATGACAAAACCCACAGGCTTGCCCAAACTGTTTGTGTCCGCGCTCGATCGCTGGGTCTGGAACATCAGCCTGGGGCCGAGCTGGAGAATTCGATATAGCTACAATTAAAACGAACGTTAAAAACAAAGTTACAGACATAATTAATCGTCCGGCTGAAGAAAGACTCCGCGTACGCATCGTTAGCACTCACCTCGCGACGCGTGGATTCTAGCACCGAGTCATGAGGACTGCATCCGCCGAGTCCATCGTCTCATGCTCGGAAGGCATGCTCCCACATTAAGGCGCGCCGATCCGTTGCGCCAGATCTGGAGCCAACTGCTGGAAATGGCGAACGTTAAAGGTATAGATACGTTCGCAATCCGCTTCCCTGGCACAGCGCAGGTGAAGAGCATCATGAACCCTGCCCCCAACCCATCCATTGTCGGCGCAGTCCCGAATCGTCTCTCGATACATCTGTGGCGTGATTGTAACGATGTTGAAATAAGGCAGAAGGTCTTCTTCCAATACCCTCCAGGCTAGCGCGGGATGAATGGGAGGGTTGAACGGCGTTCGCGTAAGAACTGAGTAGACTTCGGATAACCCGTGACCACTGACAAAACCTTCGATTTTTTTCTCCCGAACCGATTCGAGGGCCGTATCCGACTGGCTGTAATGCGGATGGCGCGCGATGGATGCTGCCACCACCACAGTGGTATCAAAGTAGACCCTCATAGGCCCGATAAGTCTTTGATCCGTTCTTCCCGATCAGCGTCAACCATGTTATCCCAGTCAAATCCTTTAGGAACTCTTCCAATGTAGACCCAGACACCCTTCTTTTTAATCATCGAGGGTTGCTGTTCCACTGGTTTAAGCAGTACGCCCTCCGGGCGCTCCTCAATTTCTAGGTCGCTTCCCTGTCGCAGACGGAAGCGTTCACGCACGGGCTTAGGAAGGATTATTCGGCCAGCTTTGTCAATTTTGACGTTCATGCCATCTATAATGGCATATGCCATTTATAATGGCAACTGGTTAAGCTTCCACAACCCGCGGCCGGCTTCTAACTCCCGTCGCCCATGTTGTTCATGTTACTGAGAGCTGCCGGTTTATCGAGCGAGTCTGTGGCTGCGGCACCGGTGATGAGGCGGGCGCCGCGGCTAAAAGTCAAATATTCAAATCCCCACTGCACAAAGACGAGAACGCGGCTCTGAAATTCCACGATGTAAATCAGATGGACAAAAAGCCAGGCGAGCCACGCAAACAACCCCGCCAGGTGAAACCCAAATATGTTGGCAACGGCTGCAGCGCGGCCAATGACGGCCATGTCCCCTTTGTTGAAATAATGAAATGGCTTTGTGTCTTTCTTCCCTTCCAAGCGGGCGCGAATAGTCTTAGCCGCGTAAGCGCCGCCCTGAATGGCCACTTGCGCGACACCTGGCAGCGGCTTCCCACCTTTGCCTAGAGAAAGCGCCAGATCGCCGACGATGAAAATGTCGGGGTAGCCAGGAACGGTAAGGTCCGGGTTAACTTTAATCCGACCGCTGCGGTCTGTCTCCGCGTGTGTGCGTTCGCCGAGCTTTCTGCCGAACTCATTGGTTGTGACACCGCCAGCCCACAGCACGGTCTTTGCGGGCAGTCGCTTCGATTCGTCGCCAGATTTATAGGTAACTCCGTCGGCGTCGATGCACGTCACCATCACGCCCTTAGTCACTTCCACGCCCAGCCGCGAAACAAGCTTTTCCGCTTTCGCCGAGAGATCCTCGGGAAACGCAGTCAGGACGCGCGGCCCGCCTTCCATAAGAATGATCCGTGCTTCGCGCGGGTTGATGTGGCGAAAATCATTCTTCAGCGTTTCGTTGGCGATCTCCGCAAGCGCCCCAGAAAGCTCCATTCCGGTCGCGCCAGCTCCAACAATGACGAAGGTGAGCCATGCACGCGCATCTTCCTCGTTGGTCGAGCGCTCGGCGCACTCAAACGCATACAGAATCTTGTGCCGGATGGCGGTGGCCTCTTCGATGGACTTCAGACTAGGGGCCCATTCCCTCCAATCATCATTCTCGTAGTAAGAGGTCTGCGAGCCCGTCGAGACAATCAGCGAATCGTAAGGAAACGCAGCGCCGTCCCGCAAAATAACGCGCTTTGCATCAGGCTCGATATCCGCCGCCTCACCGAGCAACACCTGCGCATTTTTCTGCCGACTGAGCACGCCGCGCAGCGGAGCGGAAATTTCGCCCGGCGACAGCGACCCCGTGGCGACCTGATAGAGCAGCGGCTGAAAAAGATGAAAGTTGCGGCGGTCGATCAACGTGACCTCCACAGACGCACGCCTGAGCTTTTGCGCGGCGTTTAAGCCCCCGAATCCGCCTCCAAGGATTACGACACGGTGCTTCTGTTCCATGCTGACCCACTCCCTCGAACGCAACCTCGTCCTCTCTAATATCATCTCACCTAGCGTGATTTTCTCAATTAAGATGTCCGATGACCGCCCTGGGATACGGCCTAGTTTTGGGCGCGCCTGACATGAAAACGAAACCGATCCACAACCCGCCGAACCGTGAGCAAATGGAGCGCAACACGCTGCGGCTGCTCTGCTCCGTGCTCGTGAAGCCCGGCACGCGCCTGGAAATCTGCCACCTCTTGCATTCGAATGATTTTCTGGATCCGCTCCGCAGAACTGTTTTTGAAGAGGTTCAAGCAGCAGGCGTTATCAGTTCGAAACAATTACGCGCAGCGCTGCCCGCGCGGGTGACCGGCCGGGGGTTCCCCGATTTCAATTTGGAAAAATTGCTAGCCCCAAAACTCGCAAGCGCGTCGGAAATCGAGCTTTTGTTCGAGAGCACTCTGCACCTGCTAAAACTCAGCGGGTCAGACGACCCAACTCTTTTTGCAGCCAGTGCCGATGCCCAAGACTAGCTATCGCGTATTGACAGCAATAGAGGCCCTCGCACTAACTGGTTACATTGCCTGGTACATCTGGCAACTTCAAACCGCGAAGCCCTATTCGTGGATCGTCTTCCCGCCCTGGCTTATCGCCAGCATTGCCTTGCATCGCGACACTCCCAAATCATTAGGCTGGCGGGCTGACAATCTCTGGCCCGCAACGCGCCAAGGACTCCTAATATTTGCGATGTTTATTATCGCCACGTGCCTGGCAGGTTTGTGGCTTGGATCTTTCCACCGCTTGCCCCTTCGCGGCACCGATCCCTGGCGTTTCTTCGCCTATTTCGCATTTTGTCTGTTACAACAAGTTGCGCTGAATTCCTATCTGGCGAACCGTCTTCTCTATGCATTGGAGAAACCTCGGGCGGCCGCGCTACTGGCTGGGGTTATCTTTGCCGCGCTGCATTGGCCAAATCCAGTTCTCGTCCCGTTAACCTTGATCGGTGGCACAGCGATGAGCTGGCTCTTCTCTCGAGAACGCAACATCCTCCCACTCACAGCGGGACAGGCTATTCTGGGCACGCTTGTCTGGTGGATTTTCCCCGTAGCATGGCATCACGGAATGCGCGTTGGGCCCGGCTACTATTCGTTTCATCCGTAGGAAATGGGAATTTGAGTTCGCAATTCCGATAAATGACGATGGCTAACGGAAACCCGCAGAGACCCACTGACTCCGCCGGTGCCGCCCATAGGTTATAAGTTCAGATGATCGTAATTCCCTGCTGTTTTTCGTATGCGGCTCGCACTTGAGAGCGGTCCGCCAGATTTCTCCCAAACGCCGGGGATGCTCAATGAACATTTCGGACAAGCGCCCTCCACGAGCCGATTCTCAAGCACATCGTGCCAAGATCGCCGGATCAGCAACTCGCCGCACTTGGGGCAACACGTATTCGCACCGTCGCTGAAAATGTTTCCTTCGTACACGTAATGAAGCCCCGTTTCGAGAGCGATAGCCCGGGCCCGGTGAAGAGTTTCGGGCGGCGTGCGTGGCTTATCCTGCAACTTGAAGTCAGGATGAAACGCCGTAAAGTGCAAAGGCACGTCGGGGCCCAGATGCATCAAAATCCATTCAGAAAGTTGGCGCGTTTCCGCCGGATCATCGTTTAAAGTGGGAATCATCAGGTTTGTAATCTCAAACCAAACTTTTGTCTCTTTCTTCAGCCATTCCAGTGTCTCGAGAACCGGCTGTAAATGCGTAAGCGTGGTCTTCCCGTAGAAACCCTCCGTAAACGCCTTGAGATCGATGTTGGCCGCATCGATGTGGTCATAAATATCGTGAAACGCCTCGTAGGTAATGTATCCATTCGAGACCATCACAGTTTTTAACCCGTATTCTCTCGCAGCCTTACAAATATCGATGACATACTCGCCCCAGATGGTCGGCTCGTTATAAGTAAACGCCAACGAATCGCAACCATTCTGAAGCGCCAGCAAAGGAACATCTTCGGGCGCAATATGCTGGGAACGCACCTGATCCTGCCGCGACTTGGAAATATCCCAATTCTGGCAAAAAAAGCACCCCATGTTGCACCCAGCTGTACCCATACTGAACACACGTGTCCCCGGCAGGAAATGATTCAGCGGTTTCTTCTCGATGGGATCGACTTGCAGGGCGGCAGGCGCTCCATAGCCCAAGCTATAGAGTATTCCACCATGATTGACGCGGATGAAACAAAATCCCGATTGTCCCGCATGGATGTGGCAATGCCGAGGACAAAGGTAACAATGCACCCGGCCGCCAGCCTCCGCCTCCCACCAGCGCCCTTCGTGCAACGTGTCGGTCTTCTGGAGGATCTTCAACTCGCTCACTAACGGATCCTCCTTCCCTTCAAATCATACGCCTCCCCGCGCGTACAAACCTCGAATTGTGCTCTTGATGACGGCGCGCCTACAACAGGATGGCGGCCTTCAGGCGTGGTGGCGAATTCGACGCTGAACGCGCCGCCGTTCCGCAGTCCAGTCCACGAAATTCATCATATTGGACCGGTATTTCCAGGAAAGCCGGAAGAATTTTCGAGCGTCCATGTTTGCCGCTTCGTTGCCGAGGAATGTCTCAAATCGCCAGCGCAAGTACGGGCTCTCCCAAGGGTTGAAGCGATACCCGCGTGCAACGTTCCAGTAGTAATGCAGTGTCTTTAGCATCGGTCTTTCACGGGCAAAAAAAACCGCTCCCAAGCTTCTTTCGTCTTAACTCCCACCCAGCGGCGCAGATAGATGCTCATGCACCAGAAGCCACCCCGACGGGCGCTTCTCCCAAATCCCTGTATACCGTATCTCTGTTTCTACATTCTTGCCGTCTTTTGTTTTTTCGGATAAATGCATGGAAACCGTAGTCCACGCCACCGTACCGTGCCGCCGCACCTTCAAATCCTTGCCCGCGCTCAGCGATCCGCTCTCCATGTTGTCAAAGATCGCCGCCTTCACGCCTTCGTGATATTCCTTCCAGCTATGATAGGAAAACGGAGTGACATCATAAAAAACGAGTCCGTCCTCCTTCGCATAGTATCGGGCAGGGTTATCAGGATTTCCCGTGCTCCAGGCCGCGCAATAGCCGTCGATCAGTTTGCGGAAAGTGGCATCATCCGTAACCTTTTGCTGCGCGCGGGCCCCCACGAACGTCAGCAATCCTCCCGCAAGAGCAAGCACGACATACAGAAGCCAGCGCCATCGTTCGCCGCGTCTGGCGATTGCATTTTCTGTCTGCAAGTCCATCTCCGTACGCCGCAAGAGTCCGTCGGCGTTTGGTTTGAGGAAAGCCACCGCTTGCTGGCCATACCCTATGGTGATTCGCCCCAATTTGCAAGCGGCATCTAATATGACTATCGTGGCCCGGCAAAACTCACCATTGTAGGGGCGGTGCTTGCCCCAACCGCGTTTCCCGAACCGCGTTGGCGATGCGTGTTGCAACGCATTTCCTGAAGACCACACGAGCGCCCCTCTCCAGCCGATCAAGTCCCCCGCGTTTCACCGATGCCAGCCGCCACTCGCCGGTAAATCCCGCCCCTTCGCCGAAAAGCAAATGCGCGCCTCCTCGGCGCTGCGTAATCTCTTCAATGGGCAGACAAACTGCCCGACTCGGAGGCGAGCATGGCCACGCCGCAACATGCTGGATACGAACGCAAGGGTTACTTGGGCACAATTTTAGTGACGCTGGGGTTTGTGGCCATGGTGGCCGATCTCGAAGTGCTGGCGCAGCCCCTCGAGCGCATGATTGAAAGGCTCCAAGAGGGGCTGTTCTCCCTCGCTCCCGCGCTCGGCCTTTCCTTCCTAAACACAGCCCGGGAAATCGCGTTCCATCAGTTCGACTACTTCTCACTGATCACCCGTATCTTGGTATTATTCACGGCGTCGGTCGCCGTCGTCGTCGGCCTTGCGCTGCTGCGATCGCCGTCCGCGCGCTCCGCAGGCGCAAGTCCTTCGCGCCCATCCGCGTTCCGTGAACGGGAGACTGATAATGGATGATCGCGATAAACGTCCTCGATGGCTCGACGGACTCATGATCGGCGGTAAAGGACAGCCGGAAGCCTCCCGCGTCGGTCTGGTGTGGGGCGCTTTGATCGTCGTGGCTGGCATCGCGCTTCTTCTCGATCACCTGGGTTTCGTCGCCATCGGCTCGTTGTTTCGTTTTTGGCCCATGATCTTGATTTTCTTCGGTGTCGGACACCTCTTTACTCCATCGAATCGGGCCTGGGGCGGGATTCTCATCGTCGTCGGCGCTATCTTCCAACTAAACAGTCTGGGTGTCACTCATGTGCACTTCGCCGATCTCTGGCCGCTAGCCATTATTGCGGTCGGCTTAGTTCTCATGTGGAGCGCCCTGAGACCGCCCGTCGCATCGAAAGTCTCCACCGATTCCACGGACATGTTCAACGCCGTGGCAATCTTTAGCGGCTGTGAACGCCGCGTCAAGAGCCAGAACTTCAAAGGCGGAAGAGCCACCTCCATCTTTGGAGGCGTCGAGCTCGACCTCCGCGATGCAAAGATCGTAGGCGACGAAGCCACCATCGAGGTCAACTGCATTTTTGGCGGCGCCGAGATTCGCGTCCCCGATAATTGGAACGTCCATTCCAAGAGCATCCCGGTCCTCGGCGGCTTTTCGGACAAGACGCACATTTCCTCAGCCGAAGACCCCGCCGGAGGCAAACGAAAAACACTGATTGTCACCGGAGTGGTCGTTTTTGGAGGCGTGGAGATCGACAACTAAGCGGTCTTTATGCACCCTCTTCTCACACCGATTCGCCGCTTCGGCCTTTACCTCCTTGCCTGGCTTCCGCTCGCTTTAATCCTGATTTATCTGATGGCCGTGCCCGGACGTTTAGGTTGGCTCGACGCCACGGTTTTGATCGTCCCACTCTGTCTGATCTACCAGTTCGTCTGCCTCTCCGCATGGTATTCGTGCAAAGCAGTCCCCATTCAAAATTCCACCGCCCAGCGTCTCTGGCTGACCCACGCCATAGCCGCCGCGATTCTCAGCCTTCTCTGGGTTCTACTCGCGAAACTGCTGGCGTATGGCCTCTCCCAGATGCCGTCGTTCCAAGGACTCAACAGCCGCTTTGCGTCTCAGGTGCCGGTCATATTCGGCGCCGGTTTTCTGCTCTATCTTCTGTCCGTCGCCTCCCACTACGTTATCCTCGCGATCGAGGACTCCAACAAAGCCGAAATCCGCGTTCAAGAAACCAGCATTCTCGCGCGCGACGCCGAATTGAAAGCTTTGAAAGCCCAGGTGAATCCGCACTTTCTTTTCAACAGCCTAAACTCGATCAGCGCTCTTACTAGCGTCGACCCTGCGAAAGCTCGCGAAATGTGCATCCTGCTCGCAGAGTTTCTCCGTATGACGCTGGGGCTTGGTGAGAAATCGAACGTGCCGCTTACTGAGGAAATCTCGCTGCTCCACCACTATCTCGCCATCGAAAAAGTACGCTTCGGTGCTCGCTTGCAGATGGAAGAAGACCTTCCAGAGCTTTCCAGCTCAATCGACCTTCCGCCCCTTCTTCTGCAGCCGCTCGTTGAAAACGCCATCACCCACGGCATCGCCAATCTCCCGGACGGAGGTACCGTGCGTCTCTCCGGCCACAGCCACAACGGCCGCGTTCTTATTGCCATTGAAAATACTTTCGACCCAGACTCAAGTCCGATGCGAAAAAGCGGCCTCGGATTGAAAAATGTCCGCAACAGGCTCGAAGCGCGGTATGGCAAAGATGCGAGCATGCGCGTCAGCTCGGAAAATGGAAATTTTCGAGTGGAACTATCGTTTCCCGCGGATACCGGTGAGGTGCGGAATTGAGTAAGCACGACGAAAAGAAAATCACCGCGCTCATCGTTGACGACGAAGACCTCGCGCGCCTGGTCCTTCGCGAGCTGATTCAAACGCACGCGGATCTAGAGGTTGTTGCTGAATGCGCAAACGGCTTCGAAGCTGTGAAAGCAGTTGCCGAACACAAGCCCGACCTGATTTTTCTCGATGTGCAAATGCCCAAACTCTCCGGATTTGACGTTCTCGAACTCATCGGCACGGAAACCGCGGTAGTCTTCGTCACTGCCTATGACCAATACGCCATGCGCGCCTTCGAAGTCCACGCAGTGGACTATCTCCTAAAGCCGATCGGTCGCGACCGCTTCGAAGCAGCTCTCGAACGAGCAAAGTCCCGCCTCGGCGAAAAGCTGCCCGCTGCTCCCGATCTAGCCGCAGCAGCACGCCCTCCAAAACAATTCCTTGAACGCATCGTAGTGCGCGACGGCACCCGCGTCACGCTCATCCCCGTGAGAAAACTCGATTATGCTGAAGCGCAAGACGACTACGTGGCTCTAGTCACCGAAAGCAAAAAGCATCTGAAGCAGCAGACCATCGCAAGCCTCGAAGCCTGCCTGGATCCAGACCGGTTCGTCCGAGTCCATCGGTCCTACATAGTGAATCTCGAGCGCGTAGCGCGCATCGAGCCCTACGGAAAAGACAGCCGCCTGGCGATCCTGGCGGATGGCACACGCCTCCCAGTCAGCAAAACAGGCTACGCCCGCCTAAAAACACTCCTAGATCAACGCACCTAATCCTAATTTACCCTGCAATAGCCCAATCGACCCGAATCCTTTGTAGGGGCACAGCACGCTGTGCCCTCCGTCCCCAAGCGTACCGATCAGGTGCGGTTTACAAGACTCACTGTCAACCACTCCCTATTCACTACTCACTACCCACTATCCCAACCGCCGCACCCAAATCCGCGAAGTAGCCGGCTTCCCCAAATGCATAGTTCGCCCGTCCGACCGCAAAGTCATAGTCTCGTCATACTCACGCTTCAAAACTTCGACTCTAGTCGAAGGCCGCAATCGCAACCCTTCCAAAAACTCCAAAAACTGCCCGTCCTTCTCATAAACACAAAGAATTTCCGCGTTCTCGTCCGCACGCAAATCCGAAAGCAATACCGCACCCTGACTCCTCAGCTTCGCCACGCCGCCCCGCATGGGCACCCCGTGCGGACATGACTTCTTATCGCCAAAACGTTTCTGCAAAAGCGCCTCAACCTCCGGCGAGATCCCATGTTCCAGCCGCTCAGCCTCGTCATGCGCCTTAGCCCAGGAAAGCCCAATCACCTCGGTAAGCAGCATCTCCGCAAGCTGGTGCCGCAGAGCCAATCGCTCGGCAACCATGCGCCCTTTCCTCGTCAGATCGATTCGCCCAGTCCGATCCACCCGCACATGTCCATCCCGCGCCATGCGCTTCAAAGCCGCGGTTACCGCTGGAGGCGTCACCTTCAGTTCCTCAGCCAGCCGCGCGCTAATAGGAGTCTGATCCTCCTCAAGCATCTCCCAAATTGCCTTGAGGTAATCCTCCTGCGAAACGCTGGTTTTCTCTCGCCTCAAACTCGAATCTCCCCGATGCAAGTCATCGCCGCCTGCTTCCCTTTTCACCGCCGCTTTCCCTCTCAACAATGTTACGGGCCGTAAACTCACCGGTCCCCGACCGTCTCACCCGGTCGATCAATTGCACCACGCGACCTTCGATATCTTCAAAGACTCTCTGATAAGTCCCGGCGTCGGAGCCATAGGGATCTTCAACCTCCCAGTCTTCGACCTTCGAAGCGTCCTGGAACACGACAAGACCAGGGCGCCCCGTCATATTGATAATGATGTCGGCCGATTCCAGATCAACATCCTCAAGCGGCTTCGATTGCAATTCATCGGCAGGATAACCATTCTTCGCGAGCGTCAGCTTAGTTAAGGACTGCACGCGGCCCAGCGCCGCTACTCCAGCGCTTGAAACCTCCATCACGTCGGAAGCAATGTGCGCCCCGATCCCCTCCGCCATGGGACTCCGGCACGAATTCCCTAGACAAACAAACACGACTCGCGCTCGACGAAAGCCTTTCACGCAGAACCCCTCCCTTGTAACAGCCTAACCGCGTACCTGTGCCCGCTGCAATACGGACGATGCCCCAATATTTCTCTCTTGACGCGAGCCACGACCACAAGTACACTCTTTTGCAGGGAAAAGTCTTTACTGCGGCAGCCATTGGCTGCCTTTTTTGTTTTAGGGCAGCGGCAACCTGGGCCATGCCCTTCTGTATTGCGTCCCAAACCATGAAAGAGTTCAGACTGATTGGATGACGTTGTCGGCTCCTCATTCCGAGTAAACTTGGCAGCTGTTGAACGACCAAGGCTCGGAAAAAGGAGCCGAGCAATGTTGATTATAGGATGTGATTTTCATACACGCTA
>Ga0073928_10008990_pt1 | contig 12314 bp, 6 predicted proteins | sample PaiPotPPA55metaG_FD_76969 | JGI IMG/M metagenome (GOLD analysis project Ga0073928, IMG submission 76969) | Iron sulfur acid spring bacterial and archeal communities from Banff, Canada, to study Microbial Dark Matter (Phase II) - Paint Pots PPA... ...
CTGCGACTTGGGAGCAGCCGGATGCGCTGACGTGGGTGTTTCATCTGCGGGATGGGGTGCGGTTTCATGATGGCAGGCCGCTTGAGGCGGCGGATGTCGTTTATACGATTGAGAGCTTGATTGATGGGTCGCTTGTGACGGCGAAGGGTGGGAACTTTGCGGCTGTGGACCGGGCGGAGGCGCGGGATCGGCTGACGGTAGTGGTGCGGATGAAGCGGTCGGATTCGGGGCTGCTGTTCAATATGAGCGATGGGTTGTTTGGAGTGGTGCCTCGGGGATCGGGGAGGGATTTTGGGTTGCATCCGGTTGGGTCGGGGCCGTTCCGGTTTGTGAGTGCGGTGCAGGATAAAGAGGTGATCGTGGAGCGGAACCATGATTACTGGGCGGACGGGTTGCCGGCTGGACAGACGAGCACGCCGGGAGACAGCATCCATGCCCCCCTTTCGCAAGAGGCGCGAAAGGCTGGGGCACCAGGGCAGAGGATCGAGCGGATACGGTTTACGGTGGTGCCGGATACGATTACGAGCGCGCTGGAGTTGAAGAAGGGATCGGCGGACCTGGCGAGCAATGTGGTGACGCTGGATATGGTGCATACGCTGGAGGCGGAGCCGAATCTGAAGGTGGAGTCGGGGACGGGGTCGCCGGTGGTCTATGTAACTTTCAATGTTACAGATAAGGTGCTGAAGGATAAGCGGGTGCGGCAGGCGGTGGCTTGCGCGATTGACCGGCAGGCCATTGTCGATGCGATATGGCGGGGGCAGGCTCGGCTGGCTAATACTTTGTTGCCCACTGGACATTGGGCGGCCGCTGCGAATGAGGAGCTGGCTCAGTATCCGCGCGATGTGGCTCGGGCGCAGCGGCTGTTGGAGGAGGCTGGCTTCCCTGCCGGCAAAGATGGCGTGCGGATGCGGTTGACGATGAAGACGAGCACGGATGAGACGACTCGGCTGATGGCGGCGGTGTTGCAGCAGCAGTTGAGGGCGGCGGGAATTCGACTCGAGATTCGGTCGGCGGAGTTTGGGACGTTTTATGCCGATGTGACCAAGGGTGCGTTTCAGCTCTATGCGCTGCGGTGGATTGGGAGCAATGAAGACCCGGATATCTTTCGGTATGCGTATGGGTCGGGGAGTTTTCCTCCTAAGGGTGGGAACCGGGGGCAGTACTCGAATGCGCGGGTGGATGCTTTGCTGGCGGAGGCTTCGGCTTCTTCCGATCGGGCGTTGAGGAAGAAGGATTACGTTGAGGTGCAGCAGATTCTGGCGGAGGAGCTGCCGGGAATTCCGCTTTGGTATCCGAATAATGAGGTGGTGCACACGCGGCGGGTGGTGGATGTGCGGCCGCGCGCATCCGGTAACTTCGACTTTCTGCGAGAGGCCGAAGTTACCGGAGACGCTGCGCGGTAAGTCACGTGGCTATGACTTTTTGGGCTCCCAGAGGGCAGAGCTTGACGCCATTGTGCGGACGATTCAAACTGCTTTTCGGACCTATTGCGCTATCAAAGGAAATGTCTACCGGAGGACTATCGCCAGGAGCCCGACGGCGCGTTTGCGGGCTCATGGAGTGACCATTGCGAACGGTCGAATCGCTAACTACCAGCCGTTGAACTTTCATATTCGCTCCGAACCTGCGTCCTGTTGCATTGGTTCCTCACACCTGCTGCGAGCGCAATCAACCGGGTGAAAATTCGCCATTCAATTGAAGTCCGGTGACCTCTTGACCTGTAATCGTGCCGCCAACTTCGCATTTCCGGTCTCGAACCTGAGTGACAGTAATGGAAGATAGCCCGATTGTCGTCGCGACACTTGCCTCGAGTGAACGAGGAACCGCTGAAGTTGTCTACGGAGGGCAAACCGTGACACCTTCGCTGTCCACGAGCATGTACTTGTACACGCTTACGATACGGCGCCAAGTCACCTTCGGCTGGCCTCGGTCCAGCAGTGCTTTCGCTACCAGCGCCGACACCGGTTTGAGGAGGGGGCAAAAAGGATGTAAATGTCAGGTGAAGTGGCCGGCGTCGTTCCGTGTTAGTGCTCCCAAAAATTAGCGAGCACCCGGTTTGTGTGCGCCGGCCAGTGGAAGCGTTCTAAGGGTTGACTCGGTAGACCAGAAGACCGGCAGTGTCGATTGTGGTCTTGGGATGGATGACGTAGAACTGTTTGACCTCTGGAACATAGACCGAGGTCTTACCGCCATTCGTGGGGATGTCTGCAATCTCCCTGTAGCTGTCGGGTGAGTCCTGGTGGAAGATGCTGAGGCCCTGGCTACCGCTGATGTAGACGCGCTTTAGGACCGGGTCATAGGTCATGTCGTCGTTGACGTCGATGCATGGCTTCTGGCTGACTACCTTGCCGTCCTGATCGAAGACGTAGAAGATGCCGGGCCCGCGTCCGGCGACGAAGATACGTTGGTTCTTGGCGTCGACGACAAGTGCGGTGTTGTGTTTGATTCCTGGCGCAGTCCAAGTCGCGATGATCTGTTTGGTGTTGAGATCGACGACCCCGATTTCATTTTTGTCACGGATGTTGACGTAGAGGCGGCGGTGAATGTTATCGACGCCCATGCTTTCAACGTTATTGCCGGGAATGGAGATCTTGTCGATGATTTTGCCCTGATCGACGGAGAAGATGGAGATGGTCGAGTCAGGCAAATTGGCAGAGATGCCACCGTTGCCAATGTAGTAGAGGCGGTTGGCAGCGTCATATAAAGCCGCGTCGGGCGAGTCGCCTTTGCCTGTGGCTGAGCCGTCGATAAGCTGGATGCGATCAAGGCGGTGGAAGTCCACGGCTGAGACGAGGATGAGGGCAGAATCGCCACCATCAGCGACAAGGAGTTCGTCCTTCTCTGGAGAGAAAGCAAGAGAGTGCGGTGTCTTGAAGCCGTCAATGCTTTGCAGGTGCTCGCCGGTGTGGAGGTCGAACATCTCGACCGAGTGGTGGACCTCGGCAGAGACGAAGAGGTGGTTGCGCTTGAGGTCGACGGCAAAGTGATCAAAGTCGCCGGTGATCTCAGGCAAAGACGTCATGTGCAGGAGCGTAAGCGGCTGGGCGGGTTCTCCCTTGGCTGCGAGGGCACTGCCAAAGGAAAGAGCGAACGAGCTGAGGAGGAGGGCTGAGGCGAGATGTATGGAAGACTTCATGGAGATACGAGTTCCTTTCGGGTTTGGCGATAGGGGTTAATTCATTGCATGATTGAAAACCTGTGTTGGGTTAGCGGCTGCGAGGTGAACTCACACTGGACGGAAGGCGAGAGGGAGCGACGATCTCCGGGAGGACGTGGCCGACACTGCCGGACGGGGTTTCGACGTACAGCAGCGCAGCAAGCGTGGGAGCGACGTCTGAAATGCCGATGCGCTCGGTGTAGGTGCCGGGACGAATACCGGCACCGAAAAATAGAAGTGGAACATGCGTGTCGTAGTCCCATGGGGAGCCATGGGAAGTACCTTGTTTGCCGAAGAGCCAGTAAGGCTTGAAGATGACGAAGAGGTCGGGGCCGCGCGCAGGAAAGAAGGAGCGGGCGACGTAGTCGTCGGCCAGGGAGGCCATGGCCTCGCGATGCATGAGCTGAGTGCGAGTGTAGGTGCGCTCGACGTACGGAAGATCCGCGATGGCCCTGGCCGCCTCGTCTTCGATATCGGAGGGGTTGAGCTTACGCTCCCGGATGAGATTCTGGTCGAAGTAAAAGCCGCTCTCCCAGCTGCCGATGATCCAGCGAGCGGTGCCAAATCTGGTGTCGAGAGCGTCCTGCACCACGCGGGTGTAAGCTGCCTTGTGGACGCGTCCACCCGGCATCTTTCGGGCTAGATTGATCTCCGGCACAGGGGCTACCCCGTGATCGGCACTCATGACCACGAGGACATTTTGCGGCCCACCAACCTGCTTCTCCGCCGCAGTTATGAGTTTACCAATGGTTTGGTCGCTGCTCACGGCGAGCTCTTCGACCGCTGGGTCATCGGGCCCGACGGCATGGCCGAGGTGATCATTAGCGGAGAAGCTGATGGTGAGCACGTCGGTGCCATTGTGGCGACCGAGTTCTTCATGTTGGATCGCCTGCTCCGCGAACTCCTCGAGCAGGTCGTTGGACCATGGCGTTGTCTCGAAGGCGGCGATGTAGTCCTTTCCGGATTTTGCCGGAAGCGTCTCGAATGGTTTGGCGCCTATGTGCTCCGCGCCGGGAGCAAACCAGCTCTTGCCCAGGAAGCACTGCGCGGGCTTACCTTCGTTGAAGCTCTCAACCCAGGAGGGAAGCGCGGATTGATACCAGGTGCTGGAAACGAAGGCTCCGGTTGTATCGTCGATCCAGTAAGCCGCGTCCGCCATGCGGCCGGCGGGAAGGATTGCGGCACGATCTTTCATCGAGATGCCGATCACACGGGTTGTATTATGATCCGCCATCTTGAGCTCGTCGCCGAGTGTGCTGACGATGAGATTGTGGGGCGAAGACCCAGTGGCACCTGGTTTGCCGCCGAGGAGTTTCGTGTCAGCGTCTTCGACAGAGGTGATGGAGCGGCCCTGGGCGCGATCGAACCACTCATTGCCGATAATGCCGCTGGTGGCTGGTGTGGAGCCCGTCATAAAAGCGGCGTGCCCAGTGGCGGTGACGGTAGGGTAATGGTCCTGATGCGCATCGACAAACACCGCACCGCCGGTCAGCATCCTGTGGAGGCCGCCAGTGTAGCGCGAAGCGAAGCGGGTAGTGTAGTCGAAGCGGAACTGATCAACAATGATGGCGACGACGAGCCTGGGTGGATGCTGGACGGCCTTCGGTGTGGCAGCGTTGGTTGTCTGCGCCTGCAATTGCGGCAGGCACAGGGTGGAGAGAAGCGATAAAGTAGCGACCGAGGATTTCAAGGTGTCGGGATCTCTTTCGTCAGGGTTGATGATGTAAGCGGCCCTTTTAGATGAGCCGTACTGCAAGCTTCTTTGACCCAAGATGTTCGGATTCCGATGAATCCGGTGGAGTTGGGCTGACCCTCGATCAACCGGGGAAGTTCATCAATTGGTCACCTTATAGACTTGCAGGCCGGCCTCGGGGGCAAGCTCGCTCTTGGTATGGACCACATAGAATTGCTTGAGTGAAGGCACGTATTCAGAGGTCTTTCCGCCGAGCGTATCCAGCTTCTGAACCACTTCGTAGTGATCCGAATCCTTCTGCACGATGACGTTCAGCCCCTCTGCGCCGGAAACATAAATGCGGTGGTGCATCGCGTCATAAGTCATGTCATCTGAAATGTCGACAATATCTAAAGTCTTGACTACCCTGCCATTCTCGGAATTAAGGATGAAGAGCCTCCCAGGTTTGCGAGCGCCAACGAAGAGCCGATGATTTTTGACGTCGTATGCCAGTGGCGTATTCAGATTCAACTCCGGTACGTCCCAGGTCTGCGCAACCGTCTTGCGCTTCAGATCGATAATTCCAACTTTCTTCTTGTCGCGCAGGTTCACATAGAGCTTATCGGTCTTGTGGTCGATAGCCATCGATTCCAGATTGTTCGACTCAACGCGGATGCGTCCGATCTCCTTCTGTTGATCAATAGAGATTTCGCTCAGATAGGAATAGTCCGTCTTCGCGCCACGGCCGCCGTTGCCCACGTAGAAGATGCGCGTCTGCGGATCGTAAATGCCAGCGTCCGGCCCCGCTTCTAGTGGAATGCGTTTGATGAGATGCAGGTCGGTGCCATCAAGCACAAGGCAAGATCCATCGCCACCGTCAGCCACGAACAGCTCGTTTTTGTCCGGAACGAACGCCAGCGTGTGCGGCGTCTTTACCACGCCGGAGCCGGTTTGAATGTGCTCGCCTGTCTTGAGATTGAATACTTCGATGGTTTGTTGCTTCTCCGCCGAGACGAAGAGTCTGTCCCGCTTCAAATCAACGGCGAAATGATCGAAGTCGCCGCCCCGCACGTCGGCAATGGGCTGCGTGGTGATGAGAGATAGAGGTTCAGTCTTCGACGCTGCATGAAGAGGAAGCGTCGAGAGAAGTGTGAGTGCTGCGGCGTGTAGAGTGCGGCTCATTTCCAAGTCCTTGTTAATTCGGGTTACTGTTTGGGGCGCGGCGCGTGAACCATGGGCCGCGACCCATACGTTAGAAGTTCAGGCGCGCCGCAAACTGCAGCTCACGCGCAGTACCAGTGCCAGTGGTGCCGGAGTTGAGGACGCTGGTGGTCGTGCCGAAGCTCGATGCTGAACTGAAGTTGCTGTTGGGTAGACCCCACTGCGCCCGATTGAAGAGGTTGAAGGCTTCCGCGCGCATGTTGAGCGAGAAGCGCTCGAACAGGTGGAAGTCCTTATCCAGAGCCAAGTCATCCTGCCACTCGTTCGGACCCGATGCAACGTTCTTCGGCGTGGTTCCCCATGTGCCGGGTGCCGGCGCCGCGAAGGCTGCCAGGTTCAACCAGTTCTGCGGCGTACGGTGCTGAGGGTAGATACTCACGCCAGGCACTAGATTGGGACGCTGACTGGTGTTGTTGCCGTCCGGTAGCGACGCCGCCGTGCGGTTGATGGTCACATTGATTGGCAAACCAGAGCGCGCCGTCACCAGATTGCTGATCTCCCATCCACCAAAGAGCTGATTTGTGACACCACTGTGAGCGAGGAACCTGCGGCCTTGACCGAAGGGCAGCTGATAAACCAGGCTGCTATTCACGGTGTGACGCACGTCATCGTCACTATTGGAGCGCTCGCAACGGAAGCAGGCCACATTCTGCGGGGTGTCTGCCTCGCCTGCGCCAACCGATCCATTGTTGATGGCGTGCGACCACATGTAGTTGAAGGCGAAGAACAGGCCATGATTGAAGTTGCGAGTCGTGTTCACCTGCAGGGCGTGGAAGATAGAACTGCCTGCCATAAACTTTTCATCGATCTGGGTGTTGTAATACGGAGCGAGCGGGCGGGTTCCGGTGGCAGGATTGATGAGATTGACGTATGAGCGTCGGAAGAGGTGTGTCCCCTTCGCTCCAACGTAGCTGATGGTTCCCACGAAATTGGCGGGCAACTGCTGCTGAATGGAGAGCGAGAAGTTTTGCACGTAAGAATCCGGGTGATTGCGGGCCTGTGAGCGTGGTGTAGCAGCGAGACCGGAGGTCGGAGTCAACGAGGGGTCTACCGGATAGCTTCCTGCCGCATAGATGCTGATGGCAGGCTCATCATTTACCACCGGGCTGTCCTGATCGCCGAGTTGATCTTCACCGTGAAACATGCCGTAGCCAGCGCGGATTACGGTGCGATTTTTCAGTGCATCCGGAGCCCAGGTGAGCGAAACACGAGGATCGAAGTCACGATAGTTGGGGAAGGTGAACTGCGCGCCCTGCTTACACAGACCGGGATTGTTCGGCCCATACGCATCGTTCCCAGTGCAGCTGAAGACATCGTACGGATAGGCCTTGTTGTTGACTTCGGAGAACGGACCGTAGAATGAGTAACGCAGGCCCGAGTTCAAGGTCAGGTTCGAGCGCAGCTTCCACTCGTCCTGAATATAGCCGTAGTAGTCGGTCTTGCGGAGACCTTTATCGGGCAAAGCTGCAGAGTACACGTAGCTGCTGTAAGTGTTATTCGCCAGATAGTAGTCCGGATCGGCGGTCGTATAAGACGCGAAGGTCATTGTGGTATCCGCGCTATTGCCTTCGTTGATATCCACACGGCGGATTTCGATGCCTGCTTTGACCGTGTGGGCCGCATGCGACCAGGTCAGGTCGTCGCGCCCGTCGAAGCTGGTGGAAGCCTGCTTCTTGCTGTAGTTGTCGTTGATTGTAGAGAAGCTAGGCGCGACCAGCGTAACCGGCAGGCCTGTCGTCTGATAAGAGTAGTATAGGTTGCGGTTGAAGCCGAAGCGTACTTCATTGCTCAACGTGGCGCTGAACAGGTGTAGATATTCACCCATGCCGTTCTGGAGGCGCGGTTGAACATTGGTGGCATATTGCAAGCTGCCGAGAGGTGTCGCAGAGTTGCCGTTGTCGATGTTATATCGCGCATAGACCGAGTTGTTATCGTTGAAGCGGTGATCTATGCGAATGAAACCGGCATCCTCGGTCGCGGGGCTGGAGACACTGCCAGTCCACAAACCATCCACAGGAACGCCATTGTGCATCGCGCTCTTCGGGTCAGGAACGGTCGGAAGCGGATAGGCATTCATAAAAGATTGGAGCGGTTGTGGCACCATAGCTTTGAACGCGGCCGTAGGAACAAAGCCAACCTGCACACTACCGAGACTCTGGCGGAAGCCCTCATAAGATGCGAAGAAAAAGGTCTTGTCCTTGATGATCGGGCCGCCAAGAGTTGCACCGAACTGGTTCAGGTGGAAGGGCGATTGGGGACTCGGCTTGCGGTTGAGCACGGGCCGAGCGTCGAAGGCACTGTTGCGGATGTATTCGAAGATGCTGCCGTGCAGGTTGTTTGTTCCGGACTTCGATACCACGTTTATCTGGCCACCAGCACTGCCACCGTTCTCTGCTGTATACATGGCCGAGGCAACCGAGAACTCCTGGATGGCTTCGGTTGAAACCTGCAACCGTAGTGCTGACTTTGGAGCCGCGTTCTGAACTCCGGTCATATCGTTGCCGTCGAGGCGATAGTTAGCATCGTCCATGCCCTGGCCGGCGAATCGAATGCTGCTCTGTCCGCCGGTGCCCAAATTCACCGCCCCCGGCACCAGAGTCTCCAGCGTCGACCAGTTACGACCATTGATTGGGACCTTGCTGATCTGCACCGGCTGGACCGATCCACCAAAGGTTGCCGTCGTCTCATCGAGCGCCGGAGTCGTGCCTTCCACATTGATAGCCTGTGCCTGCCCGCTAACGGCGAGGGTCACATTCAATGTGCGTGTTTGCCCGACCGTTTGCAGAACATCCTGGAAGACCATCTCCTGAAAGCCGTCTTTTACGAAGGTGAGGGTGTACTTGCCTGGAGACAGCGATGGCACGGTATAAATACCGTCCCGATTGGTAGACAATTCACGGCGCAATCCGGTGTCGCCTTGCGTTACCAGGACAGAAGCGCCCTCGATTACCGCCCCCGACACGTCTCTTACGGTTCCGTCAATCTCGGTTCTGTCAATCTGGGCCATTACGAGCGATGGCATAAGCGTCGTGGCGAGAACTAGTAACAACAAGCTCAATCTATGCTTCATCACGTTTCATCAGGTCCCCAAGGGCCCTCTAGTGGGCTTGTGCACGTATCCTTGCGGCGTCCTGCTCCCAAAGTCATTACAAGGGACGGACCTGATGTACACCTTACGCGGCGGACGATGTAACCGTGAATTAACACACTCTACATAGTCTTTTATTGGAGGTGCTCGTGCGAGTGCTCGTAGTCGAGGACGATCTGCGCATGGCCCGCCTTGTCGAGCGCAGCCTGAAGGAAGATGGTCACGCTGTTGTCGTCTCACATGATGGGGCAGAGGGTCTTGATCTGGCTCGCGATGATAGCTTCGACGCGGTCGTGCTCGACGTTATGTTGCCTAGGATCAATGGATTCGAGATTCTCAAGACCATCCGCGCTGAACGCCGAACCACGCCTATCCTCATGCTGACGGCACGAGATGCCCCGCAGGACACGATTGGCGGCCTCAATCTGGGAGCCGACGACTATCTGACCAAACCCTTTCATGTGGATGTGTTTCTGGCCCGTGTGCGCGCGGTCTCTCGCCGCGGTCAGGTCACACAATTCAGCAATCTGGAGGTGGGCTGCTTTACTTTGAATCGAGCTACGCACGAACTACGCTGCGGTAAAGACGCCATTTTGCTCACCCATAAGGAGTACATTCTTCTGGAACTTTTGATGCGTCGGGCTGGCCAAGTCATACTACGAAACCAACTAATAGAAGCCGCATGGGGCTTTGACTCAGATATCACAGACAATAGCCTCGACGTGTGCGTATCGAGCCTGCGCAACAAGCTTTCGCCCTACGAGAATCGGCAGCTGATTCGCACAATCCGCGGGCGCGGGTACATGCTGGTTAATGAGGGATGAGCGTGTCACGACGATCGATCCATGCCCAACTAACGCAATGGTACGCACTGGTAATGCTCACAGGCCTTTGCCTGTTTGGAACCGTCACATTTTTCGCTCTCCGTCACGCTATTACCGCTTCAAAAAAAGATACCCTTGTACGTCGCGAGCAGCGCATCTTCACTTATCTTCACGAACTTGAAGTAAATGAAGATCCACGATCATGGCTGCTGCAACTCAAGGATTACGCGGACGCAGCTCCCGAAGGCGATTTGATCCAGGTCTATGACCCGGAGGGCAACGTTATTTTTCCGCTACGGGGATCTAAGGTCATCCACTGGCCATCTGACGCCAACTGCGCGAAGCCTTGTTTTGGTGAGGCAATGGTCGACCATCATCCTGTGCGGACGATGCGGCATGACGTTGTCATCTCGACCAAATCCGTGCGCTTGTGTTTAGCCGGGTCGCTCCTCGACCACTTCGACATCCTCCAGCGCTTTCGCACTGCAATGCTATGGTGTCTGCCTATTGTGCTGATCCTCTCCATGTTGGGCGGCTATGTGCTTAGTGCGCGCGCTCTCAAGCCCGTCGATCGCATGACCAGAACGGCCGTCGGAATCGGCATTTCCAATCTGTCGAAGCGCATAGCGGTTGAAAACACCGGCGATGAGATTCAGCGTCTGGCAGAGGCGTGGAACGATCTCCTGGCACGTCTTGAAAGTTCGGTAGCCAAGCAGCAGCAGTTCACAAGCGATGCCTCGCACGACCTCCGCACTTCGATCGGCGTTATTCTCGCCACAGGCCAACTTACCCTGCGTCATCAGCGAACGGAAGAGGAATATCGCGAAGCAATTGGCACAATGGTCTCAGAGTGTGATTCCACGTCGCACCTGTTGGAAGATTTGTTATTGCTGGCACGCGGAGATGTGTCCCCTGCGAGGATCGAGCTTCTTCCCGTCAATATCACCACTATTGTCAAAGAGATTTCTCAGCGAGCTGCCAGTCTCGCATCCGCCAAAGCGCAGCAGATAGAAGTGAATGTCCCTCCCGACCCGATCGTTCTTCTTGGCGATAACAAGTTGCTTCCGCGTTTGCTCTCCATTCTCATCGACAATGCCGTTAAATACACGCCGGAAGGGGGGGCTATTCGCATTTTTCTCGAACGTCAGGCAGATGGCTCGGTGCAGCTGAGAGTTCGGGATAACGGCATCGGCATCCCTCCCGCGTTACTTCCGAAGATTTTTGACCGGTTCTACCGTGGGGACTCGGTTCGCAACCGAAATTCCGGTGGATTTGGCCTGGGTCTCGCAATAGCGAAATGGATTTGTATTCTACATGCCGCCGAGATCACCGTCGCAAGTGTTCCCCACCACGGGAGTACCTTTACCGTGCTTTTCCCGGAAAGTATAACGAGAGTTCCAGGCGGTTCCGAGAAATCGGAGATGGAACTAATAGGCGGCTGAGATTGTTATTTGGATTCCCTGCTCTTCCAGCGCTGTGAGTTCGGCTTCAGAAAGGCAAGATTTTGCACGAGAAGCTGGAATGTTCGTCTAATCGGCAGCGGAATCAGAGGAAGCCGCTCAGCATTCATAGCATGCTGAGCGGCGTGTGCTGCTTAGTGAATCAGCGAGAGGCCTAGATGCGCTCGCGTCTCGCTTCGCGCCGCAGCCAACTCGCTTTGAAAGCGTGAGCTGGCCATCATGTCACCAAAGATGGCATAGGCCATTCTGCGGCTCGCCTCTGTGTCGGTTGGATAGTGCACGCCGCAGACCACGCGGTTGTGCGCGTAGTCGTCGGCGCGATCAAGAATCTCTTGCTTCTTCTCGGGCACAATCTGCGCCATGGTGAACGCCAACAGATACCCGCTCATCGAATGCCCGCTTGGGTACGACGGCTCATTGTCCGTCTTGCATACCGGGTGCAGGCTTCTGTCGTAGTTATAGGGACGCGGCCGCTTGTAGATCCCCTTCAGCGGCTCACTAATCACTGCTTCATCATTGTGCACATGCGCCGAGAGCGCTGCCGTTAGCGGCAAGTCCGCCTTGGTAAACCTCGACCCAATCACATGCGTGAAAATGAACAGGTCTTCCTCGCTATCATCCGCGCGCGCCGCCGCCACTTGTTCAGGGGTCCGCGTCTGCTCCACGCGGTGCACGTAGGCAAGCTCTGCCTTTGTAGTCTGGGAGTTCTGTGTGGGCGGCAATGGCAGGATGAGTGTGAGATCCAACAAACAAGGGTCGACGAAATAGGGTGTACGCTGGGCCGGAACTGTACTCGACCTCTGTTTAGATGGTTGGTCCCCTGGCATCTGCGCAACCAGGGTAGTTGAAGCTATAACAATGACTGACGCTACTACTTTCATAATCATAATCA
>Ga0073928_10008992_pt1 | contig 12310 bp, 7 predicted proteins | sample PaiPotPPA55metaG_FD_76969 | JGI IMG/M metagenome (GOLD analysis project Ga0073928, IMG submission 76969) | Iron sulfur acid spring bacterial and archeal communities from Banff, Canada, to study Microbial Dark Matter (Phase II) - Paint Pots PPA... ...
CATCGGCACCGGCAGGATGTGTGCATTGGGCCCGCCGACGTAGCGGAACAGCGGCAGCCCCGTCGAGTCCGCCGCGGCCTTGGCAACCGCGAGCGACACCCCGAGGATTGCGTTGGCCCCCAGTCGCGACTTGTCCGGCGTGCCGTCGAGGTCGACCAGCGCCTGGTCGACCAGCCGCTGGTCGTCGGCGCTCAGCCCGATGACGGCGGGCGCGATCTCGTCCAGCACGGCCTGCACCGCTTTGTCGACACCCTTGCCGCCGTAGCGACTACCGCCGTCGCGCAGTTCCACCGCCTCGTGCTCGCCGGTCGACGCGCCCGACGGCACCGCGGCACGGGAGAACGTGCCGTCCAGCAGGGCCACTTCGACCTCGACCGTCGGGTTGCCACGGGAGTCGAGGATCTCGCGGGCTCCGACCTGCTCGATGATGGGCACTGGCTTCTCCTTGGTCATGGGGCCTGACGGAGTTGAGCCTAGAGCGTGCACCGGCCCGCGGCGTGTTCAGAGGGGGTGTCCCGCGGCGTAGGCCGTCGCCCAGTCCCGCACCGTGCGGGCGTACTGGTCGGAATGGTTGTAGGCGCGCAGCGCGTCCATCCAGCCGCGCGGGGAGGCAAGGTTCTTCCCGCGCCAGCACAGATAGCCTGCCGCCGACAACGCCGCGTCGTCGAAGTTGTCCGGGCTGATGATGCCGTCGTTGTGGGCGTCCACGCCGTAGAGCTTCCAGGTCTCGGGGATGAACTGCATTGGCCCCATCGCCCGTGCGTAATCCGGGTCGCGGTCGGGGTCGCCGCCGTCGGTCTCGACGATCTGCATGTTGCCGTTGCTGCCGTCGAGGCGCACACCGCGGATCGGCGGCGTGACGTCGCCGTTCGGTGCGATGACCGCACCGCCGTAGGTGCCGTTGTGGCTCTCCACCTCCCCGATACCGGCCAGCGTCGTCCAGGTCAGATGGCAGTCGGGGTTCTCCACCTGCGCGACGCGTGCGGCGTAGGCATAGGCCTCCAGCGCGATGACCGGCATGTCGAGGGCAGGCGCGCGCTCAGCCGCCCATTCGTGCAGCTGATCGGCGGGCCTGCCCTTGGCGTGGGTGTCGACCTTGGGCACCGGATCGCCCGCGGGCGGCGGCACACCGTCGGGAATCGGGTTACCCAGTTGCCACGAGCAGCTCGAAGCCAAGAGCAGCACTGTCGCGCCGATCACGGCGACAGCCCGCAGCCAACGCACTGGCGACACCGGACTCCCTCAAACCCACTCTGGTCGTTGTCCAATCGTCGCATGCCGCGAGCGACTACAGACCCAGCCGGTGCCACCTCGACGAAGGTGTACCCTCACTCTGCGAAATTGACTAAGGTGAGGCACACCTTGTTTTGTTTTGGCTAGCCAAAGCAAATCTCGGGTAGTACGCCGCAACGATCGATTGGGGAACGGGTGCAGGGCATCTTCGTTGGCACCTTCCTGATCGGTTTGCGGGAGGGTCTGGAGGCCACCCTCATCGTCAGCATCGTCGCCGCCTTTCTCAAGCGCAACGGCAAATCAGTGCGCCCCATGCTGGTCGGCGTCGCTCTCGCCGTCGCCATCAGCGTTGCCGTCGGCGTTGCGCTAAATCTGTTGTCCGACAACCTGCCTCAGCGACAGCAGGAAATGCTGGAGACGGTCATCGGCGCGATCGCCGTGGTGTTCGTGACGACGATGATCATCTGGATGAATCGCAACGCGTCGGCGCTCAAGGGCGAACTAGAACGGGAGGCGCAGCAGGCGATCAACGCCGGCGGCTCGCTGGCGCTGGCCACCATGGCGTTTCTCGCCGTGCTCAAGGAGGGCTTCGAAACCGCCGTTTTCCTGCTGGCGGCCGCCCAGACGTCCGGCGCCGGCCGTGGGTGGGGGGTGCTTGGCGGCGCGGTCGGCATCGCAGTGGCCATCGCCATCGGCGTCGGCATCTTCTATGGCGGGCTCAAGCTGAACTTGGCCCGATTCTTTCGCATCACCGGGGTCTTCCTGGTATTGATCGCGGCTGGCCTGGTGATGAGCGGCCTGCGCACGGCGCACGAGGCGGGCTGGGTGACCATCGGGCAGCAGCGCGTCTTCGACTTCTCCGGATGGATGCCGACGCGATCCGTTCTGGGCGCCCTTATCACCGGAATGTTCGGGATACCGACCGATCCGCGCCTCGTCGAGGTCCTCGGATGGGTGCTCTACGCCGTCCCGGTGCTGATCGTCTTCCTCTGGCCGGCGCGGCTGGCGGCCGCGCCGCGTGCTCGTCGCGGGCTGTTGCTCGCGGCCGCCGCCGCGCTTGGCGTCGGCGCCGTCACCCTTGCCGTGTTTGTTCCACGTGGCGGCGAACTGCCGGGGCCGACTCGCGTCGCGACCGGAGCCGACGGACACCACGTTTCGGTGACGGTGCGCGCCGAGGGCAACACCCGGCTGCTTTCCGTCCCCGGCGCGGCTGGTGTGAGGCTTGCGCCTGCGGGCCAGCAGACCGTCGACGGTGTGACCGTCGATGTGTGGCAGGCCAAGATCCCAACCGACCCTGGCCTGAAGTCGGGCACCGTCACCCTGGCCGAGCTCGTCGGGCTCAGAGGCGGACGCCTCCCAGTCGGGCTGGGCGCCGCCCGCCCGCAGGGACCGTTCGACGTGCAATGGAACGCAAGCACCGCGTATAACGTGCTCTCCAACGGCGACGCGCTGGTACGTGCCGAGGCCGTCAGCTCTCGCGTCGCCACGCTGCATGGCGGCGGCCTTTCTTCCACCAAGACCGTCAGCGTCGGCGGGCTCGCCGGTGACTGGGCCACTTCCAGCGGCGACGACCAGGCCGCGGCGGATCAGATCGCGAAGGCCTCACAATCGCGCGCCGACCAGATGCTGTGGAAGGCGTGGCTGCCCGCGCTGCTGGCACTCGGAGCCGCGTTCGTCGTCTTTTCCGCGCTGCGCACGAACCGCACTAGCACGGGAAACGAAAGGAAACAACACCTCGATGCTGAAGCTCCTGATCGCCGCAGTCGCGGTCGCCGTGGCCGGATGCAGCTCCACCAGCAACACGAGTTCGGGCAACAGCAGTAGCGCCGCGCCCAGCTCGGGCGCCAACGGGGTAACCGCGGTCAACATCACCATGGCCAACCAGGCCGGCAAAGACTCCTGCAAGGTCGACACCGGCAGCGTGCCCGCGGGGCCGGTCACCTTCAACATCGCGAATAAGGACGCACCAGGGATCAGCGAACTGGAACTAGTCAAAGACCAGCGCATCCTCGGCGAGAAGGAGAACCTGGCCCCTGGTCTGGATCCGGTGTCGTTCACCGTCACGCTCGACGGCGGCAAGTATCAGCTGTACTGCCCCGGCGCGGCGACCGAGTTCCTCGACTTCACCGTCACCGGACAAGCCACCGCGGCGCCGACCGGCTCGACACAGGCGATCCTGGGCCAGGGCACCAAGGAATACGCGGCCTATCTGATCAACCAGATCAACCTGCTCAACGACGGCGTGAAACAGCTGGATGCGGCCGTCCAGTCCGGCAACGTCAACGACGCCAAGGCGGCCTACTCGAAGGCGCGGCCCTTCTACGAACGGTCCGAGTCGAACGTCGAAGGCTTCATGCTTCCCGGCTTTTCCGTCGCTGACAACGCAGGCAATCTCGACTACCTCATCGACATGCGTGAGTCGACCCCGGTGGACGCGAAGGTGGGCTGGAAGGGTTTCCACGCCATCGAACGCGACCTCTGGGGCGGGGGCATCACCGCCCAAACCAAGAGTGACAGCACGGAGTTGGTCGGCAACGTCGGCAAGCTGGTCGACGTGGTGAAGACGCTGCAATACAAGCCGGAGGACCTCGCCAACGGTGCGGCCGATCTGCTGGAAGAGGTGCAGAACACCAAGATCACCGGTGAAGAAGAGGCGTTCAGCCACATCGACCTGGTGGACGTCGCGGCCAACGTCGAAGGTGCGCAGCAGGCCTTCGCGTCGTTACGTCCCGGCCTGCAGAAGATCGACCCCACCCTGGTCGCACAGATCGATCAGCAGTTCACGTCGGCGCTGACGGCGGTCGACGGCTATCGCGACCCGACCGCACCAGGCGGGTTCACAGTGTGGACGCCGCAGTTGCGGGCAACCGACGCAGCCAAACTGACCGCGGTGGTCCAGCCGCTTCACGACAGCCTCTCGACGATCGCCCAGAAGGTGGCGACGACAGGCTGAGATGGACACCGCAGACGAACGCCAACAGTCCCCCGGGGTGTCCCGGCGCGGGGTGCTCAGCCGCGCCCTGTGGGCCGGCGTCGGCGGGTTGGCAGTCGGCGCTGCGGGGGGCGGCGCCGCGGGGTGGGCGCAGGCGTCGTCGGTACGTGGCGACAACACCGACAGGGACGCGGTCGACCTGCACCGCAGCTACCCGTTCTACGGGCAGCCGCACCCAGCCGGGGTGGCCACCGAGCCGCAACGCAATTGCGTGTTCATGTCATTCACGTTGGCTCCCGGCGCGACTCGCCAGGATCTGCAGACACTGCTGGCCCGCTGGTCGGCCGCCTCGGCGGTGCTGCAGCAGGGAAGCCCGGTGGGCACTGTGCAGCCCGCCAGTTCGGTCGCGCCGGCGACCGACACCGGTGAGGCGTTCGGACTGAGCCCGGCCAGCCTGACCGTGACCATCGGCCTCGGCCCTTCGGTATTCGGGGAACGCTTCGGCCTGGCAGCGCACAAGCCCGCCCTGCTTGCTGAATTGCCCACCCTCAACGGGGACAATCTCAACCCCGCGCTCATCGGCGGCGACCTGTCGATTCAGGCGTGTGCCGACGACCCGCAGGTGTGTTACCACGCCACCAGAAACCTCGCGCGCATCGGCAGGCGGATCGTCACGCCGTCTTGGGCCGTGCTGGGTTTCGGCCGCGCGTCGGCCGGGCCGGGGCAGGAAACTCCGCGAAATCTTTTGGGGTTCAAGGACGGAACGCGCAACATCAGCACCGACGAGCAGTACTCCCAGTTCGTGTGGGTCGCCAACAGCGATCAACCGTGGCTGAACGGCGGCACCTATCAGGTGGTTCGCAAGATCCGGATGCTGCTCGAAACGTGGGACACCGACCGAATCGGCGATCAGCAGAGGATCTTCGGCCGGCACAAGGAGGAGGGCTCACCGCTGTCGGGCACCAAGGAATTCGACACACCCGACTTCGCCGCCAAGAACGGTGCGGGTGACCCGGTCATTGATCCGGTCTCACACGTCGCCCTCGCCGCACGTGAGAACAACGGCGGTGTGATGATCCGGCGGCGCTCGTATAACTACACCGACGGGCTCGACGCGACCGGCCAGCTCAACGCCGGACTGCTGTTCATCTCCTACCAGAATGACCCGGCGCATTTCATCGCCCTCCAAAATCGGCTCGGCGCACACGATTTGCTCAACGAGTACATCCGCCATATCGGCTCGGCAATCTTCGCGGTGCCGCCTGCGCCCGAAGAGGGTCGCCACATCGGCCAGGCCCTGTTCAGCTGAGGCAAGCCGGCGTTAGGCGGTGGCCTCTTCGGTCGAGACCTCTTCTTCCGTCGGCTCGGGGATTTCCTCTGGCCCCGGCTCGGTGTCCTCGGCCGCCTGCGGCCAGTACGCCCGCCACTCCTCCTCGGCGACCTCGCCGAGCGTCGCCACGTCGAGCTCCTCCGGCACGTCCTCACCACGGCGGCCAGCCGCGATCGCACGCTCTACCCGACGCACGGTGTCCATGAACTCCAAAACCGCTGAGCGCAGCGCATTCTCGGCGTCAGAATCCGCAGAGACCGTCACCGACGTGATGGTGTCCGGGATCAGATCGGTTGGCAGCCCCGCCGGAGCGACGCGCTCGATCACCTTCTGCGCCAACGCCAATGCGGGCTGACCGGTTGGCACGTCATCCATGGAGGAAGTGTGTCCTTTGCCCGATTTCGCCGCTTTCTCCATGGCCTTGCGTTCCTCCCACTGAGCGAGTTGTTCGTCCAGCGAGATCGGCTCTCCGGCGAGCACGGCAGGCACGCGGTTGCCGAGCTTGCGCAGCAGCGAATCGGCCACGTCGTCGATGGTGAACGGGTGCTGCGGCGAGTCCTCGGCGATGCGTGCGTGAAACAGCACCTGCAGCAACACGTCTCCGAGCTCCTCACGCAGCTCGTCGGCGTTGCCGCCGCGCACCGCGTCGAACACCTCGTAGGTCTCCTCGAGCAGGTAGCGGCGCAGCGAGTCGTGCGTTTGCTCGCTTTCCCACGGCCCGGAGGTGCGCAGCTTGTCCATCATCGCCACCGCGTCGACCAGCCGCTCCCCCGGCGAGGCGTCGGGTGCCGCGATCAACCTGTCGCCCGCCGCCAGGCGGGCCTTCACCGCCGGATGGTCAGGATCGGATGACAGCAACACCGGGGCATCCTCCCCGTCGTAGGCCGGCCGGGCCGCAGGCAGCGACCACGGCACTTTGACAGGCATCTCCTCGGTGTATTGGACATCACCGGTCAGCAGGTCGATCGCCTCGACGGGAACCAACGACGGGCGGCGAGGGTCGACCAGGACGACCGTCATGTCGCCTGTCGGTTGTCGCTCATTGCCGCACCTCCGAACTTCGTTATATCAATTCCTTCCTTGGGTTTTCCATCGAGGGCCAACACCAGCCCGGCCACCATGGCAACCAATTCAAGATCACGAATCCGGGGCGCCCCAACGCCAGAACCCGCCCGCGGAATCGGCACTTGCACCGTCGACGTCGTTGCCCGGTAGTGCGCACTCGGGTACAGCCGCTTGAGCCGTAGTTGCTGGGAGTCGGCCAACTGCAGCGGCGACAGCCTCAGCGTCGACTCGGATACGGCGCTGATTTCGGTGATCCCGTATTCGCGGAACATCAATCGCAGCCGCGCCACCGCGACCAATCGTTGCGCCGATTCCGGTAGCGGCCCGTAGCGGTCGACGAGCTCTTCAACGACAGCGTCGACCGCGGCATCATCGCCTGCCGCCGCCAGCCTGCGATAGCCCTCCAGTCGCAGCCGGTCACTGGCGATGTAGTCGGGTGGCAGATGGGCGTCGATCGGCAGGTCGATCCGCACATCCTTTGGTTCCTCAACGGCTGCAATGGTTTTCCCGTCGGCCGCGGCGCGGTAGGCCTCGACCGCCTCGCCGACCAATCGCACGTACAGGTCGAAGCCCACACCGGCGACGTGTCCGGACTGTTCGGCGCCCAATACGTTGCCCGCTCCGCGGATTTCAAGATCTTTCATGGCGACCGCCATGCCCGCGCCGAGTTCGTTGTTCTGTGCGATCGTCGCGAGCCGGTCGTACGCCGTCTCCGTCAACGGCACCTCGGTCGGATACAGGAAGTAGGCGTAGCCACGCTCGCGGCTGCGCCCGACCCTTCCGCGCAACTGATGTAGCTGCGAGAGCCCGAACGTGTCGGCGCGTTCGACGATCAGCGTGTTGGCGTTGGAGATGTCAAGGCCCGTCTCGACGATCGTCGTGCACACCAGGATGTCGTACTCCCGGTTCCAGAAGCCCTCGACCGTGCGCTCAAGAAGGTCCTCGGGCATCTGCCCGTGCGCGACGGCGACGCGGGCCTCGGGCACCAGGGCGCGCACCCTGGCGGCGGCCTGGTCGATGGTGCGAACCCGGTTGTGGATGTAGAAGGCCTGCCCGTCGCGCAGCATTTCGCGCCGCAACGCCGCCGCGACCTGCGTGTCGTCGTGGGCGCCGACGTAGGTCAGCACCGGATAGCGCTCCTCGGGCGGGGTCAGGATCGTCGACATCTCGCGGATGCCCGCCAGGCTCATCTCCAGCGTGCGCGGAATCGGGGTGGCACTCATGGTCAGCACGTCGACGTAGGTGCGCATCGACTTGATGTGCTCCTTGTGCTCGACGCCGAATCGCTGCTCCTCGTCGACCACCACCAGGCCGAGGTCTTTCCACGTCACGCCGGTCTGCAACAGCCGGTGGGTGCCGATCACGATGTCGACCGAGCCGTCTTTCATGCCCGCCAACACCGCCCGCGACTCGGCGGGGCCGGTGAACCGGGACAGCCCCTTCACGGTGACCGGGAATCCGGCCATCCGCTCGGCGAAGGTCTGCATGTGTTGATCAGCCAGCAGTGTCGTCGGCACCAGCACCGCCACCTGCTTGCCGTCCTGCACCGCCTTGAACGCCGCGCGCACCGCGATCTCGGTCTTGCCGTAGCCGACGTCGCCGCAGATCACCCTGTCCATCGGGACCGGTTTCTCCATGTCGCCCTTGACCTCGGTGATGGCGGTGAGCTGGTCGACGGTTTCGGTGAACCCGAACGCGTCCTCCATCTCGGCCTGCCAGGGGGTGTCCGGGCTGAACGCGTGGCCCGGCGAGGCCTGCCGCTTGGCGTAGAGCGACACCAGCTCGGCGGCGATCTCGCGGACCGCCCGGCGGGCCTTGGTCTTGGTGTTGGCCCAGTCGCTGCCGCCAAGGCGTGACAGCGTCGGGGACTCACCGCCGACGTAACGCGACAGTTGATCGAGCGAGTCCATCGGGACGTAGAGGCGATCGGCCGCTTGCCCTCGTTTACTTGACGCGTATTCGAGCACCAGGTACTCGCGGCGTGCGCCGCCGACCACGCGCTCGGTCATCTCGACGAACCGGCCGATGCCGTGCTGGTCGTGAACGACCAGGTCGCCAGCGGTCAGCGCCAGCGGATCGACGACGTTGCGGCGCTTGGCGGCCAGCCGCCTGCCCTCGATGGCGGACGCCCGGTTGCCGGTCAGGTCGGTTTCGGTGATCACCACCAGGTTGGCCCCGGCGATCACCACACCGTCGTGCAGCGGGCCCTTTAGCACGCCGACGACGCCTGCCTTTGGCACGCTGCCTGGCTCCAACATCGTTGCAGGAGTGTCGGATTCGGCCAGCTGCTCGACGACTCGGTGTGCGGTGCCGGTGCCTGGGGTGACGACAACGGCGTAGCCGCCGGTCGCGACGTGCGCGCGCAGCAACGCGAAGATCTCGCCGATGTTCGACTGTTTGCCCCGCGCCGACGGCGCAGGCCGAATGTTGAGTTCGCGCGCCGACTCGTCGCCGGAAAGCTGGCTCAGCGTCCACCACGGGTGGCCGCCCTCGCGCGCGGCCGCCCGCGCGTCGTCGAGGCCGACGAACCCCGATACGCCGAGGGCTTCGATGTCGATCGGCACGTCACCGCCGACCGCGGCCGTCGACCAGGAGGCTTCCAGGAACTCGCGGCCGGTCTTGATCAGATCGGCCGCGCGGGCGCGGACCTTCTCCGGATCGCAGATCAGCAGCGGCGTGCCCGCGGGCAGGTGGTCGGAGAGCGTCGACAGCTCGGTGGGGCGCAGCAGCGGCAGCAGCGCCTCCATGCCGTCGACCGGGATACCTTCGGCCAGCTTGGCCAGCATGTCGGGCACGCTGCCCGGCACGCTGTTGGCCTGTGGGGGATGCTCGGCGGCAAGTGTGGCGGCCCTGTCGCGGACGTCGTCGGTCAGCAGCAGCTCCCGGCACGGCACGGCGACCAGCGAATCGACGGCGATCTCGGAGATCGAGCGCTGGTCGGCGACGGCGAACATCCGCATCTCGGAGACTTCGTCGCCCCAGAACTCGACGCGCACTGGGTGCTCGGCGGTCGGCGGGAAGACATCGAGGATGCCGCCGCGCACCGCGAATTCGCCACGCTTGCCGACCATGTCGACGCGGGTGTAGGCCAGGTTGACGAGCCGCGCGATGACGGCGTCGAATTCGGCCTCGGCACCGACGGTCAGCGTCACCGGCTCGATATCGGCGAGGTCGGGTCCCATCGGCTGCAGCAGCGACCGCGTGGTGGTGACCACGACGCGCAATGGCGGGCCGAGGCGTTCGTCGTCGGGATGGGCCAACCGCAGCAGCAGCATCAGCCGCGCGCCGACCGTGTCGACCCCTGGCGACAACCGCTCGTGCGGCAGCGTCTCCCACGACGGGAACGTGGCGACCGCCTCGCCCAGCGCGCCGCGCAGTTCGGCGGTCAGATCGTCGGCTTCGCGCCCGGTGGCGGTCACCACGACCAGGGGACCGACCTGCGCCAGCACGCTCGCCGCGAACACCCTGGCGCTGGCGGGGCCGACGAGGGTGAGATCGCTGGGTCTGTCGGCAGCACGGCGGGCGACATCAGCCAACGAGGGATCCCGCAACGCCAGCTCAACGAGCCCCGCGATCGGGGTTTGAACATGGGCCATCCCCGATGCGGTCATGATGCATCCATCGTAGGCACTCGCCAGCGCGTCAATTTCCGCGGACGAAGGCGGTCCTACTCGTCGAGCAGCTGCGGGTCGTCCTCGAGGTGCATCAAACCGTTCCAGCACAAATTGACCAGATGAGCGGCGACCACTTCCTTCTTCGGCTCTCGCACGTCGAGCCACCACTGCGCGGTCATCGACACCGACCCGACCAGCGCCTGGGCGTACAGCGGTGCCATGTCGGGGTCGAGGCCGCGGCGGGAGAAGTCGCCGGCCAGGATCGACGACACCTGGTTGACGGCCTCGTTGAGCAGGGTGGAGTAGGTGCCAGAGCTGATGCTGGCCGGCGAGTCCCTGATCAGGATGCGGAACCCGTCGGTGCGTTCATCGACGTAGGTCAGCAGCGCCAGCGCCACCCGCTCGATGCGCAGCCGGGACCGGTTGTTGGTCATCCTGGTCAGCGACGACGTGATCCCGTCCAGCAGCGCCGACATCTCACGGTCGACCACCACCGCGTATAGCCCTTCCTTGCCTCCGAAATGCTCGTAGACGACCGGTTTGGAGACGTTGGCACGCTGCGCGATCTCCTCGATCGAGGTGCCCTCGTAGCCGCGCTCGGCGAACAACGTTCGGGCGACGTCGATGAGCTGGTAGCGCCGCTCGGCGCCGGTCATCCTTGCGCGGGGTGCACGCACTTCCTTGTCGGGTGCTGCCACGCCTTTGAGGGTAGTTGCTTCGACTAGCATCACGAGGTGATCAGTCCGTCGTGGTGTAATCGGCAGCACCTCTGATTTTGGTTCAGAAAGTTCAGGTTCGAGTCCTGGCGACGGAGCGAGCCTTGGCGAGCGACTATCGACTGGAGCTTGGAGATTCGATGACAAGCAACGGCGAGGCGGCGGTCCTGGTTCTGGCGGCCGGGGCGGGTACTCGCATGCGGTCCGATAGCCCCAAGGTGCTGCACGCGCTGGCCGGCCGCAGCATGCTGGCGCACGCGCTGCATTCGGTGGCCAAGGCGGCGCCGGCTCATCTCGTTGTCGTGCTGGGCCATGACCGCGACCGGGTCGCGTCCGCGGTCGGCGCCCTGGCCGACGAGCTCGGCCGGCCGATCCAGGTCGCGGTGCAGGAGCAGCAGCTCGGCACCGGCCACGCCGTGGCCTGCGGGCTGTCGGCACTGCCGGAGGATTTCACCGGCATCGTCGCCGTGACCTCGGGCGATGTGCCGCTTCTCGATGCCGACACGCTGGCCGCCCTGATCGCCGCGCACGGCGCCGGACCGGCCGCCGCGACCGTGCTCACCACGACATTGCCGGATCCGACGGGCTACGGCCGCATCCTGCGCACCCAGGACGGTGAGGTCATCGGCATCGTCGAACAGGCCGACGCCAGCCCGTCGCAGCTGGCCATCCGTGAGGTCAACTCCGGCGTCTACGCCTTCGACATCGCCGCACTGCGCTCGGCGCTGGGCCGGCTGCGGTCCGACAACGCCAACCAGGAGCTCTACCTCACCGACGTGATCTCGATCGTCTCCTCCGACGGGCACGTCGTGCTGGCCAAGCACGTCGAGGACGCCACGCTGGTCGCCGGGGTCAACGACCGGGTGCAGCTGGCCGAGCTGGGCGCCGAGCTCAACCGGCGCATCGTCGCCGCGCATCAGCGGGCCGGTGTGACGATCATCGATCCCGCTACCACCTGGATCGACGTCGACGTCACCGTCGGCCGTGACACGGTGATCCACCCGGGCACGCAGCTGCTCGGCTCGACCCGCGTCGGCGCGCGCTGCCGGATCGGACCTGACACGACGCTGACCGACGTCACCGTCGGCGACGAGGCCGCGGTGGTGCGCACCCACGCCGCGTCCGCGGTGATCGGAGACGGCGCAGACGTGGGGCCGTTCACCTACCTACGGCCGGGCACCGTGCTCGGCGCGCACGGCAAGCTCGGCGCGTTCGTCGAAACCAAGAACGCGACGGTCGGCGAAGGCACAAAGGTGCCGCACCTGACCTACGTCGGCGACGCCGACATCGGCGACCACAGCAATATCGGCGCGTCCAGCGTATTCGTCAACTACGACGGGGAGAAGAAGGCGCGCACAACCATCGGCTCGCATGTGCGAACGGGATCCGACACCATGTTCATTGCGCCGGTCACCGTCGG
>Ga0073928_10008993_pt1 | contig 12310 bp, 9 predicted proteins | sample PaiPotPPA55metaG_FD_76969 | JGI IMG/M metagenome (GOLD analysis project Ga0073928, IMG submission 76969) | Iron sulfur acid spring bacterial and archeal communities from Banff, Canada, to study Microbial Dark Matter (Phase II) - Paint Pots PPA... ...
AAATCTTGTCAATAGGCAAAACTTACACGATCGACCTTAACTCATTGCAACCAAGGCGAATATATTTTTGCAAAGTTGGCGGGTTTATCCTTTTCATATTGATATAATGGAATTGTAAGCATTTCCTTCACGGAATTCCTGCTCAGCAAAGACTAGGTTTCCCAGCGCCTTTGTTGGCGCAGGGATCCACTCGCCTTTGCGGAGAACGATTGGAGTCTGGGAATTGATCGGCTAGCATTCAAAATTCAAAAAGAAAGAGACGCGGCCTTCACCGGCCGCGTTTTTTTATTGGGGCTTTATCGACTATGAATTCCAGAAAGATGATGAGTAATTGCAAACGCCGCGGCGAGTGGGCCGAGCTTCAGTTCATGGCGAAAGCGGCCAAGCTGGGCTTGGGAGTCTCCAAGCCGTGGGGAGAGTTTTCCCGCTACGACATGGTGATCGAAGCCGGCCGCCGCTTCGTAAGCGTGCAGATTAAATCAACCCTCAACTTGAGCCCGGAAGGCAGCTATATCTGCAAGGTCACGCCTAACGCCGCCAGCAAGCCTTATCAACCGGGAGAATTCGATTTTCTGGCGGTTTATATCATCATGGAGGACGTTTGGTACATCATTCCCGCAAGGCAGGTGATAAATGGGAAAATGCGCGCGATTCGTCTCCACACGTCCGACCCAAACGGCAAGTACTCACGGTACAAAGAGGCCTGGGATCTGCTTCGCCCCGTCCATGCCAGGACCACCAGATTACATCCCAAGTGGCGCAAGTCTTGAAGAGGCGCGGCTGTCGTATGCTTGAATTCACCGCGGCCGATGAAACTACCGCCCAAGCGAAGTTTGGACGGGGCACCCTGCAAAAATAAATAGGACGCGACCATTCGTGCACTTGCCGCAGCCGTATCGAGCTTTCCCTCCATATACAATAGATGTACCTAAACAAAATCTTGAACGGAAACAATTTGAAAAAGGGAAAGCCTTCGCCGAAGCGCGCCGATTCGCCTGTAGATCCATTGCAGCCAGCTTCCAACCTGCGGCGCGCCAAAATTATTTGTACCGTTGGACCAGCCTGCAACTCCGAAGCCATGCTGCGTGATCTTATGCGCCTCGGCATGGATGTGGCCCGGTTGAATTTTTCTCACGGGACGCACGAGGAACATGCGCGCATTATCGAGCGTTTGCGCCGCGTAGCGGAGCAGGAGAATCGCACGATTTGCATCCTGCAGGACTTGCAAGGGCCCAAGATCCGCACCGGTCGTTTGAAGGGCGGAACCCCGATCACGCTGCGGTCTGGGTCGAAGGTCACGATCACGCCGCGCGACCTGGAAGGCACTCCCAGCCTGATCTCGACTACTTTCCAGGGGTTGGCTCGGGAGGTCAAGCCGGGAGCCCGAATTCTGCTTTGCGATGGCTTGATCGAATTGCGGGTTATTCGCCTTCGCGGTGTGGATGTTGAATGCGAGGTCATCAATGGCGGCCAATTGGGACAGCATCAGGGCATAAACCTTCCTGGAGTTGCGCTTTCCATTCCTGCTCTCACTGACAAGGATCGGGCCGACCTGGAGTTTGGTATCAAGCACGGTGTCGATGCGCTGGCGATTTCGTTTGTGCGCTCTGCCGCTGACGTTCGCGAGGTCAAAGAAATTATTGCCAGCCATGGCTCTGATCTTCCTGTGATTGCCAAACTGGAAAAACCTCAGGCCCTGGAACGGCTGGAAGAAATTTTCCAAGCAGCCGACGGAATAATGGTCGCGCGCGGCGATCTCGGCGTGGAAATGCCGCCGGAAAAAGTTCCCGTGATCCAGAAGCACGTGATTCGCAGATCAGCTGAATGGCGGAAGCCGGTGATTACCGCAACGCAAATGCTGGAGTCAATGATCGAAAACCCACGTCCCACGCGGGCCGAGGCCAGCGACGTCGCTAACGCAATTTTCGACGGCACCGATGCTGTCATGCTTTCCGCCGAAACCGCCAACGGCCTCTATCCCCGCGAAGCCGTAGGAATGATGCATCGCATCGTGGTTGAGGCGGAGGGTAATTCGCGCGATTTTACGCAGCAGCGGCGGCGGCGCGAAAATCATTCGATTACGATCGCGGAAGCCATTTGCGAATCGGTCTCCCACGCCGCGGAGGATCTGCGCATGGGCGCTATCGCTGTTTTCACCGAGACCGGAAATACCGCGCGTATGATTTCGAAGTATCGTCCCAAGGCTGCGATTTTTGCCTTCAGTCAGGCGTTGCCAGTATGCAATCGCATGAATCTTCTATGGGGTGTGCGTCCGGTGCGGACAGCACAGGCTCGCAGCGCGGAAAATATGGTTACGACCGCGGAGCGAGAACTACTGCGCAACGGTTCCATCAAGGTCGGCGATGTGCTGGCTGTGGTCGCGGGTACTCAGATGGCCTCCGGTTCAACCAACCTCATGCGGCTGCACATCGTGACCAAGGAAAAATCGTAGAAGTGCAAGTGTAGTTCAAAACACCATGATGCACTTAGGTTTGCGTTGCGGCCTACTGCTTCTCGGCCCGCCGATTTTCCTCATCCTGCAACAGCCGGTTAATCTCGGTAACAAGCTGCATCAGTTTCTCGGGGTCTTGCTCAGTCTCGGCTTGCTTGCACAACTCGATCCAACGTTTCGCGCTTTTCGTATGGCATGCAAGACCCGACGGAGCACTAAGACTAATCGGATGCGTTATATCACTTAAGTTAACAAAAAGTCTGTTCGGAACATGCAGAGGGTGGAGTGACGCTAGGGCTTGGCTTTGTGTTTGGGTTTTCCGCGGGTTGGCAGCAGGACCCGCCTGACAGCCGCGGGCATTTTGCGCCCCGTGACTTCGCGGAAGATGCGCTCGATGGGAGTCTCCGGGCGAGTCTTAAGCGGCATACGGCCTCAAAAATGGTTTGAGGAATGGGACACCTCGGCTCCGACGAGGCACCAAATATGCCTGCAGGCGGTCACGAGCGATACAGCTATTGCGCAGCGGCATGAAGATTTCAACCGCCAACGCAAAACTATTGAAGTCTTCCTGAGCTTTATTTCGTCTAAAGCAAATAGTGTTCCACTGCGTACGAGAACCTTCGCTCATGCGAAGATAGAATCCGCACGCCTGGACACTCGCAAGACATGGGCACTTTAACTATCAACCGGGTCTTTAAAGCATTTCAGTATCGCGATTTTCGCCTGATGTGGTTTGGCGCCTGCATGTCAAGCATCGGCACCTGGATGCAGATTGTGGCGCAAGGCTGGCTGATCTATCGCTTGAGCCATTCGGCTTTCCTGCTCGCGTTGGATCAGTTTCTCGGCGGCATTCCTATCTTTTTATTCTCGTTGATCGGCGGCGTAGTTGCTGACCGGGCCGAGCGACGAAAAATCCTTCTCGGCTCGCAATATGTGCAGATGGCGTGCGCAACCATTCTCACTGTGCTCATCGTGGCCGGACGAATCCACGTGTGGCATATGCTTGCTCTTTCATTCGTGTCCGGCCTGGCGCAAGCATTTGGTGGCCCGGCTTATTCGGCACTGATTCCGAGCTTGGTCGATCGCGAGGACATGCCGAATGCCATCGCGCTGAATTCGATCCAGTTCAACACGGCGGTAACGATAGGCCCTGCGCTGGCGGGACAAGCTTTGGCGAAGTTAGGCGAGCAGTGGTGTTTCGGTCTGAATGCGTTGTCATTTCTTGCACCGATCGTTTCACTTTCCATCATCACCGCCCGCTATCTTCCGGAGAAAACCAACGACTCGATTTTTGGCAGCCTGAAGCAAGGCATTAAGTTCGTGCGTAAGCAGGGATCGATGGAAGCGCTGATTCTGCTGGCATTTTGCATGACCGCTTTGAGCATGCCGATGCGCACTTACATTCCCGTGTTCGTGAAGGACATTTTCCATCGCGGCCCGGAAACCTTTGGCAATCTGCTTTCGGTGATGGGAATCGGTTCGATAATCGGCTCGCTGACTGTAGCGGGTATGGGCAACATCCCCAATAAAGGCCGCGTCGCGCTGGTTACGCTGCTAAGCCTGGGCGCGGGAATCGCGGGCTTTTCTATCTCCAAAGCGTTGCCGCTGAGCTATGCGATGCTGATCATCGTCGGCGCCTCAATGATGATGGTATTCGCCACGGTGACGTCGCTGGTGCAGTTAATTGCGACCAACGAAATGCGCGGCCGCGTGATGAGCGTTTATAACTGTGCGTTTCGCGGCGGCATGCCAATGGGGAATTTGTTATCGGGATGGCTGGTTCCCATCTTTACCGCGCCGGTAGTGCTGGGAGTAAACGGACTGCTTCTGATTCTGATGGCGGGATATTTTCTGGTCGTGCAGCGCCGTGTGGCTGCGCTTTAAGTGCTTTCCGAAGCGAGCTACATCGGCTCCCAAATCATGTCTTCGCATTCTGAAGCGCCCTTCTCGCAGCGGGGCGGAGCGGGGTCATCGGCGGTCGCCGCGCGAGGTTCCGCTATAGCGTGCATACTGCCGTCGTAATCAACGAAATAGCTGCGCAAGCAGTTCTGGCCGTAACTCTTGCACCGAGCAGAGAGGGCGTACCGGTTCGAATCGCCCGCTCTGGGCGGGAAATACAGCGTTTCGTAATCTCTGGCTTCGAGGCGCGTCCGACCGCCTTCACTAATCGGATTCTCGTATCCAGCCCCGCCAATTTCGGCATTGAGCGTCGGTGGCGCCAATCCATTGCCTTTGTCTTTTACATAGCGGTCGAGATTGAACTTCAGGGAATCGATCTGCGAATTCGAAAAATCGCTCGGCATTACCATGACTTTTGCAGTGACGTTCTCCATTTCCCACGGATAGTCGACAAACACAATTCCACGGCTGTCAATCAGTAAAGGCTCGCGGCCTCGAATTCCCTTTCTGCCAGGCATGGCGGTCAGCTGAAAATCGTTCATGCGCCCGCTAGCCGCATCCTTCTGAGGTTCGTAGCCGAGGGTGAACTCTGGAACCGCGTCGCTGGCGAACTTTGTTTGGCAAGCCCAATTCGCCGGAGGCGGATTAAGCGACGCCGGATACTCCCCTTCGGGATGCAGCATGTGGTTTCGAAGCAGGCAGGCCGTTAGCCCAATGATCGTCTCGCGCGCAAGGATGGCGGGCTTGTACAGTTCCATTTCGGATTGCACTTTTTTCTGCTCCGCGCCTCGCTGGCCCCGGTACGCCGTCAGGCTTAAAGACTGGAAACCAAAATAAAGATAGAATGCGGTTGCGCCAACGGCCACGCCGAACGTATTCCATTGAACCTTTCCGATCTTGAACGCTGACCAAACAATCCAGAGACTGATTACCATTAGCGCTAGCAGCGTGAATCCCGCTAGCACCAATCCGTGGTCTGGAGGGCCGTTCCGCGCAGACAACCCCACATACAGGAACATCGCTATGAGGGCGTGGGGCGAAGCGAGCAAAAATCCGCCGAAGAATCCACAAGCGACACCTGCCCCCATCGCAATCGACTTTTGTTCTCGCCTCGAGATGAGGAACCAGGAAATTATGTATGGAGCCGACAAGAAGCCAACACCAAGCAGAGAAATCCACGCGGGAACGGAAGCCCGTAAGTTATTTGCACGATCATGCTGTACAGCGGCTGAGGTAGACCAGAAGAAAAAGGACCCGCAAGTGGCGAGAAATGCGGCAATCAATCCGGTTCGGAGTTGGGCTGTCCGCGAAGTCAGCGTGCGGGCATCGGGTGCCGCTGTCGGATTGCTAGGACTCATCATCTTTGAGGCCCCGAAGTCCGAGATCAGGAAAGTCGAGGGCGAGTCGCCAGCCGCTGAAGCCTTCCTAACCGCCCTGCTTCAATTCCAGCAGGACTTGCCGAGCGATTTCTTTCAGGGTTTCGAAGACGCCGTTGCCTTGGAATGCGATAGCTTCCATCACCGGCTCATCTTTACGGCGCAGCTCTTTGGTCAGAGCATCCACGGACAAAATATTTGGCAGGTCTCGCTTGTTGAGCTGCAGTACGTAGGGGATTTTTTTGAAGTCGTAGCCATGTTCTTTGAGGTTGTCCATGAGGTTGTCGAGAGCCTCGACGTTGGCGTCCATTCGCTCTTGCTGCGAATCGGCGACAAAGACGATGCCATCCACTCCGCGCAGAATCAGTTTGCGGCTGGCATCGTAAAACACCTGCCCGGGCACGGTGTACAGGTGAATGCGGGTTTTGAAGCCGCGCACTGAGCCGAGATCCAGAGGCAGGAAGTCAAAGAACAAAGTTCGATCGGTCTCGGTGGCGAGCGAGATCATCTTTCCCTTCTGCTGCTCCGCAGTTTTCTGAAAGATGTACTGGAGATTAGTAGTTTTGCCGCCAAGCCCGGCGCCGTAGTAGACGATTTTGCAATTAATCTCGCGGGCTGCAAAGTTGATGAAACTCAAAGACTTTCCTCAAGACATGCGGCAGGCACTCAAGACCCCGAGCTTCCACCACCTGTAAGTTTTGGCTTGGTACTGCTGGTTTTATACCACAGCCGAGGGCATCACCGGCAGGTTACCCTGGTTACTAGGGGACTCCGGTGCTCAACCAGGTTCTAACGGCTCACTGGCAACGGATAGTAGCCCGCCTTGGCATAAACCAGCACGCAGGGACGCAGATCTGAACTCTTGCAGCCGGGGCGTCCGACTCTGACTTCGATTTCCCGGTAAGAGCTGCTGGGAGTGGCAGCGGTAGCATAGCCGAGCGTGTACTGGTTGCGAGCGTCGCCAATCACTCGCTGATACGCGCCTTCAATGGCATTCTTCGAATACTCGCTCAGAATCTCGCCTCCGGTTGCATTTGCGTATCTGGGTAGAATGTCGCTGTATCCCTGCCCAGGAATATGCAGTTTCTCCAGTTGCTTGTATCCCGGGATCGCCGACCCGCCCGTGGCAATGCCATATACCATGACCCCATTCGAAAGCAGAACTTTCAGTACGTCGCCGTAGCTGGCATTGCTGCGCAGCTCGCGGCCGTCGCTGATGACGAATATGATTTTCCGACGGCTCTTCTCGCGCTTGCCCAGATCCATGGCGGCCATCAAAATCGCATCGTTGAGGACGTGAGATCCCTTCGCTGGCGAGATCGGCGTCGGGATGCTGCGGTCGTAAGGAATGTCGTTGATAGTCGGGCCTTGCGGTCCCATGGGTCCGTCGACCACGGGTACGCCATTATTCTCGCCGTGGTTGTTTCGGATTTGATTGAGCGCCGCATCCAATCTTTTGCCAACCGAACCGAAATCGGCCGCTCGTCCCACCGTGGTGCTGAAGGTGTAAATTGCGACTTCATCGAACTGACTGAATGCGCCTTCCAGGGCGGGCAGCGTCTGGTTCACTTTCTGGACATTTATGTCGGGCATGCCCAAATCGAAAACCACGGCGGCTGAGATGGCCAGCGGATCGCTGGTAAAGAAATTCAGGGCTACTTTCTTGCCATCATCGAGCACGGAAAAATCCTTGGGCAGTAATCCGTTTACGAGGTGTCCGGAGTCGTCAGTTACCCTGACCGGAATGATTACCTGGTTCACGTTTCGAGTAATTTTGAACAACTCATCCTGTGAACTGCTGCCGGTGCTAGGAGTAGCGCCACCTTCGGGAACGGTTTTAACCTCAAGCGGATGCGGGGGAGGCGTGGGATTGGTCGCCTCTTCTGTAGGCGCTGGAGCCGGCTTGGAATACGTCGGGGGAGCCTCATTTCCGGAAGGGGGCTGCTCGGCCGCGGGTGATTCCGGCGCCGGCGGTCCCTGAGATTCTACTGGCGGATTTGTGGGGAATGGCTGCGGAGGACGGCTGGCAGAGGGTGCGTCAGGGACATTTTGATCGCTCTGCTGCGCCGACGCAACTCCTAAAGCCAGACAAAACAATACGATCGCCGTGCCAGCTGCCGTCCGCTTCCCGCCCGCGATGCGAAACCTTCGGAACCGTTCCCGCCCCATGGCAAATCCCCCATAACTCGGATGCTGACAGCAGCCATTTGGTGCATCTAACGCTTAAGGACTAGACTAACAAAAATAGTGAGAGAATACTTTCATGTCCAAAGCTTGTACTCCTTCAGTTTTGCGCGCACTGGTGCTTCTACTATTGTTGGCCGGATTTTCAGCCGCCCGTGCTCAGCAACCAGCCGCAACGCCAGATAACCGGACCGAGCAGAACCAGCAAGCTCAGGATCAGGACCAGTCGGCTGCGACCCTGAAGGTCAACGTAAACGTTGTCCAGCTATTCTTCAACGTAAAAGATAAACGGGGCGCGTTGATCCCCAGCCTGACCAAGAACGATTTTCAGATCTTCGAAGACGGCAAGCCACAGACCATCAAATATTTTGCCGCCGAGTCGAACCTCCCGCTTACGCTTGGCATTTTAATTGACTCCAGCGGCAGCCAGGCTCGCGTACTCGATATGGAGAAACAAGTTGGGGGCGACTTTCTCAGTCAGATTTTGCGCGACAAGGATTTGGCTTTCGTCATCGACTTCGATGTCAACGTTGAATTGTTGCAGGATTTCACCAGCTCGGTGCGCCTGCTGAAAACCGCTCTTAATAGCGCCCGCATTAACACTGCAGGGGGAAGCGGCACGGGCATACCAGGATTGGGCGGAGGAACTATTCCGACACAAGGGGCTCCGCGGGGCACGTTGCTTTACGACGCGGTCTATCTCGCCTCACACGACGAGTTGGCCCAGCAAGTCGGACGCAAGGCGATGATCTTGCTTACCGACGGCCAGGACGAAGGCAGCCAGCTTAGGATCAAAGATGCGATCGAAGCGGCGCAGAAATCGGACAGCATCGTTTACGTGCTGCTCTGCGCCGATCGTGGCTTCTATGGTGGTTTCGGCGGCTACTCTGGTGAAGGCGAAATGAAAAAGCTGACGCAGGAAACCGGAGGCCGCGTCATCGAAGTGGGAAATAAATACGAGAAGCTGAAAGAAGGCTTTGATCAGATTGCTAACGAATTGCGCAGCCAGTACAACATCGGTTACAACCCAAGCAATGCCGCGTTAGACGGCACCTTCCGCAAGATCGAAATCCGCGCTAATAGTAAAGACTATAAGATTCAGTCACGCGCGGGATACTATGCAGTCCCCAAACGCGATTAAGCCCGTCCTGACACCTGTCATCCTTTGCTGTCGCGAAGCGACGGCCCCGAGTGAGCCAGCGCCAGCATTGCCGCTGCAAGGAATTCTCCCAGTCAGTTCGAGGGCAGCATCGCGAGAATGCCTTTCGAGTTTCTCGCGGTCCCGGCTTCGCGGGGTCCTTCGACTCCGTGACTGCTGTGCTTCGCACAGCAGTCACTGCGCTCAGGATGACCGAATCGTGACCACCCGATCCTTCAACCGGATCACGAATTTCAATCCCGACCAAATCTCATTCACGGCACAGACTTTCACATCCACCAAGCCAGCATCCAAACCAATTTTTCGCACCTCGTTCTCGGTCAGATCAGTGGCCACGCCAGAGGCTTTCTTCGGCCAACTGACCCAAAGTATCCCGGCAGACGCTAGTTGTTTTGCGAGCCGCGGAAACTTTTTTTTTAGATCTGCCGCCTTCTTCACGAAAATCATAGCGAAATCAAGCGGCCCGTCTGTCGCGAGATCACAGCTCGCGAGCGCAGTCTTCAGTTCAGACTTCACGTCTGGCGGCAGATCAAACATGGCGACGCGAAATTGCTCTTTGATGCCGAGTTTCTTAGGTAGAGGAGTGCCGGAGTATCCCGCCATCTGCTGACCTACGGAGAGGGAGCGTAATAACCGTGGCGGCTGCGTACTCGCAAGCCTTTTTGCAGGGCCACGATTTCTACGCTGCGGTAGCGGCCGTCGAAGACGAAGTCGGCGGGTTTGTATGCGATGGCGTACTGGCTGCGCAACTCTTCCTGAATGGCGGCAAATGCATTGGCAACTTCGGTGATCTGAAAAGGAACGTAGGCGCGCCCGCCAGTGGCCTCGGCAATGCGTTCCAGCACTTTATCTCCGTGATGACCGGCGCCGCTCAAGTTGGTGCTGATGGTGTACACGATCACGTCAGCGCGTTGCGCCATCTCGATGGCTTCTTCGCGGGTCACGTGGCTTTGATTATCTTCGCCGTCAGTCAGCAGAATGATGGCGCGGCGCACCGGACCATTGTGCTGGGCCTTCATCAATTTATCGCGGCAGGCAAAATAGAGCGCATCATACATCGCGGTACCGCCGCCCGGCCGCAACGAACGCACTCCGATGGAAAGCAGTTCGGTGTTGTCAGTGAAGTCTTGTGTGACTTCGGGAGTAACGTCGAAGCCCACGACAAAACCCTCGTCATACTTTCGCCGGATGGTTTGATTGAGAAACTCAACTGCTGCCTGCTGTTCGAATTTGAACCGGTCACGTACGGAGTTGCTGGCGTCGACGAGCAGCCCTACTTCAAGCGGGAGATTTGCCTCGGCACGAAAACTGCGGATCTCCGCTGGAGGCTTCTTGTCATCCACTACCTTAAAATTATCTTTCTTCAAATCCTTCACGTAATGCCCGTGCTTGTCGGTAACCGTGAACACTACGTTCACCTCGTTTACCGTGTGGCGAATCGTGGTGAGGGAGTCATCGTCCGATGGACTTGAGGTTGCGGGCGGAGGTGTTCTTGTTTGTGATGGCTGATTCTGGGCGGCCTGAGTCTCATCCGACTTGGAGGACGCAGCCGGAGGCTGCTGAGTAACCGTAGCAGATGGCTGCGCGGGCGGAGGCGCTGCTTTCTGTGCCCGATCTTGCTGCTGCGAAGTGGAAGGCGCTGAGGGCAGCTCAGTCGCATCCTGGGCCAGCAAGGAAAAGCTGCCTATGAATAGAAACAAAACGCCTCTGCGGAGCTTCATGACTTTTTTCAATTATAGCCGCAATTCCATGGAGAACGGGCGTCTCGCCCGTTTAGCCGGGCGAGGACGCCCGGCGTCCGTGATCTTACTTGCCCTCAGTCTTGCCCCGGATGACCACCACCGACGCCGCCGGCAAGTCGTACCAGGCATCTTTTCCGCCGGTTTGAGTAGAGTGCATGAGCGGGCCGTCCGGGTCGGCTCTGCCTTTTGTAATTGCGATAACCGGTTGTTCCCCTGGATTCTCTGAGTGCGCCAGGAACTGCGTCTCTGCCGGATGCCACTGATATTGGTTCTTCCCAAAGGTTGAGATCTGAACCGGACCGGAAAAGAAATTCGCGTCTGGCGTTGTCGCATCGTTAAACCAGATTCGCACGCGATGAGCATTCAGCTGATCGCGGTTCACCGCCATCACCGACCACTGCCCATCTGGACGTTTCACCGCATACGCGGTCACCAGAGCATGCCCGGCGCCATCGTCGATATCACTCTTCGCGGGAAACACAAGATGCTCACCCACGCCGGGCTGCACCCATTCCAGATTGAGGAGCTGCGCCACGAAGAACTGCGCCAGAGGCTGCTGAATCTGATAGTTGATATTGACGGTGAACATACCGAAGGTCCCCGGAGAATCGTTGCATCCATGTTCCATCTGCAACGGCAAGTAGTGAAAGTAATAAACACCGTTTCCGCCGGCGTTTAGGAACGAGCCAATATAATCCGCCAGCCATATTCCTGAGAACATGTCCATATAAGTTTCGCTGGCGGCCGGGGAGAGATTCGATTCGGTAATAAACATCGGAAGATTCGCAGGCATTCCGTCTTCCCGCCAAACTTGCATAATATGATTTACCAGGTCAGGCTCGTCATAAAGAACGCCCCACGGCGTCTTGCATCCGTCGTAGGGATAGTGCTCGAAGGAAAAAAAAGAAAGCTCGTTCATCCGGCCGTGTTGCTTCAAATAATCCAGAAAACGCGCAACCCACGAAGCCCTGCCATTGGCATCAGGCCATGATTCAATATCTTTATTCACTCCCTGAAAGGACGGTCCACCCAGCTTCAGCGTGGGATCTACACGATGCAGGACCGCGGCCCACTGGATATAGAGCGCAGCGTAATCCTCGGGCACCATGAATTGCCCATCCGCCTCCTCACCCATTTCAACGTATGAGATTGGATAGTTGCGATCCTTCAAATAGGCAATCTCAGCGGCGGCATTCTCCGGAGTGTCGTAAAGCAGTGCGACCGGAATCATTGCTGGCAATCCACGTGTAACGCCACTTGTGTAGAACAGATCAAAGCCAACCTGTGCTTGCTTGGTTGACAGCAAGTCAGAAGGCTCATGCCACGGATCGACCGACGAGCAGTAAGTTGCACTCTGCTCCTGGTCTGAAGTATGACGCAGAATGTCGTGGAACGATCCATCCGGGGTCGTCGTTCCCAAATAAACTTCGCCAATGGCGTAGCCCACACAGTTTCTCGGGTCAGCAAGTTTCGGATCAGCCGATTGGTGGGCATCACA
>Ga0073928_10008994_pt1 | contig 12309 bp, 12 predicted proteins | sample PaiPotPPA55metaG_FD_76969 | JGI IMG/M metagenome (GOLD analysis project Ga0073928, IMG submission 76969) | Iron sulfur acid spring bacterial and archeal communities from Banff, Canada, to study Microbial Dark Matter (Phase II) - Paint Pots PPA... ...
GTCATTGGATAAAGATGCACCGGTTTCTCGTCCGGTTCAGCGAATCGGAAGCATCAAATCACACGCCACCCTTGGCGGACTTCACCACCACTACGCCCGAGCTTAAGTTTTCGGTACACACAGCGGTCGAGACATCGTCTGCAGCGAGCGCCGCACATACGATCGCCTTTGACTGTTCAAACGTCATGCTTTCTCCACGAGGCGGGTTCTTTGCGAAGCGCATTTTGGACAGCGCTTTGAGTAGTTTTTCGCAGTGCCCGCCTAGATAGTTCGCTTCTACGCCGTAGCCCAACACGATCTTGATTGTCGTAATGCATCCGTGAGCTCGCCGTGTCCGCTGTTCACCATTCTCCTGTGCCGGCTTCTTCCAATTGCGATAGCAAGTGCGAAAGTACTTCGCAGTGACGCGATCGATCCGGCGCTGACCGATATCGTTACGAATGATCTTGAGAGAATCCCGGTAGGAAGATTGTGTATTGTTCTGAAGATCGGCATATCCGCTTTCCGGATCGCTCTGATAAAGCTCACACAGACTCTCAAAAGTACCGTTAAACTTGGGTCTGAGACGGTCGGGATCGTTGACGCCACGATCCTCAAGCCACAGCAACATAGCGTCCTGTTCACGCCGGCAGATGGCTTCGATCAGGGATGCCGCGCTCGGATCCGAGAGGTCAACGTGAATGCGGACGGTCGCAGGTCGGTATTCGGAAAATACGGCGTCTTCGCCTTTCGCCCAGTAAAGTTCGAGGCGGTCCTTGCGCTTGATCTGCTTGAGACCCGGCGTGTCGAGTTCGAGTTGCCGACCTCCAATCAAGAGCCTCGATTTTCGGCGTCGCATCGTCCCGCTCACGGTCCGAAATTATCTGGCCCGTCATCCGGATAATCCTCATCGTGTGTCGCGAGCCCCTCACGGCGATCGAGGAATTTTAGGACGGCGGGCGCGTAGTAAAGTCCGCAGATGGTGGCGCGCGCTGCGGGCATCCCCTGCCGCTCGAAAAGGCGGCGCACGCCGGGCCAGCTGCGCGCTTCCTCGCCCAGAATGATCTGGGCCAGGAGCGTGTCGTCCACGTATAGCGGCGTCGGGATGATTAGCCTGCTCGCTCCGATCGCCCGATATTCCAACCCTTTGGCCATCACCCTCTCCAATGGACCTAATATGACACTGAACATTGAGAGTCACAATAGGTCCATTGACGATCGAGATGGTGTATGGTTATGCCTACCGATTCGGAGCGCGTGCCTTGGTCACGTCCATAGGTTTGGCAGACGTCGTCGCCGATGCTGTTGGCATTACGAGGGAAAGCGCCCAACTTCACCTGAAGACGATTAGGGCGGCAGGCGAGATCACCTTCAAGGGGTACGGTCGCGCGGCAGCAGCGATGGCTCCCCTTGACGCGTCCCGTCTTTTGCTCGCGGTCGCGGGCAGCACGTTCGCGAAGGACTCGCTAAACGTCCTGCGAAGGTTCGCGCACCTTAAGCCGATAGGCGACCCTCGGGAAAAAACGTTGGAGGAGTTTCTCGCGTACCGCATCGAGCTACTACCGGGAGAGCGCAACTACGCTCCCAACGACCGAACGCCGCCTGAATTGCTTAGGCTCCCTCAGATCGCAATGGAATTGATGTGGCCGGCCGATATCCATTCGGAGGGCGTCCCGCCCTGCGCCATCATGCGGTGGATAACGGTGCACGGAGAGATCCGCACCCTGACATTTGGCTCGGAGCGCGCGCGACGAGGTCTCCACCGCGATCGATGCGGCGGGGTAATTTATGATCGGTACGACGCGCTCGATATCTATCCGGATGCCAGAATGTTCCAGGTACGGATCGTGACCCGCGATGCACTGATCGATATCGCGAAAGCGCTCAGATGACGCGACCGACCCTTACGGTAACGCTTATGGTAACACTCGGTAACAACGAGCGGCGACCATGGCTAAGTCATTGATAAATGGCGCGCCCGAAGAGATTCGAACTCCTGACCCCCAGATTCGTAGTCTGGTGCTCTATCCAGCTGAGCTACGGGCGCGTTTTTCGCTAAGGCTCGGGCTTAACAGCCCGTCTGCATCCGAGAACGTATTCGGAAGGTCGCGAAAGAGCGCTTTAGCTACCGGCTCCGGCCTCATTTGGCAAGGTCCGGAAAGGCGGCATCTGTCGGGTTCGTCATTCCGGGGCGCGCATCGGCGCGAACCCGGAATCTTGTGCGATTTCATCGAGATTCCGGGTTCATCGCGGAGCCTGTCATCGGGCGGCGCGGTGCGCCGGCCCGTTGGCGATGCCCCGGAATGACGGGTCAGGCCCGCGCGCGCTCGTTGCGTACGCTCAGGAGTTCCACGGGCCGGTCCGGTATCGTGATCCGGAAGGTCGCGCCGATGGTCCCTTCCACCAGATTGATCTCCCCGCCATGGGCGCGGACCAGTTCGGCGGCAATCGCAAGCCCGAGCCCGCTGCCGCCCGGCCGCCCGGAGGTCTGGAATGCCTCGAACAGATGATCACGGGTCTTGGCCGGAATGCCCGGGCCGGTGTCGGACACCTCGACGATCGCGACCGAGCCTTCGCGCCGCCCGGTGATGCGAATCTGCATCGCCGCAGCGTCGCTGCGCGGCCGGCCCTCGAGCGCCTGCGCCGCATTGCGCACCAGGTTGAGCAGCACGCGAAACAGCTGATCGGGATCGGCGTCGACGGTGAGCCCGCGTTCGATGGCGTTGATCCAGCTGATCGAGGCAGCCGAGACGAGCCCCGCGGATTCGCGGACCTCGATCACGACCGGCTCGATCAACATCATCCGGCGATCGGGGGCGGCCTCCTGGGCGCGGCCATAAGACAGCGTCGACTGGCAGAACGCGATGGCCCGCTCCAGCGAGCGCATCAATTTCGGCGCGAAGCGCTGCACCCGCGGATCGGGCACGCTTGAGAGCTGGTCGGAAAGCAGTTGCGAGGAAGCCAGCAGATTGCGCAGATCGTGGTTGATCTTCGACACCGCAAGCCCGAGGGCGGCGAGCCTGCTTTTCTGATGCAGCATCGACACCAGATCGCGCTGCATCTCGGACAATTCGCGCTCCGCGACGCCGATCTCGTCGCCCCGATGCGACGGCACGATGATCCGCGCCGAGCTTTCGGGATTCTCGTGAAAACCGACGAGGCTCGCGGTCAGGCGCCGCATCGGCCGGACGAACAGGAAGTGCAGCGCAAGATAGACCAGCGCCGCGGTCAGGATCGCGATCACAAGCGAGACCACCAGCAGGTTGCGGGAAAACCCGTACATCGCCTGACGCAGCGGCGGCTCGTCGATCACGACCTCGATGAACTGCCCGCCGCCCAGCGCCGGCCCGATGACGCGGATCGCCTGGTCGCCGGTCTCAAGCATCATCTCGAAGGAACCGACGATCGACGACCACACCGTCAGCGACCGCATGTCGACGTCGTGGTCGATCGCCGGCGGCAAACCGGCGCTGGCCAGAAGCCGGCGCTGCTGTCCCATCTTGATGGCCAGCGCCCGCGCGTGGATGCTGCCGAGGATTTGCCGCGCCAGCGAGTCCGGAACCATCCCCGAAGGGGCTGCATCCAGTACCAGGGCTGCGGTATTCGCCGCCGCCAGCCGGTCGTTCAGCCGGTTCATCCAGAAATTCGCGATCGAGGGCACATAGATCAGAATTTCGGCGATCATGACCAGCGGAATGGTCAGCAGCAGCAGCTTGCCGGACAGGCCGAGCCGGCGCGACGGCCTTGGCCGCGGCTTTTCTGTGGTCGGCTGCTGGTCGATCGCTGACGCCATGATTGCCTTTGGGGGCTGTTGTTTGGATGCGTCCGGCGCCGGAAGCGGTCAAATCATGGTTTGACAACAACCCGTTCCCGGAACCGGTGCACACCCGAACCTCATCATATATAATGGGTTCGGCAAGAGTATTGTCCAATGCCGGTCTCAGCCGGTCTTGAAGCGAGCCCCTGTTCTCGCACGTAAAACACCTTGAATATCGATTTATTCACGCCAATTGTGCCGTTTCAAAGAACCCTGGCTGGACGGCCCTGCCACGTTGACGAAAAGGGGTCGCTCCCGTATAAGCCGCGCCAACTGTCCGCGATGGCCCGGTTTGACCGGGGCGGCTCGATTTGGGCCGGATAAAGGCCCGCTTTGGGCCTGCCAGCATTGGCGGACATATCTCACTAATCAGGCAAATTGTCAGCCTTGCAGGCAAATTGTCAGCGGAGAACGACCCGTGAAGCGGACTTATCAACCCAGCAAACTGGTGCGCAAGCGCCGTCATGGCTTCCGCGCCCGACTGGCCACGACCGGCGGTCGCAAGGTCCTCGCCGCGCGCCGCGCGCGCGGCCGCAAGCGTCTGAGCGCCTGAACCGGGCTTCCCGGAGAGATTTTTCATGGATCGGCTTAGGCAGCGGGCGGACTTCCTCGCCGTTGCCAATGGCGCGCGGATCAACGCTGCCGCCTTTGTGGTGCAAAGCCGCCGCAGGGACGATGACGGCCCGATCCGGGTCGGATTCACCGTTACCAAAAAGCACGGCACCTCGACCGAGCGGAACCGTATCCGGCGCCGGCTTCGCGAATTGGTGAGGCGGCTGGATACGGTATCTATGCGGCCGCACAGTGATTATGTGCTAGTCGGCCGTCGCGCCGCCCTGACCAGCGACTTTTCGGACATGCTCGAGGATCTGCGCGCGGCGCTCCATCGGATAGAGCGGCAACCTTCGAGATCGCGCGATGCGAAAACATTTTCGGGCGAAGTGGCTGCCGGTTCGCGTAAGGAAAGCGCATCAAGACAAGATAGACCTTCGGTTCCGGCCCCGGTCGGAACCGAATTGGCTCGCAACCAAAATGAATGACGAGACCTGAACGATGATCGATAATCGCAACACCATCCTCGCCGTCATTCTGTCCGGGCTCGTGCTGCTCGGCTGGCAATATTTCTTCAACATTCCGCAAATGGAGAAACAGCGCGCCGCGCAGCTCGCGCAGAGCCAGATGGTTAAGCCCGCGCAGGACGCCGCGAACACGGCGGCCCCGCAGACCGGCGCCGCGCCTTCGCCATCGGCCAACGCACCGGCGGCCAATCAGCCGAGTTCGGCGGCCCCGGTCAGCCGCGATACTGCGATTGCGGCTGCGCCGCGCGTCAAGATTGAAACGCCAAGCCTCTCGGGAAGCATCTCGCTGAGGGGCGCCCGCATCGACGATCTGTCGCTGGTCAAGTTCCGCGACACCGTCGATCCGGCCTCGCCGGCGATCGTGCTGTATTCGCCCTCGGGCACGGACCATCCCTATTATGCGGAATTCGGCTGGGTCCCGGCCAGCGGTACGGCGGTGAGAATTCCCGACCAGAATACGATCTGGCAGCAGGAAGGCACCGGCAGCCTGACGCCGTCGACCCCGGTGACGCTGAAATATGACAATGGCGACGGCCTCACCTTCCGCCGCACCATTGCGATCGACGATCGCTATCTCTTCACCATCAAAGACGACGTGAGCAATGTCGGCAACGCGCCGGTCACGCTTTATCCTTTCGCGCTGATCTCGCGGCATGGCACCCCGAAAGTCTCGGGCTACTACATCCTGCACGAAGGTCTGATCGGCTATCTCGGCGAGCATGGCCTGCAGGAGCTCAGCTACAAGAAAATCGACGACGCCAAGGAAGTCAAACTCGCGGCCACTAACGGCTGGCTCGGCATCACCGACAAATATTGGGCGTCGGCGCTGCTGCCGGACAGCTCCGCCCAGCTGCAGGCGCGGTTCTCGTCCAATCTCGTCGGCGCCGTGCGGACCTATCAGACCGACTACCTGGAGGATCCGCAAACCATCGCGATCGGCGGCACCGGCAGCGCCAATGCGCGGCTGTTCGCCGGCGCCAAGGAAGCCAGCGTGGTCGGCATCAATTTCCCGATCGGCGGGCTCGGCGGCTACAACAGGCAGCTCGATCTCAACCACTTCGATCTGCTGATCGACTGGGGCTGGTTCTATTTCATCACCAAGCCGATGTTCCTGGCGCTGGACTTCTTCTATCACCTGTTCGGCAATTTCGGCATCTCCATCCTGCTGGTGACGGTGCTGGTGAAACTGCTGTTCTTCCCGCTTGCCAATAAATCCTACGCGTCGATGGCGAAGATGAAATCGGTGCAGCCGCAGCTGGCCGCGCTGAAGGAGCGCTATCCCGACGACAAGGTGAAGCAGCAGCAGGAGATGATGGAAATCTACAAGAAGGAGAAGATCAACCCGATTGCCGGCTGTCTTCCCGTCGCATTGCAGATTCCGGTGTTCTTCTCGCTCTACAAGGTGCTGTTCGTCACCATCGAAATGCGGCACGCGCCGTTCTATGGCTGGATCAAGGATCTGTCGGCGCCCGATCCGACCAACCTGTTCACCCTGTTCGGCCTGCTGCACTTCGATCCGACACAATTGCCGCTGTTCGGACAATACCTCGCGCTCGGGGTATGGCCGATCATCATGGGCATCACGATGTGGTTCCAGTTCAAGCTCAATCCGACGCCGCCGGATCCGACCCAGCAGATGATCTTCGGCTGGATGCCGCTGATCTTCACTTTCATGCTGGCGGGCTTCCCGGCGGGTCTGGTGATCTATTGGGCGTGGAACAACACGCTGTCGGTCATGCAGCAGAGCTTCATCATGCACCGCAATGGCGTGAAGGTTGAACTGTTCGACAATCTGAGGGCGACGTTCGGCTCGAAGAAGGCCGAATCGAAGACCTGACGGCTGCCCTCATCCTGAGGCGCGCGCTCCTGCGCGTCTCGAAGGATGGACCACGGGCCTCATGGTTCGAGACGGCGCTGAAGAAGCGCCTCCTCGCCATGAGGAATCGCAAGAAAGTCCTTCGCATGATTGCCGAACCAGACGCCGACCTGATCGAGCAGGGCCGCAAATTGTTCGCGGGCGAGTGGCAGTTCATCTGGGCCTCGCCCTCGATCGAGACGCTGCCGCCGATGGCGGGCATGGAGGTCGCCTTTGCCGGCCGCTCCAATGTCGGGAAGTCGAGCCTGATCAACGCGTTGACCGGCCGCAACGCGCTGGCGCGGACCTCGCATACTCCGGGCCGCACCCAGGAACTGATCTTCTTCGAAGGGCCCGACCATGCCGGCTTCCGGCTGGTCGACATGCCCGGTTACGGTTACGCCTCGGCGCCAAAGGCCAAGATCGCGTCCTGGACCGCGCTGATCCACAAATTCCTGCAGGGCCGCAGCAGTCTGGCCCGGGTCTATGTGCTGATCGATGGCCGGCACGGCCTCAAGGAAGTCGACCTCGACGTGCTGAAGACGCTCGACAAATCCGCCGTGAGCTATCAGATCGTGCTCACCAAGGCCGATCAGGTCAAGCCGGCCGAACTGCAACAGCGCATCGCCGACGTCAAGGCCGCGCTTTCAAAGCATCCCGCCGCCTTTCCCGAAGTCCTGGCGACATCCTCGCAAACCGGCGCCGGGATGCCGGAACTGCGCGCCGCGTTGGTGCGCCTGCTCGGAGAGCGCCGCCGATGATGGAATCCCGCCTGTTGCGCATATTGATCATCCTGGCCGGGATCATGGGCGCCGACGGCGTCATCCTGGCGGCGCTGTCAGCGCATCAGGGCGATGCGACCCGGCTGGTGCCGGCGTCATCGATGCTGCTGTTTCACGCCGCCGCCGTGCTCGCGGCCGTGGCCCTGGCTGAACGCGGCATCATTCACGTCAGGATCGGGATCGCAGCCGCCTTTTGTTTTGTGGTCGCGGCCGCCCTGTTCGCCGGGGATCTGACGCTGCGCCAATTTGCCGGCCACAGCCTGTTTCCGATGGCCGCGCCGACCGGCGGCACGCTGCTGATCGTGAGCTGGCTGCTGCTCGCGGTAGCAGCGGCATGGCCAAAGCGGGGATGAGCGCTCCTTTCTTCCCCTCTCCCCTTGTGAGGGCTTTGCGCAAAGCCCTCACAAGGGGAGAGGGGAAGAAGGTAGGCGCCGCTTTGCGCCGTGCCCGCCAATCGGATAGAAACCGCCCGACCCTTGCACACCGTGAGACCCGCTTCATGTCCGACGTGTCCCATATCAGTCCGCTCGATCAGGCCCGCATCCTGTCGGAAGCGCTGCCCCACATGCAGGAGTATGACGAGGAAACCATCGTCATCAAATACGGCGGCCATGCCATGGGCGCCGAAGACCTCGCCAAGGCGTTCGCGCGCGACATCGTGTTGCTGGAGCAGACCGCCATCAATCCGGTGGTGGTGCATGGCGGCGGCCCGCAGATCGCGACCATGCTGAAGCGGCTCGGCATTCATTCCGAATTCGCCGCCGGCCTGCGCATCACCGACGCCGCGACCATCGAGATCGTCGAAATGGTGCTGGCGGGCTCGATCAACAAGCAATTGGTCGGCTATATCAACGAGGCCGGCGGCAAGGCGGTCGGCCTTTGCGGCAAGGACGGCAATATGGTGACGGCGACGAAGGCGACCCGCACCATGGTCGATCCGGGCTCGCATATCGAGAAGGTGGTCGATCTCGGTTTCGTCGGCGAACCCGAGAAGGTCGATCTGACACTGCTGAACCAGCTGATCGGCTATGAACTGATCCCGGTGCTGGCGCCGCTGGCGACTTCGAAGAGCGGGCAGACCTTCAACGTCAACGCCGACACTTTCGCCGGCGCGGTGGCGGGCGCGCTGAAGGCCAAGCGGCTGCTGCTGCTGACCGACGTGCCCGGCGTGCTCGACAAGTCGAAGAAGCTGATTCCTGAACTGTCGGTGAAGGATGCGCGCCGGCTGATCGCCGACGGCACCATTTCGGGCGGCATGATTCCCAAGGTCGAAACCTGCATCTACGCGCTCGAGCAGGGCGTCCAGGGCGTCGTCATCATCGACGGCAAGACGCCGCACGCGGTCTTGCTCGAATTGTTCACCAATCAGGGCACAGGCACGCTGATCCACAAGTGATGACTGACCCGGTCACACCGTTGCGAGCCGTGATGGCCGGAATTGTTCCGGCCATCGCCCTGCTTGCGAGCGCCGCGCCTGCGCAAGCCGACCTCAAGCTCTGCAATCGCATGAGCTATGTGATCGAGGCCGCGATCGGCATCGACGACAAGGCCGCCACCGCCACGCGCGGATGGTTTCGCATCGATCCGGCGGCATGCCGCGTGGTCGCGCAGGGCACGCTGACCGCCGACCGCATCCTGCTCAACGCCCGCGCCCTCGGTGTCTACGGCTCGTCGCCGATCCCGCAGAACGGCAGCGACACGCTGTGCATCGCGCTCGAGAATTTCGTGATCGCGGCCGCCCGCCAGTGCCGCACCGGGCAGACGCCCGCGCCCTTTACCCAGATCACCCCGACTCAGGCCGAGGACGGCAATCTGGTGGCCTATCTCGCCGAGGACAGCGAATATGATGACGAGCAGGCGAGGCTTGCCGGGATTCAGCGGCTGCTCGTGATCGCGGGCTACGACGCGGCGCCGATCGACGGCGTCGACGGTCCGAAAACGCAAGCCGCATTGGCGGCGTTCCTGAAGAGCCGCGGGCTGACGCCGGACATCGTGCAGTCGCCGAACTTCTTCGCAACCATGATCGATGCGGTGCAGTCGCCATCTTCGACGGGGCTTACCTGGTGCAACGACACGCCGCACAAGGTCATGGCCGCGGTCGGCACCGACGACGGCAAGACCGTGGTCAGCCGCGGCTGGTACCGCATCGATCCCGGCAAATGCCTGCATCCCGACGTCACCGGCCAGCCCAAGCGGATTTTCAGCTTCGCCGAGGCCGTCGACGCCGAAAACCGCACCGTCAAATTCAGGGACAAGCCGCTGAATTGGGGCGGCGCGACCCCGCTTTGCACGCGCGAGAGCAAATTCGAAATCAGCGACCAGGCCGATTGCGGCACCCGTGGCCTCGCCTCGGCCGGCTTTGCCGCCGTCGACATGTCGGGCGGCGGCAAGACGCTGCGCTTTGCGCTGCCGTGATGGAGTATCGATTTGGCGTCATTACTTTTTGCCGTCATCATCCGCGAAAGCGGGTGATCCAGTACGCCGGGGCTTCTGCAGGTACTACAACGGTCATCGCGTACTGGATGCCCGCCTGCGCGGGCATGACAGTGGATGGATTATGACAAAAACACCCCGACCCTTCACCGACATCGACACCTGGGTGTTCGATCTCGACAACACGCTGTATCCGCATCACGTCAACCTGTGGCAGCAGGTTGATGAGCGGATCGGCGAGTTCGTCAGCCGCTGGCTCAAGGTATCGGCGGAGGAAGCGCGCCGGATTCAGAAGGACTATTACCGCCGCTACGGCACCACCATGCGCGGCATGATGACCGAACATGGCGTCCACGCCGACGACTATCTCGCCTACGTCCATCAGATCGATCATTCGCCGCTGCAACCGAATCCGGCGATGGGCGCGGCGATCGCAAGACTCCGCGGACGCAAATTGATCCTGACCAACGGCTCGACCGATCACGCCGACAAGGTTTTGCAGCGGCTCGGCATGGCTGCGCATTTCGAGGCGGTGTTCGACATCATCGCCGCCGAGCTGGAGCCGAAGCCCGCGCCGCAAACCTATCACAAATTCCTTCAGGCGCACGGCGTCAATCCCAGGACATCGGCGATGTTCGAGGACCTGGCGCGCAACCTCGTCATTCCACATCAGCTCGGCATGACCACGGTGCTGGTGGTGCCCGATGGCTCAAAGGAAGTCGTACGCGAGGACTGGGAACTGGAAGGCCGCAACGCGGCCCATGTCGATCATGTCACGGACGACCTGACCGGGTTTTTGCAGGGGCTAAGCTAGACCTCAACTCCCCGCCCGTCATGCCCCTCGAAAGCGGGGCAACCAGTACGCCGTGCCTCCGAAGTAAAACTCCGGCGTCTCGGAATACTGGATCACCCGCTTTCGCGGGTGATGACGGCCGAGGGCGCGGCCGCGAGCCTTGACTCTCCCGCCCCAAATCCCGAAAAAGCTCCTCCAATTCGCCGCCGAAACATTCGCCCCAAGGAATCCCGATGTCTCTGTCCTCGCTCGAATCCACCATCAATGCCGCGTTCGATGCGCGCGACGGGATCTCTGCCGCGACCAGGGGTGAAGTCCGTGACGCCGTGGATCATGCGCTCGACCTGCTCGACAAGGGTGAGGCGCGCGTTGCCGAGCGTGAGCCGGGCGGCAAGTGGAAGGTCCATCAATGGCTCAAGAAGGCCGTGCTGCTGTCGTTTCGTCTCAACGACATGAGCGCGATTTCGGGTGGCCCGGGCAAGGCCTCGTGGTGGGACAAGGTGCCCTCGAAATTCGACGGCTGGGGCGAGAATCGCTTTCGCGACGCCGGTTTTCGCGCTGTCCCGGGCGCCATCGTCCGCCGCTCGGCCTTCATCGCCCGAAACGTCGTGCTGATGCCGTCCTTCGTCAATCTTGGCGCCTATGTCGATGAATCGACCATGATCGATACCTGGTCGACGGTCGGCTCCTGCGCCCAGATCGGCAATCGCGTGCATATCTCCGGTGGCGTCGGCATCGGCGGCGTGCTCGAGCCGCTGCAGGCCGAACCCGTGATCGTCGAGGACGATTGCTTCATCGGCGCGCGCTCGGAAGTCGCCGAGGGCGTGATCGTGCGCAGGGGCGCGGTGCTGGCGATGGGCGTTTTCCTCGGCGCCTCCACCAAGATCGTCGATCGCGACACCGGCGAGATTTTTGTCGGCGAAGTCCCCGAATATGCCGTCGTGGTGCCGGGCACCTTGCCGCCGCGGCCGCTGAAGAACGGCCAGCCCGGCCCCTCCACCGCCTGCGCCGTGATCGTCAAGCGGGTCGACGAGCGCACCCGCGCCAAGACCAGCATCAACGAGCTGTTGCGGGATTGAGATCGGGCAAGCGATGACGGATGCCCTCTCCATAGCCCGCGATCTCCTGCGCTGCCCCTCGGTGACCCCGGCCGACGCCGGCGCGCTCGGCGTGCTCGAAACGATCCTCAAGGCCGCCGGCTTCGGGGTGCATCGCGTCACCTTCGGCGAACCCGGCACCGCCGATATCGACAACCTCTATGCCCGAATCGGCGAGCACGCGCCGCACATCACCTTCGCCGGCCATACCGACGTGGTGCCGGCCGGTGACGAGACCGCATGGACCCACGGCGCGTTCGCAGGCGAGGTCAAGGACGGCTTTCTCTATGGCCGCGGCGCCGTCGACATGAAGGGCGGCATCGCCTGCAGCATCGCGGCGGTGCTGGAATATCTCGCCGACGTCGGCGGCAAACCAAAAGGTTCGATCTCATTCCTGATCACCGGTGACGAGGAAGCCCTCTCGGTCAACGGCACCGTCAAGCTGTTGCAATGGGTCGCGGCGCGTGGCGAGAA
>Ga0073928_10008995_pt1 | contig 12309 bp, 11 predicted proteins | sample PaiPotPPA55metaG_FD_76969 | JGI IMG/M metagenome (GOLD analysis project Ga0073928, IMG submission 76969) | Iron sulfur acid spring bacterial and archeal communities from Banff, Canada, to study Microbial Dark Matter (Phase II) - Paint Pots PPA... ...
CACACGGGCGTTTGCTATCTCCGCGAGATCTGCGCCGGACTGAATCCGGGCGTCGAGCAGTTGCTCCAGCATGTTGAACTCGGCCCGTCGCGGATCGGCCGCGCCAGTCGGTTTAAACGAAACAAGGGTCATGGAGCCTCCTTCGGCAATATGCCCAACCATTATAGGCGTTTTGCCGACTTCTTGGCCAGTAGCGCTCGAATGTGCTGTCAACGGCTACGACTCACGTCGTTTTTCTGCCCACGAAGGATCGTGACAGACATGGATTTCTAGGAACAGCAACGGCAAGCGCCTTGATGCCTGTAACCATAGGTTCCGTCTTCCGTCGGCATTTTCTGGCCGCGCGTCGCCAGCAGCACCGTCGAACCGCTGGTGATACGCGGCGACAACACACCGCACTCCGGGCAGGACGCCTGCTCGTCGCGTCTGGAAACCGGGCGCATGGAATCGAACGCACCACAGGTATCGCAGGCATGTTCATAGATTGGCATGAGGCTCTCGTTCTACCAGTGGCCGCCCAGTTCGCCGCGCGCGACGAACTCTCCCTGACCGGTCCGTCCGACCCAGTCGCCGTTGTCGATCAGCAGCTCTCCCCGCAGCAACACAGTCTTCACCCGGCCCGTGACCTCACGTCCCTCAAACAACGTGAAGTCGCAATCGCTGTGTTGCGTGTCCGCGCTGATCGTGTGCGACTCGTCCGGATCGAACAGGACGATATCGGCGTCGCTGCCAACCGCAAGCGTTCCCTTTTTCGGGAAGAGGCCGAAGAGCTTGGCCGGCGCGGTCGACATCAACTCGACGAAGCGATTGAGCGTGATGCGCCCGCTCCGTACACCGCCGTCGTAGACCACCGTCATGCGCGTTTCGACGCCGGGCACGCCGTTCGGGATCTTCGAAAAATCGTAGCGCCCGAGCGGCTTCTGGTTGACGTTGCCACGATGGCCTTCCTTCATGCAATAGGGACAGTGATCGGTCGAGATCAGTTGCAGATCGTCGGTCTTGAGCGCCGTCCAGAGTGCCTTCTGCGCCTCCTTCGATCGCAACGGCGGACTCATCACGTAACGGGCGAGATCGAAGCTGTCGTCGGAGTACGCTGAGTCGTCGAAGAATAGATAGTGCGGACAGGTCTCCGCGAACACGGGAATGCCGAGGTCGCGCGCCTCGATCACATGCTTCAACGCTTCTTTCGCCGAGAGGTGGACGAAGTAGACCGGTGCTTCGGCGAGTTCGGCGAGCTTGATGCCGCGATGTGTCGCTTCGCCCTCCATGATCGCGGGCCTGGTCAACGCGTGATAACGCGGCGCGGTGTGGCCTTGCGCCAGCGCCTCGCGAATCAACAGGTCGATAATCGTGCCGTTCTCGGCATGCAGCGCGATCATGCCGCCGTGCTGGCCCACCATTCGCATCGCCTGGAAAATGGCGGCATCGTCCGACATGACCGTGCCGGGATACGCCATGAACATCTTGAAGCTCGATACGCCTTCGTGACGGATCGCATATTGCATGTCGCCGAGCACTCGCTCGTTCACCTGCGTCACGATCACGTGAAAGCCGTAGTCGATGCTTGCCACCGACGCTGCCTTCGACTGCGCCCGCGAGATCGCATCGAGCGGGCTCGTACCTGCGGTCTGCAGCGCGAAGTCGATAATCGTCGTCGTGCCGCCGAAGGCCGCTGAGCGCGTGCCTGACGCAAAGTTGTCGGCCGTCACCGACGGCCCGAAGGTGTTCTCCATATGCGTATGGCAATCGACGCCACCCGGAAACACCAGCAGCCCTGCCGCATCGATCACGCGCGCATCCGGTCCCGCATCGAGGTCCAGCCCGATGCAGACAATGCGCTCGCCTTCCACGAGGATGTCGGCGACATAGTCGTCAACCGCCGTTATGATGCGGCCGCCTTTGATGAGGGTTGGGGTCAGGGTTGGCGTCATGAGTCACTCCGTTGAGCGCTGGTGGCAATGGCGAGCGCGTCTTCGAGACGCGCCATTTCTGCGTGGGAGAGCGGCGGGATGGGCGGGCGCATCGACGCATGCGGGAACTGGCCGAGCAAATACAGGCAGGCTTTCAGGCGTGCATTGGCGTGCGAGCCGGGCGCGGTTCCGTAGATGGCCTTCGCGAGCGGATAGACGCGCTCATGAAGCCGCCGGGCCTGGTCGAAATCGCCGTGTTCAACGGCCCGATACAGCGCTACGATCAGTTCAGGCACGACGGCCGCCAGGCTGACGAGGCTGCCTTCAGTGCCGAGCGCAAAACAGGTGAACAGGTGCTCATCGCCGGAAGCCATGACGGCCACATGCGGCGCGATCGACTTGATCAACCGGCGGTTCGCTTCGTAGGCGGCGGTTTCCCAACTGCCTTCCTTGATGGCCACGACCTCGGGCAAGCCGACGAGCGCGGTGAGCATCTGCGGAGTGTAGGCCATGCCGCCCGTGGCGACTCCGGCCTGGTACAGCATCATGGGCAGGCGAGCCTCTGCGTTGGCGACCCGGTGATGCATGAGAACAGTGTCGATATCGGTCGACAGCGCCCACGAGAACGGTGGAAACAGCAGCATGGCGTCGGCGCCGGCCTGTTTTGCATCGCTGGTGTGGGCCTGCGCTTCATAGCTGTCCTCGGAGTTCACGCCCGCTACGATGATCAGGCGGTCCCCGCACACGGCATGCGCAATTTCCACTACGCGCCGTTTGTCCGCTGCAGAGAGCGCGAAGTTCTCACCGGCGTGGCCGTTCACCAACAGGCCCGCAATGCCGTCGACGTTCGCCACGGTCTCGATATGCCGCGCGAGCGCGGCTTCGTCCAGGTGTCGGCCGTCCGCGTCGAGGGGGCACAGCGTGGCGGCATAAACGCCGTTGAATGGGTCGGCATGCGTGGGAATCATTCTGTCTTTTCTCTATGAGATTGGGTGAGCGCGGCGGCAGGAACGACGAGCCGCGCCGGATCGAAGAGGGGCAACTCGGGTTCCTCGCCGAGCATGGCCTGGGCAAGCAGCTTGCCCATGTAGGGACCGCTGGTGTAACCGGAGTGCACGCAACCGATCACCCAGACATTCGCAAGACCGGGAAGCGCGCCGATCATCGGCATGGCGTCGGCGGTTTCGGATTCGAGGCCGAGCCAGATGCGGGCCACGCGCGCCTTGGCGAGCGCGGGGATCACATGCTGCGCGAGCCGGAGATTGCCGATCAGGTTGTCCGGCACGGTTTCCACGCCGCCACGCTCGCGATCGCCAATGCCTTGCCAGCCGCCGCCTATCAGCACGCTGCCGTTGGCGAACTGCTTCATCGACAGTAATCCATTCGCAATGCTTAGTACTGACTGCATCACGGGCGGCATGCGTTCGGTGACGATCAACTGATTGACGAGCGTCTTGACGGGGATGTTGATGCCGAGCATTGCGAGCAGGGGTTCCAGCCACACGCCGCCCGCCATCACCAGACGGGTCGCGTCGATATGGATGGCGTCGTCCGGGCCGCTCACCTGATACATCCCGGCAACCCGGTCGATGCGCGTTGCCGGTGTCTGCTCGAATATATGCACGCCCGCTTCGCGCAACGCCGCATGGTAGGCGCGGCCTGTGAGGTAGGCGCTGGCGAAGCCGTCCGTCGCACAATACGCGGCTTGCAGTACCGCTGGATTCAGGCCGGGTTCGACGGCAAGTGCAGCATCCCGGTCGAGCAGGTCGATCTGCGCGCCGTACTCGCGTCTTGCCGCGGCTCGTTGCTGCAGCAGCGTCTTCTCGTGCTCCGTGAAGGCCAGCGAGAGGCCGGGCGCAGCGGTGGCGAGTACGCCATGGCCTAGCCACGCGCCCGTGTTCATCCACATTTTCCACGCCCGGATGGCGTAGGGAACCAGCGCGGCGCGCGTCATGTGCAGCGTCAGCGTACCGGCGTTCACACCCGATGCGCCACGGCACAGCGCATCGCGTTCGATCACTGCTACCCGCATGCCGGCGCGCGCGAGGAATAGTGCGGTCGTGCAGCCCATCACGCCGCCGCCGATCACGGCGGCATCGAATGCGGTTGTCATCGCCTGGTTCATAAGGGCGCCGCCTTCGGGATTGGAATGTCGTCGTAGCTGAAGTCGCCAGTGAGCGCTTCCACCGTCATGGGCCGCAACGGCGTGCGGGCCGAAAAGCAGCCGGCAGGTTCTCGCAAGCCGCCATGCACGCGCGCGGCCAGCAGCTCCGCCGCCACGTCTGCGCATGTGCGGCCCTGGCACGGTCCCATGCCGCATCGGGTCCAGGCCTTGAGCTGATTCACGTCGTGCGCGCCGGCATCGCAGGCGGCGTCGATCTCGGCGCGCGTCACGTCCTCGCATCGGCAGACGATGGTTTGCGGCCCGACGCTGTCGACGTGGCCGGGCCGCAGCGCCATCAATTGGGCCATCGCACGGCCGAAGCGTGCAGCCTTGACGTGCAGTTGACGCACGGCCGGCACGCGCGACCGGAACTGGGTGGTCTCAGTGGCGTCAAGGTCGATGGCGCAGGCGAGCCCTGCGAGCGTGCCGTGGTGGCTCGCAGCAGCCGCGCCGGCGATGCCCGCACCATCGCCCGCCACGTAGAGCCTGGGGCGCGACGTACGGCCGTCCTGGTCGGCGACGGCGATCCAGCCGCCCGCTTGCCGCGAGTACCGGTGTTCCGCACGCAAGAGACGCGTGATCTCGGTTGACGGCGTGAGGCCGTGACCGACCGCGATGCAATCGGCGACCACGCTGCGGCGTTTTCCGGCGACGGGCCGGCCCGCGGCGTCGCAGGGCGCAAGGGTCGCGAGCAACCCGTCGCGGGCTTGTTCGACCTTGACTATCGTGTGCCGTGAAAGGATGGGCACACCCGCGCGGCGGATCTCGCGCCACCAGTGGAACCCTTCGAGCATCAGGTCGGGCCGCGACACCATGGCGGGCAGTGTGCGTCCCCAATCGCCAAGGCCTGCCATATCCGCAATCGCCTCGACCTTGCCGCCGCCTTCCAGGGTCTTCGCCGCGACGGCAGCGAGCAACGGTCCGCAGCCGGCCACGAGCGTCGAGCGTCCCGGCAGGATGCCCTGCGATTTGAGGAGAATGGTCGCGGCGGCGAGTCCTATTACGCCGGGCGTGGTCCACCCGTCGAAGGGCACGACACGTTCCGTGGTGCCCGTGGCGACAATCAGCGCGCGCCCGGTGCAATGCATGGGGCCGGCTGGACCGGATGCATCGACGCGATAGTCGGTGGTGACAGCCCACACCACATGATTGAAGTATGTGGCGACCGCACTTTGGGCGAGTTCGTGCCGCAACGCGTCGCCGGGTTGCCGGCCTCCGGTCAGCGGGACAGAGGCGTCGATCGGCGCGCGATAGACCTGACCGCCGGCTGCCGTGTTCTCGTCGAACAGTGCCACCTTGAGACCCGCCGCCGACGCCGCCAACGCTGCGTTCACGCCGGCCGGGCCACCGCCGAGCACGAGGACGTCGAAGTCAGGCATCGATGCGGGCCTCCGGTACTTTCTCGACACGCATTCCATCAGCAACCGTGGTCCGGCACGCCAGCACGCGGCGACCGTCGACCATGACCAGGCACTCCTGACAGGACCCCATCAGGCAGAACATGCCGCGCGGCATGAGCTCGCGCGGACTCGTACGCAAGGTTTTGGTACCCGACGCGAACAGGGCGGCCGCCACGCTTTCGCCGATGCGCGCCGGGATCGTCAGGCCGTCGAAGAAAAAGCCGATGGTCGCGCCGCGGCCCGCATTATCGATCCGCATGGTCTTCTGATTCAGCATGAGGCCGCCTCCCTTGACAACTAATTTCGTCGATGTTTCCATACTATCGTATACGGTTCGTATACGTAAATTGATCAAAAAAAGAGGATCCGGGAGTACCCGAACCGCGTGCCAGAACTGTGAGCCATCTTCCCCGAACCATTTACGGAGTTACCGCATGAAATCCCAGATCCTCCTGAGCCGCCTGCTCGCCGTGGGCCTTGCCGCTTGCTCATTGTTCGGCTCGTTCAGCGCCAGCGCCCGCACGCTCGACGAAATCATTGCGTCGAAGAAGATCGTGTTCGGTATCAACCCGAACCTGCCGCCGCTCGGCACCTACGACGCGAAGAACAATATCGATGGCTTCGATGTCAGCATCGCGAAGAAGATTGCGGACTCTCTCGGCGTTAAACTCGAAATCGTTCCGGTTGGATCGAATGATCGCGTGCCGTTCCTGATGACCGACAAGATCGACGCGGTGATGGGCGGCATGACGCGCAACGCGGACCGGCTGAAGGTGATCGATTTCACCGATCCGGTGAACACCGAAGTGCTGGGTGTCCTGACGACGCAGGCGACGTCCTATACGGACTGGACGCAGTTGAACGATCCGGCGGTGCGTCTCGTTCAGGTACGCGGCACGACGCCTATCCAACTGATCCAGGAAAAGCTGCCCAAGGCGCAGCTCCTGATCCTCGATAACTACCCGGACGCAGTGCGCGCGATTGCCCAGGGCCGCGCCGATGCATTGATCGACGTGCTCGACTTCATGCTGAGCTATACGAAGAATTACCCGACGAAATGGCGCGTGGTGGATGCGCCGATCGAAGTGGACTACGACTGCATCGGCGTGCAGAAGGGCAATACTGCGTTGACGCAACGGCTGAACAAGGAAGTTGATGCGTTGCAGAAAAACGGCTTTGTCGCTGCAAGCTGGAAGAAGTGGTTCGGCAGTGCGATGCTGCATGACCCAACCGCCGGACCCGCGCCTGTTGCAGCCGCCCAGTAAGCGAAACTGACGGCAGCGCTCCGGTCGTGACGAACGAACGAGCGCTGCGCATCCGGCGGGAGCCATTATTAGATGACCCTACATTTCGAGCCGATCCTCCAGCAGTGGCCTTATCTGCTGGGCGGTGCATGGCTCAGTCTGCAAATTGCCGTGCTCGCGTTCGGGTTCGGCATGATCATCGGCCTCGTATGCGCCTCGGTGTTGCGTTACGGGCCGGTGTTTCTGCGCAGGGTGGTGAGGGCGTATGTGATCTTCGCGACCAACACGCCGCAACTCGTGCAGATATTCTTCCTGTTCTTTGCGTTGCCCGAGATCGGCGTGACGCTGTCGCCGTTCACGGCGGTGTTGATCGGGGCGACGTTCAATGCGGGTGCGTATCTGTGCGAGATCCAGCGCGCCGGTTTCAATTCGGTCCGGCTGATGGAAGTCGAAGCGGCCGAAGTGCTCGGCTTTTCCACGCCGCAGATCGTGCGGCACGTGATCCTGCCGCACGTGCTGAAGGTGATGTTTCCGCCGCTGTCGAACCAGTTCATCGTCATGACGCTCGGCACCTCGATGGCGTCGATCTTCGGCGTGGAGGAACTGACGGGCCGCACGTACAACCTCAGCTCGCAAACGTATCTCTCAGTCGAGGCGTTCAGCGTGGCCGCTGTTCTGTACATCGCGGTCACGCTGATCGCCACCTTCGCGCTGGCGATGATCGGGCGTCATGTCTGCCGCGCCAAAATCAAGGTGTTCTGATGTTCGCCTCTTCACAAGCGGAAATCGCCCAGCTATTTTCCTTCTACAACCTGCTGTTGCTGGCGGAAGGACTCGCTGCAACCTTCGTGCTGTCGGCGCTTGGCTGCTTCGCGGGCTTCGTGGCGGGTTTCGTCGTGGCGATTGTCCGCGTCACGCGTTCCCGTGCGATGGCGCCGCTGCGAGCACTCGCATTCGCCTATTGCTTCCTGTTTCGCCGCATCCCGTTCCTGGTGACGCTGATGCTTGTGTTCTTCGCGAGCCAGTCGTCGAAAGCGAATCTTTCGACGTTTGCCGTTGCGTCGCTGAGCGTCTGCCTGATCGCGTCCGCCTACCTGGGAGAGATCATTCGAAGCGGACTCGAATCGGTACATGGAAACCAATGGGAAGCCGCACAGACGATGAATTTCTCGACCTTCGAAACCTTGCGCTTCGTGATCGTGCCGCAGGCGTGGCGCGTGGTAGTACCGCCCACGTTCGGCTTCTTCGTCATGTTTATCAAGGACACCGCGCTGGCCTCGCAGATTGGCGTGATGGAATTGACCTCAGCCGGCAAGGTGCTGACCAACAAGGGCTTTTCTTCATGGCTCGTGTACGGAACGGTCCTGGTGCTTTATTTCGTGATGTCGTACCCGTTGTCGCGCTTCGGTAAGCGCCTGGAGAAAAAACTTGCCGCAACTCGAAATCGTTGACCTGAAGGCATCGTACGGGCCGCACACGGTCCTCGAACGTATCAACCTGTCAATGGAGAAGGGCGAAATCGTCAGCCTGATCGGACCTTCCGGATCGGGCAAGAGCACGCTGCTGCGCGTTCTGATGGGACTGTTGCCGCCGGAACACGGCAGCGTGCGGATGAACGGCAACCTCGTGAACTATGCGGACAAGGCGGCTGTGCGTGCGTTGCGCTCGGAGATTGCGATTGTCTTCCAGCAATACAACCTGTTCCAGAATATGACCGTGCTCGACAACGTGATGATCACGCCCACCAAAATCAAGGGCTGGCCGCGCAAGCAGGTGGAAGAGGATGCTATCCGGTTGCTTACGCGCGTGGGCCTCGAACATCGGCTGAAAGCGTATCCGGACGAGTTGTCGGGTGGTCAGCAGCAACGCGTTGCAATCGCTCGCGCGCTTGCGTTGAAGCCGAACGTGCTGTTTCTCGATGAAGTGACGGCCGCGCTCGACCCGGAACTCGTCACTGAAGTACTCGATACCATTCGCGCGCTGGCGTCGGAGGGAATCACGATGTTCATCGTGTCGCATGAGATGAGCTTCGTACGCGAGGTGTCGTCCAAAGTGGTCTTCATGGCAGGTGGCCATGTGATCGAGTCCGGCTCGCCGCGGCAAGTCTTCGATGCCCCTCAGGAAGCCCGCACGCGCGAATTCGTCGGCAAGATCCTGCGTCACTGATGAATGCCCGGATCCGCTTCAGACTCCGCTGCCTTCACTCAGGCGGTCGAGCACGAAACGGCGCAGGTTTTGCAGGTGCGCGCGAACGGCGCCGCGTGCGGCATCGGCGTCGTCGGCAGCGTACGCTTCCAGGATCGCAAGGTGCTCCGTGCGATCTTCCTCGATGCGGTTGAAGGGCGTCGAGAGTTCAAACAACCGGGTGTTCGTGCGCACGACTTCGATCATCCGCGCGAGAACTTCGTTGCCGCTGGCGTGCGCCATCATGGTGTGGACCTGATCGTCGATCTGCCAGTGCTCCTGCTCTTGCTGGCCGCTGCGCAGCGCCTTGATCTTCTTCGCCAGTTGCTGGATCTGCTTCTTGTCGATCTTGCCGATGGCGAGGCCGATTGCCTCCGCCTCAAGCAACTCGCGCACCTTCATTGCCTGGAAATACTCCTGCGCGCTGACGAAGCGCACGGAATAAGAGCGGGCTCCCGCGCGGGCCAGCAAACCCTCGCCTTCAAGCCGCAGCAATGCTTCGCGCATGGGCGTGCGGGAGATGTTGAGTTCCTCGGCAAGCCGCCCTTCGACGACGGGGCCACCGCTGCGCAAGGCCTTGTCGAGGATCATTCGCCGCAGAGCCTGGTAAGCCAGTTCACCTAGTTTTTCCGGGGTTGTCAGGGGAGATGCTGTCACGTTGTCTCGCTCGCGTTAAATGCACGTATACGCATTGTATGCGATCAACCAGTCATCTTCGTTTTGCGACAACGCTCGCGTGCCCGAGAGCGTTTGATGACGGTGAGCGTCAGTGCGGGCGAGCGGGCCGCGTGCCTCTCTTGCGGCAAAGAATTGACGGCATCATTCGGTCGTGCCTGCCGGAGGCGCGAGCAATTCGATCAACGCATTCGCGACCACCTTGCTCGCGAGCGGCAGGCTGTCCAGCGGGACGCGTTCGTCCGCGCGATGTCCGTTGGCCTCGAGCAGCGAGCGCGGCCCGGCGCCGTACATGATCGTCGGTACACCGGCTTCGACATAGAGACGCGCGTCGGCGTAAAGCGGCACGCCATTGGTCGGCACGACTTCTCCCATCACCGCGCTTGCCTCGCGGCAGAAGACTTCAGCGAGCCGTTCGGCCCCCGGAACAGGCATGAACGGGCGCGCGAGAAGTATCCGGGTGATCTCGGTGCGGATACCGGCCAGGGTCGCGGCGCTTGCTTCAATCAGCGCACGCAATTCCGCTTCAACCGCGTCCGGCTGCTCCTCCGGGATGATCCGGCGGTCCAGGCGGAACGTCACTTCGTCGGGCACGACGTTGGTATTGATCCCGCCGTTAATCAGTCCCACGACGAGTGTCGGCGTCTCGATGCCGGTCACATTCGAACGGCGCTGCGCGAGCGTTGTACGGTACGCATAAAGGTCCGCGAGAATGTGCGTCGCTGCCTCGAGTGCATCGTGCCCTGTGTCGGGGCGCGCCGCGTGCGCGGACTTGCCGCGCACCTTCACTTCCAGATGCAGGCAGCCGTTGTGCGCGATCGTCACATGATGCGAGAACGACGCGCAGACCGCGAAATCAGGGCGCGTGATGCCCTCGGCGAGCAGCCAGCCGGGACCTGTCAGGCCGCCGGTTTCCTCGTCGTAGGTGAAGTGCAGTTCGACCGTTCCGGCGAGCGGCGCCCCACAGTCCTTCAACGCGCGAAGCGCGTAGGCGTAGGTCGCGAAGTCCGACTTCGATACCGCCGCGCCGCGTCCGTACATCCAGCCGTCGCGCACCTCGGCGCCGTATGGGTCGGTGCTCCAGCCTCCGCCCGCGGGCACGACGTCGCCGTGGGCGTTGAGGGCGACCGTAGGCCCGGGGCCGAAGCGTTCGCGAACCACCACATTGATCACGCTTCGCATGCCGTGGCGCGCCACCACTTCATCGGGTACGCGGTGGCGTTCCACCGTGAAGCCAAGCGCTTCCATTTCGCGGGCCGCCAGTTCACCGTGCGGTGCGCAGTCGCCCGGCGGGTTGTCGGAAGGACAGCGTACGAGTGTGGCGAGCAAGGCTTGCTGCGCCTCGCGATGTGCATCGATCCAGAGGGCGATGCGGGCTTTCAGGTCGGTATGGGTCATGTGCGATTGAGTCGTTCAGGGTGAGTCGGGAAATGCCGCCTTCACGCGTTCAGGCGAGGGTTCAGGCCAGGGCAAAACGGTCGATGAGAAACGGCGTCACATCGAGTTCGGTAGGGCGTTCGAGGATGAGGTCGGCAACCAGTTGCGACACGATCGGCGCAAGCGTGTAGCCGTTCGATGTCACCGCGTTGTAGAAACCGGGCACACGGTCGACCGGGCCGAGAATCGGCGCGCCGTCGATGTCGATATTCATCCCGGCCCACGCGCGCACCATGTGCAGGCCTTTGAGTGCCGGCAGTACGTGGCTCGCCACCCACACGTTGCCTTCGATACTTTCGCGCATCGCGTGATTGATGCGGCGGGCAGGATCGAACGCGGCTGTCCAGCCGCCGCCAATCAGCAATCCGCCCGTCTCGGTTTGCTTGAGGCTCAGGTGACGATCGGCGTGTGCGATCAGGTGATTGACGAGCTTGGGTGCGGGTTCGGTCGCGATCATCTGCAAAGGTGCACCCGCGACGGGCACATGCACGCCAAGCATCGCGCCGATCTCCTTCGCCCACGCGCCGGCCGCGTTCACGACCGTGCGTGCGCGAATCCTGCCTCGCCCGGTATCGACGACGAAGCCACCGCGATCGCGCGCAATCGCCGTGACGTTGGTCGCGCGCTGAAAGCGCGCGCCCTGGGCAGTGGCGAGCCGCATCACGGCATAGGTTGCCCGCAGTGGATTGATCTTCCCTTCCATCGGGCAGAATTCGGCGCCGAGCAGTGTGGGCGCCAGATTCGGCGACAGTGCGAGCAGCGCCCGTGTATCGAGCAGTTCGGCTTCGATACCGAAGCTCCGTTCGAGTGCGATCTTGCGTTCGAGAAAGCGCATGCCGGCTTCGCTGTCAGCGACCATGAGACCCCCGGTGAGGCGAATCTCCAGGTCTTCACCGCTGGCAGCTTCGAGCATCTGCCACAGCCGCACGGAGGCGGGTCCGAGCGCGAGCGTGCTGGCCGCGGGCATGCCGCCTGCGCGCGCCTTGTTGCCGAAGTCGAAAGACAGGAGCTGGACGTGCAGGCTTCCGGCATTTGCGCCCGACGCCTGGAGGTTGAGATCGTCCCGATCGACGACCAGCACTTCGCGTCCCGCAAGGCTCAGGAAATAGCTCAGGCACGCGCCCATCACACCGCCGCCGATGACAAGCACGTCGGTCAGCTGATCCGCCAGCTTCGGCTCGTTCACAGGGCGCGCGACGTTCGGCGTGACGGCCTTGCGATGCCCGCCCCATTCGGGCTTTTCGAACGCGAGCGCGGCGAGCGGCACGGGCCTGATCGGCACACGGGGCGCAAGG
>Ga0073928_10008996_pt1 | contig 12307 bp, 14 predicted proteins | sample PaiPotPPA55metaG_FD_76969 | JGI IMG/M metagenome (GOLD analysis project Ga0073928, IMG submission 76969) | Iron sulfur acid spring bacterial and archeal communities from Banff, Canada, to study Microbial Dark Matter (Phase II) - Paint Pots PPA... ...
CGCGTTTATTCGCATGGACCCTCCGCAGCACGGCCACTTTCGCCGCATGTTGACCAAGGAGTTCATGATCAAGCGGGTCAGCGCGATGCGCCCGAAGATTGGAGCGATTTTTGACCGGCTGCTTGACGAAGTGCTCCGTAAAGGGCCTCCTGCCAATCTGGTTGAGGATCTCTTCCTGCCGTTCACCTCGGAAGTCATCGCCTGGATACTCGATGTCCCTGCCAGGGATCATGGTTTTTTCCAGGAGCAAAGCCGGCTGAAGGTCCTGCTGGATGTCGACCCTTCGGTTCCTAAAGCCGCGTCCGAGCGCATCTTGAGCTACCTGGACAATCTCATCACCGAGCGCACGAAGGATCCTGAAAACAGGGAGGATTTGCTGAGCCGCTTGATTATCGAGCAAGTCCGGCCGGGGCATCTGAGCCACCGTGAACTGGTCGTAATGGCCGAGTTGCTGTTGATGGCGGGGCACGAAACGACCGCGAACCAGATGGCGCTTGGCGTACACAGTTTCCTGACCAATCCGGACCAGCTGCAACTCCTGCGCGATGATCCTTCGCTATTGCGCAACGCTGTTGAAGAGATGCTGCGACTTCATACCATCGTGCACTACAACGCATTTCGCGTCGCGCTTGAGGACGTTGAGGTCGCAGGTCAGGTGATCCGCAAGGGCGAAGGGGTCATCGCGTTGATCTCCGGCGCTAACCACGATGCCACCGCGTTCGAGAATCCGGAAAGATTCGATATCACTCGAAAGGCGGACCACCACGTCGCGTTCAGTTATGGCATTCACCAGTGTCTGGGCCAGCCGTTGGCTCGCGTCGAACTGCAGGCTGTTTTCGCTTCTATTTTCGAGCGCATTCCTACCCTGAGATTTGCAGTGCCTCAAGATCAGATCCACGGCAAGGGGGACCACTTTGTCCAGGGGCTGGAGACATTGCCCGTCACCTGGTGATGAATGTATGCATAGGATTACGAATCAGGAGATTGAGGCATGTCGAAATACAACTTCAAGTTGCGCGTCACGGCTGATGAGGACCTCTGCGTTGGTGCCGGACTGTGCGTGTTGTCGTCGAGTGACGTATTCGATCAGCGCGATGAAGACGGTGTGGTCAAGCTGCTGCAGGTCTATCCGGATCAGGCGCTCTACGAGAAGGTTCTGGGGGCGTCGCGTAAATGCCCTTCCCACGCCATCAAGGTCGAACAGCTCCCGGACGATGACCCTGCCCAGGAGGGCAGTGCTCAGTGAGTCTTGCGTTGGTGCTGTGGCCGGGACGGGCGTGAGCGGTTCGGGGCCATGGCAGCGCGTCATATGCTCATGTTTCCTGCTCCGCTACCTGTAGCCGCGAAGTGTCCAGAAAAAGCTGCGGATGTTTCGCGATCAACTTGGCGGCATTGGCGCGGGCGGCTTCACGCCAGGGACCGAGCAAGGCGGGAACGCGGTCCTTGTGCCATGCGAGAGACAGCGAGACGCCTGGCGTCTGCGCATTGAGCGGCCGATAGGCGACACCGAGCGGCTGCATAAGCTGCATGATTGCCGGCACCACTGCAACCCCCATCCCCGCGGCGACCAGACACGCGGACGTATGCATGTCATGTGCTTCCTTGGCAATGTTGGGCTTGCAGTTTTCGTCTTCGAACATGTCCAGGATCCTGTCGCCATAGCCTCGTTCGGTGGCGGTGCCGCGTGCTACAGCGATGAGTGGCCACGTCGCGAGTTCCTTGAGTTCCACAGCATCGGGCACGTCATACTCGCTTCCGGCGGGGACGGCCACCACCAGCAACTCACGATAGAGCAATTCGGTAACGATGCTGTGGTCGTAGATATGTCCGCGTACCAACCCGACTTCGATCGCGCCTTCCTTCAGCGCGTTGATTTGCTGCGAGATGGTCATTTCCTGCAAGCTGACATCTGAATGCGGGGCCAGCTCTTTGAACAGGCGCAACGTATTGGGCAGGAAACAATAGATCGCGGTGTAAATTGACCCGACCATCAGGTGTGTTTGCGCGCCGCGTCCGGAGGCACGAACCGCCGCGATCGCCGCCGAAGCGGTGTTCAACACACGTTGTGCGTGTTCCACCAGGATCTCACCGGCAGGAGTGAGCAAAACCTTGCGTTTCTCGCGGGTAAAAAGCGCGGTACCCAGTTCCTCTTCCAGGGAAATGATCTGGGCACTGAGAGCCGGCTGCGCGATGTTGACCCGCTCGGAAGCGCGAGTGAAATTCAATTCTGCAGCCACTGCCAGGAAGTATTGAAGCTGGCGGATATTCATTTCCACGTTCCTTCTTCGACTTTCCGGGTTTTGGCTTTGATGAAAAGACTCAACCAGCATCCAGGCGGGTGTTGCCTTGGGCGCTCGCGCTTCGGGGCAGGACCGCTTGCATACTCGGAAACGAGCTCGGGATCGCAGACGCCATGAACGGGATCGACCATGTAAAGCGCGAGACCGACATATCGGAAAAACCAGCTAAACCTGGCGGTCGCGGCCGGTGGTGCGGAAGTCTGGGTCGGACGGGGCGATGCGCCCGATTGGCTGTGGATGCTCTTAAGCATCGCGGTCATCACGCCCACGAGCGTGGTTTTTAGTTGTCTCATCTGTCTCCACCATGCTTCAAAGGCCTCTTGCGGGCCGTGTTCAGCGTCCAACTCATGCCATTCCCGTCCGGAAAGGAAGCGCGTTTGCGCTTGCGGACGTTCGATTGACTACTGAGTAAGCTATCGAAACGAGCAGAGATGATCAATAATTGATCATCTCGAAAACATTACGGATCGTCTCAATTGGATGTTCTGAACGACATCGTCAGATTGATGCGCCCACAGGCGGTGCTCTGGAAAACCGTCGACGCTCAAGGTCGCTGGGGAATGACCATTCCGCCGCGGGACGAGCCTCGTTTCTGCCTCGTAGTGGCCGGGCACTGCTGGTTCCTGCCCGATAGAGGGCCCGCGCTGCTGATGCGGCAGGGCGACTACCTGTTGCTGGCCGCCAAGCCCCGCTACAGCCTGGCAAGTGACCCGGACGTGGGGCCACGGCTGGCCGCGCTCGCGGACAAGGCAAGCGAAGGGGACTACGTCCGGTGGAACGACGGGGCGGGCGGCGAGGCGATGCGGCTCATCGGCGGCTATTTCCAGATCGAACCCGAGCATGCCGCGCTGCTTTCGGGGTTGCTGCCCGATCTTATCTACATCCGTTCGTCTGACGAAGAGGCGGGCCGCCTGACGCGCGTGCTGGAACTCATCGGCGAGGAGGCGATGTGCGAATTGCCGGGCCGCGAGCTGGTGATGAGCCGATTGGTAGAAGTCATGCTGGTCGAAGTGCTGCGCCCGCCCGTGCAGCAATTGCAGGGAGAACGCACGGGATGGTTTAGTGGCATGGCCGATCCGCATATCGCTCTGGCGCTTCAGAAGATGCATGCCGATGTCGCTTGTCACTGGACGGTGGCGACGCTTGCGAAACAGGTTGGAATGTCGCGTGCCGTTTTCGCACGCAGATTCGCCGAACGCGTAGGCGTGGCGCCGGCAACGTACCTCTCGAACTGGCGAATTGCGCTCGCCAAAGACGCGCTGCTGCACAGCGACCGCTCCATCAATGATATTGCTCTGTCGATTGGCTATCTTTCCGACAGTGCCTTCAGTACGGCATTCAGTCGCATCGTCGGATACGCTCCGGCGTCTTATCGAAGGGCAGGGCGAAAAGGCGGTGACGGCGCGTCAGCCTGAAACAGCTATAGGCGGATCTGCTTGAACCATCGTTTTTTAGTATTTGCCCCACCGTCCCGCGACGGCTTATCTTCTGTACATCATGATGTCTTGTAGGAATCCGTATTTTTGAATTGAAAGACGGAATCAGCGCGAGGCATTTCTCGAATGATTTGCAAGAGAGCACGATATGCTGAAGGTGTGCGTTTTTGGGGGCGGTGCGGTTGGGGGGTACATCGCGGGTCATCTCGCCCGGTCGAAGCAATGCGAAGTAAGCGTGATTGCGCGCGGCAAGACGCTTGACGCCATCCGCGCACGCGGCATCAGGATCGTCACTTCGTCGGAAGACTTTACCGTCAACGTCAACGCTTGCTCGGACCCTTGTGAACTGGGCGTGCAGGACTATATCTTCGTCACGCTCAAAGCCCATCAAATCGATGAAGCGCTAGGCCAGATAACGTCCCTGATGGATAGCCACACCGTCGTGCTGCCGCCTACCACCGGTATCCCCTACTATTTTTTCCATGGTTCGCAGGGCGCGCTCAAGGACCGGAAAATGCCCCGCATTGACCCTGAAGGTCATCAATGGCGCGCGCTTCCCGCCTCCCAGGTGCTGGGCTGCGTGTACTGGATAGGTGCTCATTCGATCGAGCCGGGCGTGATTGCCCAGGACGGTGCAAAGGCAGGTTGCCCTGTCGGCGAGCTGGACGGCACGCATTCAAAGAGAGCGAGCGACCTCAGCGAACTCCTGACGGCAAGTGGTATTCCCTCAAGGGTCAGCGATGACATACGCGCGGCGATCTGGGTCAAATTCGTCAACAGCTTGTGCTGGAACCCGGTGGCAGTGCTGACCCAAGGCTCGCTGGGCGAGATGCGCGACGCGGGCGATGTCGTTCCTGTCGTCAAGACCATGATGCTGGAAGCGGACGCCATAGCGTCGCGAGTCGGCATCCGCGTCGGACCGGACGCGGACAAGCGCATTGCAATGACCTTGAGCGCGACGCATCACAAGATGTCCATGCTGCAGGATCTCGAAGCCGGCCGTCCTTTTGAACTTGAAGCGCTGGAGAGATCATTGCATGCGGTGCGCGAGCTGACCGACGTGCGTACGCCAACGCTGGACGCCGTCCTCGCTCTGGCGCGGCTTCGGGCGCGAACCGCGGGACGCGCGAGCGCATCGCACGCGCATTGAAGTGCATATCGACGACGTGCTCCCGAACAAGGCAGAGTGTCCAGGCTTCATCATTCAATAGATCTGAGGAGCGGTACCGATGACATCCAGCTCATCTTCGTTAGCAACCGGTTTGAACGACGACTTCCGGCGTCCCCTTGAAGGCTGCAAGGTCGTGGAAGCATGCAGCTATATTTCCGGACCGTTCTGCGCGCAGATGTTGTCCGACCTGGGCGCCGATGTCATTAAGGTCGAGCCTCCATCCGGCGATCCTTATCGAAACTTTGGCCATAGCTGGGAAGGTGTCGGCACGGTCTGGACCAATTCGAACCGGGGCAAGAGAAGCGTTGTGCTGGACCTCAAGTCGCCAGAAGATCTATCACGATTCAAGCAGCTGCTGAGCCACGCGGATATCTATATCGAGAACTGGCGTCCTCATGTTTCAGCATCATTCGGCCTGGGCTTCGACCAGTTGAGTCAGCTGAATCCGCGGCTCGTACAACTGTCTATTACCGGCTACGGCCCTGACGGCGAGCTGGCGAAAGAGCCCGCATTCGACGCGCTGATTCAGGGGCGTACTGGCTTGCTGAGTTACGAAGCCGCGGGAGGTACACCGCGTGCGACGAACACGTTTCTCGCCGACAAGGTGGCCGCTGTCTTTGCCGCGCAAATGGCGCTTTCAGGGCTTATTGCGCGCGACAAATCGCAGAAGGCCGTTCATCTCGAGACATCGATGCTGGACATCATGTCGTACTACAACTTCCCGGACATGTTCCATAACCGGACGTTTATCGACGACGATGCCCCGGTGACGCTGGCTCCTCAGCCGGTGCTTGCGACCAGTGATGGTTATCTGGTGCTCTCGCCGGTTTCCGGCAAGCAGCTCAGCAGAACGCTCGATGCCGTCGGGCATCCTGAATGGAAAGATGAGATCAAGAGGATAACTGACCGTAAGGAAATGACGCATGCGTTCTTCCAGCGAGTCGCTGGGCCGCTCAAGGACAAGACCACGGCCCAGTGGCTCGAGCGCTTTCGCGAACTGGACGTTCCCGCAGGTCCGGTAAATGAACCGAGCGTGCATTTGACCGACCCGCAGGTCATTCACAACGAGCTGTACTCGCAACTGCAAACACCGACCGGAACGCTCAGGGCGATCCGCTACCCGGCCCGTTACAACGGGCATTTGCTGAAGCCGTGCGGCCCCGCGCCTGGGCTTGGAGCCAGTACCGGTGAGTCGTTCGAAGGCTAAGACGATGCGCAAATCCGGTCAGGCATCGATCAAGATGGTCCACATGCATTTGCACGCCAGAAACCAATACAGCAGCGGTTACTCTCCTGTGCAATCAGTTGGTTTGCGAAGCTGATGGCGGCCGCCGAGATCGGCGGCGATGATCCCCGGTGCGTTGAAGGGCGTATTGACGGGCCGCCAGGATGGCAATGGGTTGTGCATGAATAACGGGAGGCCGACGTGCCGATACTCCTAAGGGGTGTTGAGGGAATCAAAGCCTACGCAGGCTTTTATCTGGGCAAGAGCAGTTGGATTGAAATCAACAAGGACATGATCAACGGGTTCGCGTCCGCGACCGATGACCGCGACTGGCTATCCATTGACGAAAAAAAAGCTGCGCGCGGGCCGTTCGGAGGCGCTATTGCCCAAAGTTATCTCGTCCTGAGCCTGATCGTTCCGCTGCTGTCCGATATCTACCTGCTCGAAGATATCGGGCTGGGCATGCAATGCGGAATTAATCGGCTGCGGTTCGTGGCACCGGTGCCGATGAACTCGAGTATTCGGCTGGATGCGACCCTGAAGTCGGTCGAGACGGTGGGTGAGGGCGCCCAGTTGGTACTGGGATGCGTGATTGAGTGCGATGCCAGCAAGCAGCCGGCCCTTGAGGCCGAGATTGTCTATCGTTGCTGGCCATCATGGTCGAAGCGACGACGCTGGGCAGATATATGAATGCGGGCTAGTGTTGTCGAGTCCTGACGGGCGGCTGTGTTGGCGCCGCGACATCGAACTCGATAACCCGGAGAAAAATATGAGTTCGGTGGACTGGTTTTCCGATTGCACCCTGAAGGCGCGAGCAAGGGCCGTGGTGATTGGCGCAGGGCTGAACTTGTTCTTGGGTACTGGCCAGGTGTTGCTGTTCAGCTTTGGCGTTTTCCTCAAGCCGATCATCGCGGACACAGGATGGTCGAGGGGGGAAGTGAGTTCTGCCGTACTGTGGGGCCAACTTCTTGTTGCGCTCGCGTCGCCTCTCACCGGACTTGCGGTCGATCGGTTTGGTGCAAGAAGGGTCGCGCGTTTCGCCGGTCCGTCGTTAGGGATAGGAGTGTTACTTATCGGCCTGATGTCGAGGAGCGAGGAAAGTTTCGTGTTCTTTTTCGCACTGGGCTTCCTGCTGGGCGCCGCGCAAGTGCCGGTTCCCTACGTCAAGGCCGTAGCGAACTGGTATGACAAACGCCTTGGCCTGGCACTTGGTTCTGCAATGATCCTCAGTGGCGTTGGGGTAGCGCTATTGCCCCCGATATCTGCCGCGCTCATCGATGCGTTTGGGTGGCGCATGGCCTACGTGGGACTGGCGGTCATTGTCTGGCTCGTGAGCGTTCCTTCAGTGGCGTTCCTCATTCATGAGCCACCGGTCGGGAATGCTGCATCGGATCTGGGCGCCCGTAACACTTCAGAGATGGCGTCGGGCGGGTCTGACGGAATGAAGTTAGTCCAGGCAGTACGAACACGTCCGTTCTGGATGATTGCTATTAGTTTTTTTCTGATTTCGGCCGTCGTCGGCGCGGGTACACATGTTCTGCCTATTATTTTGTCCGACTACGGACTGAAAACGCAGCAGAGCTCGTTTGTCATGACTTTGGTCGGCGTGGCGATGATGGTCGCCCGATTCGGCTTCGGGATGTTGCTCGATCGATTTCGCGCGTCGCGCCTCATCGCTCTGGTATTTCTCGGCGCAGCAGCAGGCTTTTTGTGCTTGACCTATGGAGTGTCTGCTATCACGGTACCAACAGCCGCAGTGCTAATAGGTCTGGCATTGGGTGCAGAGGTCGATGCACTTGCATACATGGCCTCGCGCGCATTCGGGCGACACCATCTGGGCTCCATTTACGGAGTATTGATGTTTTGCTTCAGTTTCGGACTCGGGTGCGGTCCGGCAGTATTTGGACAAGTCTATGAATATACGGGTAGCTATCACGATGCGTTCTGGCTGGCTGCCACCGCGGCCGTTGTCGCAACCCTGACTGTTCTTAAGGATACAGATCTGAACGGAACGGCGGGTGCCCTAAGCTGTAGCAAGTGCGCTCCGTGCGCGACGCAGCAGCATCAATAACAATGGGGGCGCCTGCATCGCCGGCATATCTTCGGCGGGTATGCCTTGGGCCGCGGGCGCAGTGCGTCTCGCTTATTTTGCTCGGGAGCCGTCAGCTATCCCACCGACACTTGTCGCGGTAACTTCGTTGTTGTTTGCTACCTTTGCCTCTGCGGTTTGGATGTCGACTGGATAGGTCGTGTCGTCGACTCCCGCCGGACTGTATCCGGTCATTTCGACCTGAATAAGTTGAGCCTTTACGTCAGCACGGCTGAGCGGTTGACTTGTCTGTGCAAAAGCGGGCATTGCAGCGGCGAGCAAAGAAATTACGAAAACCTTTGATATCTTCATAATGTGAACCTCGAAATTGGTAATTTTGCGCAGCACCGTCACTTCACAGCAGAGATTGCAGTTTAATTAAGAGTGTGCTTAAAATCGATGACCGAACACGCAAAGGATTGTTACGTGTAGGCGAACAGTGGTTATTCTGGGTGGCAAGCGCAGACGGTACCGACATGGGCCGATGTGTGAATAAAGCGTATTCACAATCCCACCTGACTGCCGGACAAGCATCGTTCTAATCTCAATTCTGGCCCGTTAAGAAAGAATTAACGTAACTAAATCGCGCGGACAAAGTATCACCTAGCGTCGGCAATGACGCCCAATACCGGCGGTAGCCCATCCTGCAATACCTCAGTTTCAGTGCACTTTACAACCCCGTCAGCTAAATCCCGCGAGCAAAAATGTGCTTTCAAAAAAATTGCACAAGCAGCCCAGTGAAACCGGTATGTGTAACAGGTAGGAACGCAGTGCAACGGCGACGACAAATGCGAAAGTGCAAGGCGTCTTATAGGCAACGTAGATGCGGATCGCATGCGTTACCCGTGCGTCGTCCAGTGAGTAGAAAAAAGCGTAACGCGTGAACAAAGGATGCGCTTCACGGATAAATAAAATGCGTATCCCGAACGGTTACAAAAACAAACACGGGAGCATCGCCGTTGTGTCAGATGTCGACGGGGTGAGGCCATTGGCTACAAGTCTTGCGCAATGCCGTGACGATGGACGAACAAACCGGTTGCGTCGTGCGTCAAGAAAATCGAAGTCGGGAGGCGCATCGGAACGCGAGGGCGTTAAACGCAGCGCTATCGGCTGCATTGCGGGCGTCCGCGCCGGGGGGCGGAACCAGACGAAACGGACCGCTTCTCGGACGTGTCGTGATGCAGGCTACTGCGGGACTTGCGCCGCAAAAATTGCCGGGCCGCGTCAAATCCCGTGCACAACCTCGGTCGATAAAAATGCGTAAGGGAAATCCGTTGCATCGCTACGACAAGGCAAAAAAAGTGTGTTGTTCCGACAATGTCCGGTGAGTTCCGTAGTGTTCCAGGAAGCAGTTTGCGGTTAAAAGTAGCTGATTGACGCGCGATGAGTGAATTAGCAAGATGGCGTAAAAGCGGCTTGTTGGAGGTCAACGATGCCTGTTGTGAAGGTCTACACGAAATCGCAATGGGATGAGTTCGCCCGCAGTCTCGATGCGCTGCAGGAAAAACCCGAAAGCCAGCGCGGTGTCACGGTACGCGAGGCGATGAAAGAGATGCGAACGCATATCCGTTCGGCGCAAACAAAGGGTTACACACTGGAGCAGATTGCGGAGCAGGCGAAGCGAGCGGGGATCGATATCACTGCCAGCACGTTGAAGTATGGGATGCGTTTGGCAGGCAAAGGTAACGCGGGGCGTCAGACGACGAAAACGCCTGCGTCGAGGCCGGTATCGACACCAGCTCGTGGACGGACGTTGACGCAAGGTGGCGCGTCACGCGCAGACAACGCGCGCAGCGACATACGACAGCATGGGGGGAAAACGGAAGGCAAACCGAGACCCATGCCGGTACAGGCACCGCTCGCGTTCGCGATCAAACCCGATACTGACGATCTGTAGAGGTACGGGCACCCCAGAGAGCTCGCCGTCGGATTCTCTGTAGTGCCTGAGGGCACACCCACTAGTGCAACTTGCGGTTGGAGGGCGGACGATACAGACCGAGGTTATTCCGTACCCACCTCCACCGGGTCGCCTTCACGCCAACCTTCGGCCAGGTCGTCGGGCAACCGGATCGCCAGGTCGTCGCCCTATCGTTCGATTTTCAGTTTCATGTCGGTTGCGAACCCTTATCACTGATCACTGGCGTGACTTGGCATTTTACAGACGGGGTCGACTGCATGCTTCGGAGCTATGTAAATATCCGGCAGGGACAACGTCAATGGATAGCAAGCACGACGAAGACGAGAATCGAGAGGACCTCGATCGCGCGGTTTCCCTTACGCAACTGGTGATCTACCACGACGAACGGAACAACCGCCGAACCCTTGAGGCGCGCGCATACGGTATCGGTCGCGGACAGCGACATGTGCTCATCGGGTTTCAGATAGACGCTGACCGCGCAGTGGAGCCGGAACAACTGTGGAAGTCCATCGACGATCTCCGGCGCGTCTATTCAACCGGCGAGGAATACCCCGAGAGTGATCGAGTCGTCCCGTCGCACCACACCGGGCAGATCGTGAAAATCATTGCGCTTGCACCGCAAACCGGATGGGAGCAGGTGCCCCACGTAGCTGACGAAGACTGAATTAAACAAAAACAATCTGATCATCCAGGCAAATATGACGGACCCGATAAAAGCCCATTGCCCGCGTTGCGACGGTGAGCGCAACTGCGAGATACATGGCTATTTCAAAGTGGTGTGGCGCGACGAGCAGAGCACCGTAAGCGGGCGCGACGACCATCAGCTATTGCAATGCAAAGGCTGTTCGACGGTGTTCTATCAACTCACCAGTTCAAGCTCCGAGAACGTGGACTATTGGCAAGATCCCACGGCCGGTGAAATTCATCAGGACACGTCCTACGAGATCACTACATACCCAGCGCCCGACCGGAAAGACGCCAAGCCGGACTGGGTATGGTCTCTAGCCAAAATCGATCCACCGCTGCATGAAATCCTAACCGAGACATACACGGCACACGACGGTGGGTCGTACTTTCTCGCGTCTCTTGGCCTGAGAACCGCTTTCGATCGGGCGACCACGATCCTCAAGATCGACCCTGGCGAGACTCTTGAGGGCAAGATCAAAAAGCTCCATGAAGGGGGCTTCATCGGCGAGACCGAAGCTATGACCTTGGGGACGGTTGCTGATGCGGGGAATGCTGCCGCGCCCCGTGGCTGGTCGCCGACTGCGGAGCACTTCGAAACGCTGCTGTCGACACTGGAGCATTTCATCTATCGCACGGTGATGAACGACAAGAAGGCGCTGGCTATGAAGGACGCCATCCCACCTCGTCATCTCCGACCCAAGCGAGCAAAGAAGGCTGAAGCGTAAATAGGGATGCGCTCAAGATTCGGGTGAAAACGTACGATAGCCGCAGCGCACCATCATATAAATCAACGACTTCGCGCTCTTGTCTTGCCGCAGTCCATACGGCGGTTTCACAAGAAGCAGGACGCCTTACCCATCAAGGCGTCGCGGAATGCAAGCGTGCGCAAAGGTCCGAATCTTGAGCGCACCCCTGGTTACGATTCCGGGGGCACCCAGGAGGTTTTCAGGCGCGCACACATCTCGGCGAGGGTGATTGTCCTGGGCAGCTTCTGGTCACGGCCACTGCTGACGCGCATGTTTTACACGCAGGATGGTCACCACTTCATCGCTTGCACTGTAGAACACGATGTAGTTGCGGTGGACGATCATTTCACGGGTGCCGCGGATGCGGCCGGCACGGTACAGCGTCGGGCGCTCACGCAGACCGTCAACCTTGGTGCGGATCTTCTGCACCAAGGTTGACGGCCGCATCGGGATTGTCGTGGCCGATGTAGTCGAGTATGTCAAACAGGTCGTTTTCTGCCTGTACCTTCCATTCAAGCCTTCGCACGCTTGCCCTTGCGCATCGCCTCGATGCGCGCATCAGCTTTCCTCATTACGTCGTCGTGAGCGATCGTCGGGAGCGGATCGTCGATCGCCTCTTGTACCTGCTGGCGCACCCATGTGTCGTAGGCCGCTGCGCTCGCATGTTTGGCCTTCATCGCCTGCGCGCGATCGGGGCGATTTTGCCGCTCGAGCTCGACCTCGACCTCATCCGGC
>Ga0073928_10008997_pt1 | contig 12306 bp, 12 predicted proteins | sample PaiPotPPA55metaG_FD_76969 | JGI IMG/M metagenome (GOLD analysis project Ga0073928, IMG submission 76969) | Iron sulfur acid spring bacterial and archeal communities from Banff, Canada, to study Microbial Dark Matter (Phase II) - Paint Pots PPA... ...
GGGCCGCGGACGCGGCGCTGCGCGGCGAACGGAGCCGGCTCTATGACGCGCTGCGCTCAGGGCGCTTCATCCTGGTGGACACGGGCGGGCAGCACGAGCCGGAGGCGGCGGACGCGATCGCGACCGGGCGTCTTGACGTGGCGGTCGGCACCGATCCGGACGGTCCGTCGCTGCTCGTGCGCCCGGACGGCCACGTGGCGTGGGCTGCGGACGCGGCGTATCCGGATCCGAAGGGACTGCGCCGGACGCTCGCGGAGTGGGTCACCGGCTGAGCGCGAGCGCCGGGCGCAGGTGGGGTGCGGCACGTGCGGTGTGTGCGGCACATGCGGTGTGTGCGGCACGTGCGGTGTGTGCGGTCCGGCGTGCGGCGTCTGGTGTCCGGCTTCTGGCGTGCGCACCGTGCCCGGCGTACGACGCCCGGCGCCCCTCGCCCGGCGTACGACGTCTGGCATGCGGCGGGTGAGGTGCGGCGTGTGGCTCCGGCCGCATGCCACCGTTGTCTTGATACGGTCGGTGCATGCCTCAAGGTCCCGTGCCCGGCCCGATCGCCGAGTTCCTCAGCCGCCCGAACCCCGCCGTTTTCGCCTCGAACCGGCCCGACGGACAGCCCGTGTCCGTCGCCACCTGGTACCTGTTCGAGAACGGCCGGATCCTGGTGAACCTCGCCTCCATCCGCAAGCGTCTCAAGTACCTGGAGGCGGACCCCCGGGTCTCGCTGACCGTGCTGGACGGCGACTCCTGGTACTCGCATGTGAGCATCCAGGGACACGTGGTGTCCCTGGAAGAGGATCCGGACCTCTCGGTGATCGACAGGATCTCCCAGTACTACAGCGGCTCCGACTACCGGCTCCGCGACCAGTTGCGGGTGAGCTGCTGGATCGAGATCGACCGCTGGCATGCCTGGGGTGCGGCGGCCAAGCTCGCGCCTAACGAATAGAAGCCGAATAAGTCCTGGAGCCGATTAAATCCTGAAGCCCAGTCAGGCCTTGTGCGCGGGCCGGCGGACGAGCAGCAGGACCGCGGCCGCCGCGACCAGGGCGGTTCCGCCGGCCACCGCGAAGACGTGGTCCAGGCTCGTCGCCACCGCTCCGCGTGTGCCCGCACCGGTCCCGGTCGCCGCCTGCTTGGCGAAGACCGTGCCGAGGATGGCGATGCCGAGGGCGTAGCCCAATTGGCGGAAGGTGTTGAGCGCACCGCCCGCCATGCCCGCACGCTCGTGCGGCACAACGGACATCGTCGCGGAGGTGAGCACGGGGACTGTCGTGCCCACACCGACTCCGGCGATCAGCAGACCGGGGATCAACGCGGACGACGTCGAGCCGCCGCCGACCTCGGCCACGAGCGTCAGCGTGCCCGCGCCGATGAGCGCCAGTCCGATGCCGATCGGCCACTGCGGGGCGAGCTTGCCGAGGAACCTGCCTCCGAAACCGGCCACCACGAACGAGGTCAGGGCGAGCGGGGAGACCGCGAGGCCCGCCTTAATCGGGCTCAGGCCCAGCACGGACTGCAGCCAGATCGACGTGTAGGTCAGGTGTGCGAACGCGGCGGCGGAGAGCAGCAACCCCGCGAACATGAGCCCGGCGAACGAACGGTTGCGTAGGAGCGAAAGGTCTAGGAGCGGGGCCTCGGTGCGCAGTTCGATCACGACGAATGCGATCAGCGAGAGCACGGCCACCCCGAAGAGTCCGAGCACCTTGGCGCCCGTCCACCCGTCGGTGCCGCTCTGGATCAGGGCATAGGTGACGGCGGCGGCGCATACGGTGAACGCGACCGCGCCGGGGATGTCGATGCGGCGGGTGCCGCGGTGCGGCGACTCCGCCAGCGTCCGCAGGGCCATCACCACGGCGACGGCCGCGACCGGCAGGTTCACCAGGAAGATGGAGCGCCACCCGAACTGCTCGGTGAGCAGGCCACCGAGGATCGGGCCGAGGGCCGCGGCGCCGCCGTTGACCGCGCCCCACACGCCGAACGCGGTGGCCCGATCGTGCCCTCGGTACGTGGCGCTCAGCAGCGCGGTGGTCGCGGTGAACATGCCCGCCGCGCCGATGCCCTGCACCGCGCGCGCTGTGATCAGCACGGCCACATTCGGGGCAAGGCCGCAGGCGAGCGACGCTACGGCGAACAGCGTCAGCCCGCCTATGTAGAGGCGGCGGTGGCCGAAGCGGTCGCCGAGTGTTCCCGCGACCATCAGGAGCGAGGCGAGTACGAGCGCGTACATGTCCACCACCCATTGCAGGGAGGTGAAGGAGGAGCCGAGGTCGGCGGTCATCTTGGGTAGCGCCACGTTCACGATGCTGACGTCGACGAGAAGCATGAAAGCACCCAGGGACACCGTGACCAGCGGCGTCCATTTCCGGCCGGTCGACGGCGCGGCCTCCCGGGTCGTGCCGCCGGCGGAGACACCGACCGGCTTGGTGTCCTGGTCTTCAAGGCTCGGATTCATGGCCTCATGATCGGCCACCTGATGGCTGGTTCTACAGCCACATGGAGGATTCTGGCAGAATCCGACAAGGGTTATCCTGAACTGGTGAAATCCTCCACCTATGACGATCTGGATCGACGGCTGGTCCAGGCGCTGCAGCTCGACGGGCGGATGCCGTTCAGCCGGATCGCCGAGGTGCTCGGGGTCTCGGACCAGACCGTGGCTCGCCGCTACACCAGGCTGCGAACGGAGGGCCGCGTCCGGGTGGTCGCCTCGATCCAGCCTGAACTGCTCGGCGACGTGACGTGGCATGTGCGGGTGCAGTGCAAGCCGGACGGCGCGGAGCGGCTCGGGCAGACCTTGGCTCTGCGCGAGGACACCGCATGGGTCAGCCTTACGTCCGGTGGGACCGAGATCAGCTGTTCGACCTGGGCGCCGGCCGGCCTCGACTCCCCCTCGCTGCTGCTCTCCCGCCTGCCGCGCACACCGAGCGTGGTCAGCATGTCGGCGCACTGCGTGATGCACGTCTTCTTCGGCGGCGTACGCGGCCTGGTGCTCAAGTCAGGGGCGCTCACCGATGAGCAGGTCAATGCTCTGCAGCCGGAGGCGCCGGATCCGATCCCGGTTCCCGGCGAGCAGGAGCCTGTGGTCCTCGACGACGGCGACCGGCGGATGCTCGCGGTGCTCGGCCGGGACGCCCGCGCCGATCTGGCCGAACTGGCGGCGGCGACCGGCTGGTCGCAGAGCACGGTGCGGCGGCGGCTCGCGCAGCTTCGCGCGTCTGGCGCCGTCTTCCTCGATGTCGAGTACGACCATCACATCTACGGTCTCTCGGCTCGCGTGCTGCTCTGGGCGTCGGTGGCGCCCGCCGAACTGGACACCGCGGGCAAGGCCATGGCCCAGCATTCGGAGGTGGCCTACGTGTGTGCGACCACCGGGGTCACGAACCTGCATGCGGTGTTGCTCTGCAAGGACCTTCATTCGCTCTACACGTACCTGACCACCAGGGTGGCCGCGCTGGGCGTGCGACAGGTGGAGACATCGCCGATCATGCGCACGATCAAGGGTCCGGCGACGCTGCGGATGCCCGCGAGCTGAACGCGGCTACTCGCCCCCGGCCCCTATCTCCCGGCAGGCCGCGAGCAGCAGATCAAGCCGTGGCCTCGGCGTTGCCGCCCGGACCGCGAGGACTGCGGGCAGAGCAAGCTGGGCGCCGCCTTCGCCGGGCTCGTAGATCGGCAGGAAGGCGACCTGCGGCGTAGCCAGCTGCCGGGCGTGCGCCGCATACATCACGGTCCAGCCGCGCGTGCCGGCCGCGAACGCCGCGAGCGTGTCCTGCAGTCTGGTGTTCGAAGGCCCGGGCATGGGCTCGAATCCGGCATCGCGGCAGATTCCTGTCACGAGGTCGACGAGTGGCGGGTTCGTGCGACGCGTCGTGAGCCAGAGCGGCGTCTTGGCCAGCATGCCGACGTCGATCCGCGCCGACCGGGCCAGCAGGTCGCGGGCCGGGAGCGCGACCACCAGCGGGTCCTGCCAGACCGGGATCAGCCGTACGCCCTCAGGCCCCTGCTCCACTCCGCGGGCGAAGCAGGCATCGAGCATGCCGTTCGCCACCTGCTCGAGACGCACGGCCGTCGGTGCGGAGCTGAGCTCGATCCGGGTGCCGGGAGCGGCCAGCTTCTCGACGGCCATCAGGAATCGTTCCAGGTGGTCGCCCATACCGGAGCTCGTGCCGATGCGCAGCACCTTGTCGGCGGACGCGGCGAAGTCGGCGGCGACGGCCAACGCCCGCCGCTCGGCCGCGAGGACGGCGCGCGCCTCGGGCAGGAATCGCTCCCCCGCCTCGGTGAGGCGCACGTGCCGGGGCGAGCGGTCGAACAGGTCGGCGCCGAGTTCCCGCTCGAGTCGTCGCACCTGCTGGCTGACCGCGGACTGCACGATCATCAGCCGTTCGGCGGCACGGCCGAAGTGCAGTTCCTCGGCGACCGTCACGAAGTAGCGCAGCTGACGCAGTTCCATCGCGGCGGCGCTCTCAGCCTTGCGCGCCGGGCCGGGTCATCTGAACGTGCGGGATGTCGTCCTCGAGGTATTCCGGCCCTGAGATGGTGAAGCCGAACCTGGCATAGAACGTGGCGGTGTCGACCTGCGCGTCGAGCAGCGCGGGCCGATCGCCGACGATCTCCAGCGCCGCCCGCATCAGGGTGCCGCTCAGGCCGCGGCCGCGTGCGTGCGCCGCGGTGACGACTCGGCCGATTCGTACCAGGCCTCCCCCGTCCTCGAAGACGCGCAGGTAGGACAGCGGACCCTGCTCGTCGGCGATCCACAGGTGGACGACGCCGGGCTCGGCATCGCGGCCGTCGATCTCCGGGAAGGGGCACTTCTGCTCGACCACGAACACGTCCTGCCGCAGCTTGAGCAGCGAATACAGGTCATGGACGGCGAGCTCGGAAAATCTGGCCCGGTGCACCGTAAGTTGCTCCATATCGATCAAGCTTACGGGAACGGGTGGGCCGCGACCCCACTCGGAGGTCGCGGCCCACCCGCACGGGATAGAGCTGTTACTGGAGAGCGGCGACCGCCTCCGGCTGCTCCTGCGTACCCGGTGCCGGCGGACGCCTGCGGCGGCCCCAGTTGCGCTCGCCAAGCAGCGTCATCACGGTCGGCAGCAGCAGCACTCGGATCACCGTGGCGTCGAGCAGGATCGCGGCGCCCAGGCCCACGCCGAGCTGCTTGAAGTCCTGCATGCTCAGCGTGCCGAAGACGCCGAACACTGCGACCATGATGGCCGCCGCACTAGTGATGGTGCCGGCCGTGGAGCGCAGGCCGTGTGCGACGGCGTCCTTCGTGGACATTCCGCTCTCCCAGGCTTCGCGGATCCGGGAGACCACGAATACGTGGTAGTCCATGCTCAGCCCGAACAGGACCACGAACACGAACAGCGGGATCCAGGACTCGAGCGCACCCACCGGCGAGGTGCCGATCAGCTTCGCGCCCCAGCCGTGCTGGAAGACCGCGACCATCACGCCGTAGGCCGCTCCGGTGGACAGCAGGTTGAGCACGATGGCGGTGGCGGCGATCACCCAGCTGCGGAAGGCGAAAAGCATCAGCAGGAAGGTGACGCCGAGTACGAACAGGAACACCGGCAGGATGGTGCGATCGAGCTGGTTGTTGAAATCCGTGCTGAAGGCCAGGCTGCCGCCGACGACGGCCGTGGTGTGCGGCAGCGCGCCGAACGTGTGCGGCAGGACCGTGTCGCGCAGCTTGTCGATCGAGCCGACGGCCTGTGCGTCGCCGCCCTGTCCGGCGACCGGGAACTGGATCTTGATGACGTGCCGCGCCGGGTACGACGTCACCTGGATCGGTCCGGTACCGAGCGCACCGGCGTTCGCGGCCTCGGTCTTGAACGCGCTGATGGCCTGGGTGACGGCGGGCGAGGTGACGTCAGGGGTCTGCACGACGATCGTGCCGGGAGCGGGGGTCGACGGGAACTCGGCGCTGATCTGGTCGTAGGTCTGCACCAGCGGCGCGGTTGAGGGAAGCAGCTGGTTGATGTCGAGGGACTGGGTGCGCAGGCCGGCCGCGGGGAGCGCGAGGATGATCAGGAAGCCGGCGGCCAGCGCCGCGAAGCCCTTGGGGTGGTCGAGCACCTTGGCGAGCGTGGCGTTCCAGACCCGGCCGCCGCCGGGCTTGGCCGGCCGGTGCCGCCGATTGCGCCGACGCCCCCAGTCGATCTTGTCGCCGAGCATGGAGAGCAGCGCTGGGAGCACGGTCACCGAGCCGAGCATGGCGATCGCGACGACCAGGATCGTGGCGAGAGCGAAGCCCTCGAAGATGTGCATGCCGGTGAGGAACATGCCCGCCATCGCGACCATCACCGTCACGCCGGAGACCAGCACCGAGTGCCCTGAGGTCGCCGCGGCTACGGCGAGCGCCTCTCGCGGTTCGCGGCCTGCTGCCCGCTCCTGCCGTTCCCGGCGCAGGTAGAACAGGCAGTAGTCCACGCCGACGGCCAGTCCCATCAGCAGCATCACCGAGTTCGAGGAGGAGGACTGCGGGATGGCGTGTGAGATCACGTCGAGCAGGCCGAGGGCGCCCATGAACGCGGTCACCGCGAGCAGTACCGGCAGCACCGCGGCGAGCAGCGCGGCGAAGGCGGCCAGCAGGATGCCGAAGGCCAGCGGCACGGCGGTCCACTCGGCCCGCTTGAAGTCCTTGCCTAGGGTGTCGTTCACCCACTTGTTGCCCGAGGCGTCGCCGACCTCGCCGATCTGGGTCTGCGGGTACTGCGATGCCACCTTCGCCACCGCGTCGAGGACGGGCTGGACCCGGTCGGCGGCCGTGGACTCGTCGCCGGTCATGTCGAACTGGACCAGCGCGTAGTGCCGGTCCTTGGAGATCAGGCCACTGCTGTAGGGGCTCTGGATGTCCGTGGTCTGACCGGTGCCGTGGACGGCCGCGACGACCGCGTCCACGGTCCGACGGAAGGCAGCCGAATCAGCGGTCTGCGAAGCGTCGTGCACCAGCACCATCTCGGAGGCCGGCGCGTTCACGCCGGCGTCCTGCAGGATCTGCAGGGCCTGGGCCGAGGTGCCCACGCCCTGCTGTGCGTCGGTGAGCGACTGCTGCCCGACCGCGCCGCCTATCACCGTGGCGAGCACTACGAACAGCAGCCAGCCGAAGACGGCGGTCTTCCGGTGTTTCGCGCTCCAGCCGCCGAGCGCGGCGGCGATATTACGCCTGTTTGCCATCTGTCTTCCCCCTGGCGAAGAATAAAGGGACTTATGGGTTTCGGTGGAGTCCGATGCCGGTCACCGGCCTGCCCAAGACGCTATTGACGCCGCGTCAGTAGCGACATCCGGCCAACCGGTGTCTCGGGGGTGTCGCCAGGTACACCCCGGATAGGGTGGATGGAGCCAGTGACCGCGCGCACCGGCGGGGGCGAGACTGAGCGGTGTCACCGGGCCGCGACGGCTCGGGGCGGGAGGAGCGAGGATCCATGAGCGGGTACGCGGACGCGGCACCGGTGACGAGCCGGGGGCAGGCCGGGCGGCGGGGTGCGACGTGGTGGGAGCGGCTTGTGCTCACGCCGGTGCGCGGCTGGGCGCTGATCGGGATCAGCGTGTGGAACGCGCTGGTGTGGAGTCTCGTGGTGACCGCGGGGTCGGCGAGCGGCGGCGGATTCGGACTGCTGCTGCTGCCGTCGAGCCTCGCGCTGCTCCGCGTCACCGCGAACCAGGCCCGCCGTCGGTCGCTGGCCTGGGGCGGGGTCGAGATCGAGGAGCCGTACCGGCCGCTGCCTGAAGAACTGGTCGACGCGCCGGGATTCGCGGCGCGGATGAACCGGCTCTGGCATCAGGTGAGCGATCCGCAGACGTGGCGGGACTTCGCCTGGGCGATCCTGGATTCGATCGTCGGGGCGACGATCGCGGCGTTCGCGGCCGCCCTGTTCCTTTACGGCGTGTACGGGTTCGTCATCGGCATCTTCTGGAACCCGCTGACCCATGCCGGGATGAACGACTGGTACGGCTTCGTACACGTCTCGAAGTCCGGCGTGCTGACGAACCTGCGCTGGGCGACGTTCCCGCTCGGCGCCGGCTTCCTGGTGGCCGGGTACTACGCGGGTCCGGCGTTGATCACACTGCATTCCCGCTGGACCGCGCTGCTGCTCGGCCCGACCCCCAACGCCCGCGAGGCCGCGCTGGCCCACCGGGTCGCCCGGCTGACCGAGACCCGGGCCGACGCGGTGGACACCCAGGCAGCGGAACTGCGCCGGATCGAGCGCGACCTGCACGACGGCGCGCAGGCCAGGCTGGTCGCCATGGGTATGAACCTGGGCGCGGCCGAGGCCCTGCTCGATGAGCACCCCGAGGCGGCGAAGGCGTTGCTGGCGGAGGCCCGCGCGGCCTCCGCCAAGGCGCTGACCGAACTCAGGGAGCTGGTTCGCGGGATCCACCCGCCGGTGCTGGCCGACCGGGGCCTCGGCGACGCAGTGCGCGCGCTGGCGCTCGACAGCCCGCTGCAGGTCGACGTGACGGCGGATCTGCCCGGCCGGCTGGAGCCGGCGGTCGAGTCGGCGGCGTACTTCGCCGTGTCCGAGCTGCTGACCAACGTGGCCAAGCACGCGCACGCGCAGACGGTGCGGATCGACCTGTGGCACCGGGCCGGAACGCTCCGGGTGACCTGCACAGACGACGGCCACGGTGGGGCGGTCGTAGGTGCGGCGGACGCAGTGCCGGGGCACGGTGCCGGCGGCGTCGGAAGCGGTGGGAGTGGTGGCGTCGGAAGCGGTGGGGGCAGCGGGCTCACCGGGATCGAGCGCCGGATCGGTACATTCGACGGAGTCATGGCCGTGCGCAGTCCAGTCGGCGGCCCAACCGTCATAACCCTGGAGATCCCGTGCGCGTCGTCCTCGGCGAAGACCTCTACCTCCTGAGGGAAGGACTTGCCCGTCTGCTGACCGCCCACGGCTGCGAGGTCGTCGCGGCGGTCGGCGACGGGCCGACGCTGTTGGACGCGATGATCACGCACCGGCCCGACATAGCGGTGGTGGACGTGCGGATGCCCCCGACGTTCACCGACGAAGGCCTCAAGGCGGCGCTGGCCGCGCGGGAGAAGGTGCCCGGTCTGCCGGTGCTCGTGCTCTCCCAGTACGTCGAACAGCTCTATGCAAGGGAACTGCTGGCCGACGGCGCCGGCGGGGTCGGATACCTGCTCAAGGACCGGGTCTTCGAGGCGACGCAGTTCGTGGACGCGGTGCGGCGGGTGGCGGCGGGCGGTACCGCCATGGACCCCGAGGTGATCGCGAAGCTGCTGGTGCACGGCAAGTCGCGCGAGCCGGTCGGCAAACTCACCCCGCGCGAGTTCGAGGTGCTCGGCCTGATGGCCGAGGGGCGTTCGAACGCCGCGATCGCGGCGAAGCTCGTGGTCACCGAGCGGGCCGTGGCGAAGCACACCTCGAACATATTCGCCAAGCTCGACCTCCCGCCGTCCGACGACGACAACCGACGCGTGCTCGCGGTGCTCGCGTACCTCAACCGGTAGGAAGCTTCAGGGGGCTGCGGGCTGCGCGCTGCGGGTCGCGCACTTCGGGCCGTGGACTCGGGTCCGGACCGACCCGCGCTCGGCGATCTCGATTCGTGATCGCTGCGTGCGCGTTCTGCTTCTCGTTCCCGGCCTGGAAACGCGGTGGACTTGTCTCAGCGGGCGAACGGCCCGGCAGCGGAAGACAAGTCCTCGAAGGAGACTGAGATGCCCATCGTCACGGTGCAGCAGGGCCCCCGGAGCATCGAGCTGAAGCGGGACCTCGTCGCGAAGATCACCGACGCGTTCGTGGACGCGCTCAAGGTTCCGGCGGACTCCGTCCAGGTCTGGATCCAGGAGACCCCGGCGGAGAACTGGGCTGTCGCGGGCGAACTGACGGCCGACCGGAAGAAGTGAGCGGGTGAGCGGCTGAGCAGGTGGGCCGGTGAGCGGCGCTACGGCGAGGTTGCTTGGACGATCGCACAGCGACTACTCTTGTATTACTGCAATTGATACTTTGCACTAGTACGAAAGAGGCTGTTGCTGTGCCCTCCTCCGCGCTCCTCGCCCCGCCGTTCCCCCGTCACCCGCTCGTATCGCCGTCGCCCTGGCTGGAGGCACCCACCCTGACCGGGCGCCACGTCGTACTCGAGGAACTGCGCCTGGAACACGCTGCAGAGCTCTTCCACGCCCTCGACGACGAAGAGGTCTGGCGTTATATCCCCGGTCCGCGGCCGGAGAACGAGGAGGGGATGGCCGCGGGCATCACGGCGATCCTACGCGCCGGAGCGCTCGGGCAGCGGGTGGCGTGGGCCTACCGGCACACCGACACCAGCGCGGTGATCGGCATGTCGAGCTACGCGCCGGCGGAGGAGCAGCTGAGTTCCGTGCACATCGGCGGCACGATGACGGCTCGGTCGCACTGGCGTTCCGGCGTCAACACCGAGGCGAAGCTGCTGCTGATGACCCGGGCGTTCGAAACCCTCGGCGCACAGCGGGTCGAGTGGCAGACCGATCACCTGAACCTGCGTTCGCAGGCCGCGATCGAGCGTCTCGGCGCGGTCCGGGAGGGCGTGCTGCGCAGCCACAAGCCGCGCCACGACGGCACCCGGCGCGACTCGGTGTTCTACGGCATGCTCGCGGCCGAGTGGCCGGCCGCCAAGGAGCGGCTGCTCGGCCGACTCGCCGCGTACGCAGGCTGAACGAGTCCGTCCGCCCGGCTTAGTCGGTCCGCTTGCGGCGCTTGAGCATCCGGATCAGGCGAACGATGAGGAAAGACATCGGAAAGCTCCTTGGGCTTCGTATTATTTGTCAGCTCCAAGGTATGGCGACGCAGCCGCCCCGTCATCGGCCCTGGAGTTGAGTCCGGGTGGAGGCCGGGTGGAGGGGAAGCCGACCGGTCAGAGGCTGCCGGTACCGTCAGCGTTCTGAGACTCCTGACCGGCGGGCATGCGATAGGTTGCCCGCCATGAGTGAGCTCGAATCCGTCGCCTGGCCACCTGCCCCGATCAAGACCGAGCGGCTCGTGCTGCGCGAGAGCGAGGCCCGGGACCGTGCGGCGCTCATCGAACTGTTCGCCTCGCCAGAGGTGGGCACCCACATCGGCGGCCCTCAACCACGTGACGAACTTGAGCGCGCGACGCCTGAGGTGCCGGGGCAGCGCTTCGGCTTCTTCGTGGTCGATCTCGACGGGGCGACGATCGGCATCGTCACGCTCGATCGGCGCGACGCAGCGCGTCCGGGTCACGTCCGTCCGGATGCCGAGGAGGCCGAGCTCGGCTACTTGTTCCTGCCAGAGGCGTGGGGAAACGGGTACGCCACCGAGGCGTGTGCAGCCGCACTCGAGTGGTTCGCCGACACACATCCCGGCGAGCCGGTGGTGGTCGGCATCCAAACCGCCAACGACGGTTCGATGCGCGTCGCGGCGAAGCTGGGGTTCACCGAGGTGGAGCGGTTCGAGGAGTACGGCGAAGAGCAGTGGTTCGGCGTGTGGTCCTCGGTCAGGCCGTCCGGCTGACCCTTCGATCGGCCGCGCAGTCGCACGCGATAAACCCGGCGACAACCGATACTCATCCCGCGACAATGGCCGACGTGGAAAAGGTCGAGGTCGTCGTAGCCCATAACGAGCGCGCGACCCTGCGAGTCGGCGACGTGTTCCTGAAGATCGACGCTGATCAGACGCGCATCGACGTCGAGGTCGAGGCGATAGCTCTGGCGCCGATCCCGACTCCGGAGGTCCTGTGGCGCAAGCCGCCCGTGCTCGCGCTTGCCGCCGTCCCCGGGACGGCACTCGGCCGCCTCGGCGAGCCGTCGACCGCGTCCCCGGCGGCGTGGACCGCGGCGGGTGCCGCCATACGGATGCTGCACGACGCGCCGCTTCCGCCATGGCCCGGTCCCGGCATCGACGAGATCGCATCGCACCTCGATGGCGAATGCGAGTGGCTCGTCACGAGCGGCGTCCTTCCCGCCGACCTGGTCAAGCGCAATCGCCAGGTTGCCGAGGCTGCACTCCGGGCGTGGAAACCGGTGTTCGCGCACGGAGACCTGCAGATCACCCACGTGTTCGTCGACGATGACGAGGTCACCGGCGTGATCGACTGGTCCGAGGCGTGCCAGGGCGATGCCCTGTACGACCTCGCCAGCTTGACGCTCGGACACGAGGAACACCTTGGCGACCTCGTCGCCGGCTACGGCACCGACGTCGACCTCGACGTGATCCGCGCGTGGTGGTCGTTGCGAAGCCTGCGGGTGGCCCGCTGGCTGGTCGAGCACGGCTTCGACCCGTCGCCCGAGGTCGCCATCCTGAGTTCCCAGCCGTGAGGCTGTTTGGACCCGTCCCCGGCGTCGAACTGCTCGGCCCGACC
>Ga0073928_10008998_pt1 | contig 12306 bp, 12 predicted proteins | sample PaiPotPPA55metaG_FD_76969 | JGI IMG/M metagenome (GOLD analysis project Ga0073928, IMG submission 76969) | Iron sulfur acid spring bacterial and archeal communities from Banff, Canada, to study Microbial Dark Matter (Phase II) - Paint Pots PPA... ...
ACCCATATGGTTGTTCGCGCCGGGCACCGGCGGCAACGATTCGAGATCTAGCTCGACCTGCGCCATGATTTGCCGGTCGGTCATCGCGGTCGTTATGGCTCCTGGTCCTGGATTGAACTCTGCGGACACGGGTTGCATCGGCAAGTGCAAGATGATCGACTTACCCGCGGCCTCCGCTTCTTGCGCGATGTCGCGACCGTGTTGCGAGAGCGGCAAGATCGCGAGCGTCAGCGGCGCCTGGAGGCCGAGAAACTGTTCGTCCTTAGGAAGGTTGTTGCCGCAGTCGTCGATGATGATCGCGACCCGAGGAGGATGGATCGGTGCAAGCGGGCCGGTCGCCGACACGAGCGGGCGCAACGCCACAGCGACGGGCATAGCGTGCGGCGACGCGAGCGCGTGCGGTTGCACGGCCACGCGTTGTTTTGTCCGGTGTCCATGCGAACCGGTTTCATAGTAGCCGGCGATCTGCCGCTTAAGCGCGCCGACGCTCCACCACAATCCGGCGACGAGCAACACGACGATGACGGTTGGAAGCCACGGAAACGGGCGTGGGCGCGGGCGACGCCTCGGCCGCCGGCGTCGAACTGCCATATCGTACGGACGTTCGCAGCCGGGCCGAGGGCGACCTCGTGATTGGCTAGAGGCTTAGCGCGGGAGCGGTGGTTTGCGCAGGCGTGGGCGCCGCTGTCGGTGCTGCGGTTGGTGCCGGCGGCGCGGGTGCGGGGCTGCTGCCGGGCGTCGAACCCTTTGGCATCAAGATGTCGGGCAGCGACATGCCGTTGAGCACGTGGACGACAAGGTCCAGCTTCCGCGCTGCGAGTTCTTTGCCGCTCGGATCGAAGATGCGTACCTCGATGAATTTCGTGCCGGACAGCGCGACTGCCGCGCCGTTGATGGGAATCGTGTAGTCGCGATCCATCGTCGTCGTCTGGCCGCTCTGGTCGATTTTCTCTTTGGTGCTCAGCAGCAGCGAATTGCTCGCGTTGTACACGGCGAACTGGACGTTGTCGAACGGCACGGATCCCAGACCATGCGTGACCACATGCGCGTGGATCGTCGCGTGCGTGTCCAGCAAGCCGATGATCAGAGGGTTAGGCGTGAGGTCGAGCTGGACCGATTGAAATGGGTTGCAGCCGGTCAGCCCGAGTGCGAGCGCCGAGGCCGCGACGGCCAGCCATGAGCGTTTCTTCATCTTCTCTATAGTAACGTGACGCGACATCGAAAGGTGCGGTTTCGTGCGCCTCGCATGCGAATCATGCGCGAAGGGACGAGGTTGCTCGTCCCTTCACACGTCGAATCCCCAGGCATTTCTAAGTTTGTAAGCTACCGACCCCACACAGCCGCGCTGCCTGGTTGAGGAATGCCGCTCATCGGGTGCTCGACGAAATTCGCAGCGGTATAGCCGGAATTCGCTGCGCAGTCCGACGGAGTACCATTGTTGCCGGACACGACACCGAGGTTGAATGGTCCCGCCGGATTGTTGCCGATCGCGGCGATAGGTATGGTGAACGCGATCGTGTTGCCATTGACCGTCACAGCGGCCTCGCCGGTTTGCGTCGTCGACGGCAGCGCTTGAATCGGATAGCTCCCATCGGCCAGACGTGTGAACAGATAGACTTGATAGTCCGCCCCGTTGTACGTGCCGCCGCCGCCCGAGCCGCAGAAGTTGAAATTTGTGCCGTCCGCAAAATTGCCGTCGGTATCGAAGACGAGATAGCCGGCGAGCTCTGCTCCAGCGATGTCGGGAGTACCTCCAGCCGGTGGTAATGCTACCGGCTGGACAAACGTGACCGCGACCGTGATCGTCGTATAGGTTCCCCCTGGAGGACCTGTCCTTGACGACGTCACGCCGGTGATGTCGTAGATCGTCGCTCCGGTTGCGGTGCTATTCGTGTCGCCGACCGGGTCCGTCATCGATGAGTTGATCGGGCTGGGTGGCTGCGGTCCGGATGTCGACGACGAGGAGGTGCAGCCGACGCTGGCCGCCGCGAACATTGAAGTGCAAAAAGCAATAAAAAGGGACTTGCTCGTCACGTTGATTCCTTCCATGGTGGGCGCTAAGGAGGGGTTACGAGCCGCCCGCGCCTTCTGGAGCGAGGGGTTTCGTCTGTTTTTCTATTTCCCCCGACTTACGGCTGAACAACCATAGGAAATTGAGCATGACGAGGTTTGCGACGATGCTCGAGCCGCCGTACGAGAAAAAGGGCAGCGTGATGCCGGTCAGCGGCAACAGCCCGACCACGCCACCGATGATGACGAATACTTGGATGCCCAGTGTCGCGGCGAAGCCGGTTGCCAGCAGCGCGGTGAAGCGGTCGGCTGCTGCAAAGGCGATGCTCAACCCGCGCACCACGAGCACCGTGTACAGCGCGATCAATGCCAGTCCGCCCAGCAAACCGAATTCTTCCGCCCATGCCGCAAAGGTGTAGTCGGTCGCCGCGTCCGGGATGAATCCCGGGTGGCCTTGATGGTAGCCGGTTCCGAGCAGTCCGCCGGCCGCCAGCGAGAAGAAACCCTGCTCGGCTTGGTAGCCTCGCCCCAGCGGGTCGGTCCACGGATCGAGCCAGACCCCGATGCGCGTCTGCACGTACGGGAAGTTGTGCGCCGCGAACCACGCGCCCAGCGCGAAGATCGCGAAGAACGCGATCACGATATCGAGCCGCCGCGACGCGACGTAGAGCATTACGAGGAAGATCCCTAGGAACAGCGCGGCCATGCCCACGTCGTGTTGCAGCACGAGCGTAAGAATCGACACGCCCCAGCCGAGGATGAGCGGCACGATCAACCGAGCGTAGTTGCCGATGTCGGACCAGCGCACGGCGGCGATCGCGTCGCCCCGATCCGCCAGATACGCCGCCATGAAGAACACCATGAAGAGCTTGATGCCTTCCACCGGCTGCGCGTTGAACGGCCCGATGTGGAACCATAGGCGAGCGCCGTTGATCTCTTGTCCGAAATAATGCAACGCGACGAAGAGCGCGAGCGAGATCAAGACCCAGGGATACGTGACGTGCGCGAGCTTGCGGTACTGCACGAACAACCGCTGGCCGAGCACGACGACCGCCAGCCCGAAGATGAGCGAGCCGGTCTGATGACGCCCCAGGTATGGATCGATGCGGCTGATCTCCAAGATGCCGAGCGCGCAGATCGCGGCGACGATCGGGATGATCGTGCGATCGTGCTCGACGTCGTCCGGCGGCGTGGCCTGCCAGACGACGAACAGCGCGCCGGCGATGAGCAGCATCCACCACGGGTACCAGCCGTTGACCGGCAGCAGCAGCGCCATGCCGATCCCAGCCGCGGTCAAGACGACCAGCAACGGCGCGAGATCGCGGAGCTTGACGTTTGGCGCGTTTAGCGAACGCGCGACCACATCCACTTAGTGGCGCGCTTGCGTGCGGAGGAAGTCGTCGGCGGCGTTTGGATCGTTGACGATCATGCCGCGCTCGAGGTCATGCTGTACGGACGGCAGCAGTGAGCCGGCGACCACGTCGTAGGTCTTGCGCGTCACGTGCAACGGCACGCCATAGAAACTCGCCGGCGTGCCCGCATAGAGCGCGACTTTGCCCGAAGGATCGGTGCCGAGATACAGATGGCTGTCGCTGATCCACCACGCGATGATGCCGGTGGTCACGATGACGAACAACGCGAGCGCGACCAGCAGTGTGACGCCGGCGATCCGCGGGCGCTTGGGTGCACGCGCGCGATCCGCGGGCGTGCCGTGCAGCGTCACGTCGCGCGCCAACAGCACCGTGGCATTGTCCGAGCCGCCGGCGATGCGGGCGAGCGCGACCACGCGCTGCGCGCTTGCATCGGCGGTGTCGCGGTTGGTCAGCGCAGGTTGCAGATCTGCCAGCGCCACCGCGCGGTGCGCGCCATCCGTCAGCAGCGCGATCGCATCGCGCGCATGCAACGTGTAGTGCGAGACTTTGGGCGCGACCGCCACAGCGTCTTCGACGCCGAGCGCACGCATCAACAGGGGCCGGAACGGGCGTTGTTTGCCGAGGCGAGGCGAGCGGCCGCCGCTGCGCACCAGCTCGGGCACGATCGACTCGTCGTTGGTCAATGCGACGAGCTCGTTGCGGCGCAGCAGGTACGCGCGAGAATCGCCGATGTGGCCGATGAACGCCTGGTCGTTGATGATGAGCACCGCGGTGCAGGTCGAGGCTGTGGTGACGCAGTCGTCGCTGCCGCCGCCGAGGCGATAGAGGCGGTCGTTGGCTTCAGTGAAAGCGCTGACCAGCAGTTGGCGGACATCGGTGGGGCTCAGCGTGCGCGATGGGAAGGTCGCCCGGCGAAGCTCGCGCCGCACCGCGTCTCGGACGGTTTCGAGCACGAGGGTGGCGGCGGGCACGCCATGGGCGCGACCGAATCCGTCGGCGACGGCAAGCAACGTGACGTTCTTATGGAGCTGTTCTGCGCTCCATGCGTCTTCGTTCGATCGTTGGCCCGCGCCGACGTCGGTGGCTACGCCGACCTCCATCGAATCCGCTTCCTACTGAGCGCGCTAAACGTCCTGGGATGGCGCTCCGAGGAAGACTATTTGGTTGGTTCCCAAACCAATCCTGTCCCCGCGGCGCAGCGCGGCCATGCCTTCGAGCCGCTTTCCGTTCAGCAACGTGCCATTGGTGGAGTCGAGATCCTCGATGGTCGCGGTACCGTCCGCCAGGTGCAGCCGGGCGTGCAGCTTCGAAACGCTCGCATCGTCGAACGCGATGTCACAATCCCGGCCGCGGCCGAACAGACAGCCATCCCGAACGTCGACGATATCGGCGGTCTGGCCTGGACGCTGCACGCGTAGTCTGGCGGCACCTGCCGGCTCCGACAGCTCTGCCGGCGGCGGGCCAGACGGCGATCGAAACGCCCACAGCGCGAGCGCCAAGGCGCCAAGCGCCATGACGAGCGATTCCCAACGGACGGCGAGCGCATTGCCGATCATCGCGGTGCGCGTTCGAGCATCGCGTAGAAGAATCCGTCGGCACCATCGATGCCTGGCTCACTCAACACGCCGTCGCCCGCTGGTGTGATGCCCGACGCATGCGCGGGCAGCGCGACCGGGCGCGACCGCCACTCGTCGTCACTGCGCAAGAACGCGGCGATGATCTCTTCGTCTTCGTGCGGGTGGGTCGAACACGTCACGTACAGGAGCCGGCCGCCGGGTTTGACGTGCGTCGCCGCCTGCGCGAGGATGTCGCGCTGCACGGCCGCGAAGCGCGCCGGATCGTTGGGGTCCTTGCGCCAGCGCGCATCCGCGCGCCGACCGATGATCCCGAGTCCCGAACATGGCGCGTCGATCAGCGCAGCATCCACACCGCCGTCCGTTCCTGCCTCGTACGCGGCGCGCGCATCGGCGCGGATGACCGCGACTGGCGTCGCGAAGTGCGCCGCCGATGTCTGGAGCGCTTTGAGTTTAACCGCATCGTCGTCGACGGCGACGATGCGGCCGCGGCCCGCCATGCGCGCGGCGATACCGCCGGTCTTCACGCCGCGGCCGGCACACACGTCGAGAACCGTCTCACCGGGCTGCGGCGCGAGCAGCTGCACCGCGTATTGGCTCTCTTCGCTTTGCAACGTGAGCCGGCCGTCGGCGAGCCAGCCGGCGAGTTTGCGGCGGTCGCCGCGCGACGCATTGGCGATGATGATGCATTCCGGAATGTCCAGCGAACCCGGCGACGTCTCAAAGCCAGCGCCCTGCAGCGCGTCGCGCGCTTGCTCGGGCGACCATTTCCCGGTATTGACGCGAACAGCCCGGCGCGGCGGTGCGTTCAGAGCGGCCGCGATGCGAACGGCTTCGTCGAAACCATAGCGATCGATGTACGACTGCGCGATCCAGTCGGGCAACGATGCGAAAAGGCCGAGCGCCGTCGCGCCGCCTTCGGGTGTCGGTGCCGGCGGCTGCGGGCGCTCACGGCTCAGGCGTCGCAACACGGCGTTTGCAGTCGCCGCAAGACCGGCATGGCCGAGCCGGCGCGCAAGCGCGACGCTTTCATCCACCGCGCTGTGTACCGGCACGCGTTCGAGATACAGGATCTGATACGCGCCAAGCATGAGCACCCACTGCAACAACACGTCGAGCTTCTCGAACGGTTTGTTGAGACAGCGCTGCAACGCCCAGGCGAGCGTGCGCCGTCGCTTGAGCGTGCCATGCGCGAGTTCGGTGGCGAACGCCCGGTCGCGGCCGTCAAGCCCGGCGCGATCGAGCAGGCGATCGAGCGTCGCTGACGCGTCGCCGCCGAGCATCAGCGCGCGCAGCGCGACTTCGCGCGCGGTCACGCGAGCGATCGAGCGAAGTCGGCGCCGCTCATCGGCGGTTTGCCTTCGGGCACGACGCGCAGCAAGCGCAGCGCGCCGGCAGTGCACGCGATCAGCGGACCCTCGCCCGCGAGCGAAAGCAGCGCGCCAGGCTGTCCTGGAGCATCGCCTTCGGCCCGCGCCTGCAAGACCTTGACGCGTTTGCCGCGCAGTTCGAGCCACGCGCCCGGCTTGGGGCTCAACGATCGGATCACGTCGACGTTGCGGCGCGCATCGTCGAGACGCAGGCGTGCATCTTCGCGTGAAAGCGGACGCGTATAGGTGGCGGCCGTCTCATCCTGCGCGACGCGAGCGAGCGTGCCTTTGGCCAATTCCGTCATCGCGCGCGCGAGCAGCTGCGCGCTCACCAGCGCAAGCCGGTCGTGCAGCGTTTCGAAATCATCATCGGGCAAGATCTCGACGTCTTCGGCAAGCGCGATATCGCCCGCGTCCATCCGCCCCGACATCCAGATGATGCTGACGCCGGTGCGCGCGAGTCCGTCGCGCAGCGCGGCCTGGATCGGCGTCGCGCCACGATACGCGGGCAAGAGGCTCGGATGGACGTTGAGCGCGCCTAGTTTCGGCGTCGCCAACAGCCGCGGCGGCAATATCTTGCCGTACGCGACGCTGACCAGCACGTCGGGCGACAGCGCGTCGACCGCTTCGCAAAACGCGCCGTCCAAGCGCTCGGGGGTGAACACCGGCAGACCGGCGGCGGCGGCGGCCGTCTTGACCGGCGTGGGCGTCATCTTCAGACCGCGCCCGGCGGGCCGGTCGGCTTGCGTGTAGACGCCGAGGATATCGTGCCCGCGGTTGAGGTCAAGAAGGCTCGGCACCGCGAATGCCGAGCTTCCGAAAAAGATCGCGCGCAAACGGCGCCCGGGTTCAGATGCCGACGTTGCGAAGGTTCTCTTCTTCTTTCTCCGGTGGTTCCGCGGGGATCGCCTCGCGGATGTTCGTCGCCTTGTCGGTGATCAGCACGCCGTCGATATGATCGACTTCATGCTGGAAACAGCGGGCGAGCATGCCCTCGGCGCGGAGCATGAATTTCTTGCCGTCTCGATCGAGTCCGGTCACCGTGCACGCGGCCGCGCGTTTGACGTCGCCGATCTTGCCAGGGATCGACAGACAACCCTCGACGCCTTCTTCCTCGCCCTCGAAATCGCTCAGCACCGGATTCACGACCGCGTACGCCGGGTCGTCCTCGCCGCCGAGCTGCACGACGATGATGCGCTTGCCGATGCCCACTTGCGGCGCGGCCAGCCCGATGCCCGGCGCGTTGTGCATCGTCACGAACATGTCATCGATGAGCTGTTGGGTGAGCGGCAGCTTGAGCTCGAGGTTGGTGACTTTCTTCGCCACCTTGTGGAGGATCGGATCGGGTTCGATGATGATGCGTCTTATGTAAGCCATGCTCACTTACAAAATATATTGCGAGAGGTCTTGGTCCTTCACAATGTCGGCGAGCCGCTCCTCTACATAGGCCTCATCGATGACGACCGTACCGCCCTTCTCCGGCGCATCGTAGCTGATGCCCTCGAGCACTCTTTCGAGCATGGTGTGCAAACGGCGCGCGCCGATGTTCTCCGTCTGCTCGTTGACGAGCGTCGCGAGGCGGGCGATGGCGTCGATGCCGTCGTCGGTGAACGTCAGCTGCACTTCATCGGTCGCGAGCAGCTGGCGATACTGCTCGATCAGCGCGTTCTTCGGCGCGGTGAGAATCGTTTTGAAATCTTCTCTGGTGAGGCTGCCGAGCTCGACGCGGATCGGGAAACGGCCCTGCAGCTCGGGGATGAGGTCGCTCGGTTTGCTGACGTGGAACGCGCCGGCGCCGATGAACAACACGTGGTCGGTCTTCACCGGACCGTGTTTGGTCAGCACCGTCGAGCCTTCGACGATCGGCAAGATGTCGCGCTGCACGCCCTCCCGCGATACGTCTGGGCCGCCGTTTTGGCGGCCGCCGCCCGCGATCTTGTCCATCTCGTCGATGAAAATGATGCCGTCCTGCTCCGCGCGCCGCACGGCCTCGCGCTTGAGCGAGTCGTTGTCGATCAGCTTGGCCGCTTCTTCTTGCGTGAAGATCTGCTTGGCTTCGGCGACGGTCACGCGCCGCTTCGAGCGTTTCTTCGGCAGCATCGAACCGAGCAAGTCGTTCATGTTGCCGCCCATGTCTTCCATCTGCGGGCCGCCGAACGAGATGACCGTCTGCGGCTCCTCGACGTCGATCTCGATGATGCGCACGTCGTAGAAACCGGTGCGCAATTCTGAGAGCACGCGTTCGCGCCGCTGCTCGAGCTCTTCGCTGCGCGAGGGAGGCGCGGATTCGGGCACCGAGCGCGCTCCGCCCTGCCCGGCCAACATGGCCGACAGCGCAGAGAACGGCGTCGAACCGTCGCCCGACGGCGCACGTGTTGATGGCTCGATGATATCCGCGAGCCGCTCGAGCGCGGCCTCGAACGCCGCCTCACGCGTCTCCTCGATGCGTTCGGCGCGCACCGTGCGGATCGACGCCTCGACGAGATCGCGCACCATCGACTCGACGTCACGGCCGACGTATCCGACTTCCGTATACTTGGTCGCTTCGACCTTGATGAACGGCGCGCCGACAAGATTCGCCAGCCGGCGTGCGATCTCGGTCTTGCCCACGCCGGTCGGGCCGATCATGAGGATGTTCTTCGGGATCACTTCGTCGCGCATCTCGCCGGTGAGGCGGCTGCGGCGGTAGCGGTTGCGCAGCGCGATCGCGACGGAGCGCTTCGCGTCGGCCTGGCCGACGATGTAGCGATCCAGCTCGGCCACGATGCGGGTTGGGGTCAGTGTTTGCGGGTCCATGGAAAGTACAAAATTCGCCGTCAGACGCCAGCGCCCTCCGGGCTCGCTCGGAACGCCACAGTTAATTGAATATCTACATATGGTCCATGATGCCCGGGTGCTCTTCAGTCGCCCAGATCTTTGACGGATCGGTTTCGAACGGCCAGACGTGGACCATCCAATTGTAGATGACAGGCTTGAAACTGCCGCCGGCGGCCTCACACGCCTGCGAGGTCGTGATCGAGCCTGCCAGACCGAACTGCGCGCCGGGTCCCACCCATTTGACCTGCTGGCCGGGTGGAGGCAGGCAAAGATTCGTGTGCAGATGCCACGTGGCGATGCTTAGCGGCACGCGCAAGTTGAGCTGATCCTGCGTCGCCTGTTCCGCCGCAGTATACATCGCGCCGACGAGTTCGTAACCACCCGGCACGCGCTTGTACATCAGCGAGGTCGGCCGCGCGGGATCGAACGAGAACACGTTCAGGAACGCGTTGCTCCAGTTGGTGAAATGGTAGATCTCTTGTGGGATCTTAGGCTGGAACTGCTTGTAGCCGGCGGCTTCGGCGGCGCGATAGTCCTTGAAAGGCTCGATCGTCTTGCGCAGCGATGCCAGGATCTGATCGGCGCGCTGCTGGTCAGCGGGCGTGACTGGACGAGGCATCGTCATCGCCATATGCGCGGTCTGGTGCAGGTCCTTCGTCGTGGTCGTCGACGGTTTCGACCCGCCGGGCGCTGGCGAGGGCGCGTTCATGCCGCCCATGCCAGGCATATCGTTCATGGCCACCATCTTGTGCGTGGCCATGTGATCGGCGAGGTTGCACGAGTCCGAGCACGGACCGCCGGCGCTGGCGCCATCAGGTTGGATCGCGAGACACGCCACGCTCACAGCGGCGATCGCAAAGGCGAGCAATGGTTTTGTCATCGGTTTGTGACCCTCCGTTGATAATACTATCGTCGCAGTGCCGCGAAAAGTCTGGGGATGCGGTGAGAACAGGGTGAAACACACGCTCACGGGAATCTAATCCGCCGCCACATCGAGCCGCGCGATCTTGCATCGCGCGTTTTTAGGAGACGTCGTTTTGAACGTTGTCGTACCGAAGGAGATCGCGCCGGGCGAGCGCCGCGTCGCGCTCACCCCAGACGTCGCCGGCCGGCTGGTGAAAGCGGGAAACGCGGTGATCGTAGAACGCGGCGCCGGCGACGCCGCGGGGTTCCTCGACGCCGATTATCAGAGCGCGGGAGCCACGATCGGCGCGTCGGCCGCGGAGACGTATGGCGCCGCCGGCATGGTGGTCAAAGTACAGCGACCGCTGCCCGATGGTCCCGACGAGTTGAGCCTCATCCCCCAGGGCGCGACGCTCGTCGCGTTTTTGCAGCCGTTGTCCGACCCGCAATACGCCGCTAAGCTCGCCCAACGCAAGGTCACGGGCATGTCCATGGAGCTGATCCCGCGCATCTCGCGCGCGCAGAGCATGGACGCGCTCTCTTCGCAAGCGACCGTCTCCGGTTACAAAGCGGCGCTGCTCGCCGCCGACTCACTGCCGAAATTCTTCCCGATGTTGATGACCGCGGCCGGCACGGTGCCGCCCGCCAAAGTGCTGGTGCTCGGCGCCGGCGTCGCGGGTCTCCAGGCGATCGCGACCGCACGGCGGCTCGGCGCCGTCGTGACCGGCTTCGACGTGCGCGCTGTGGTCAAAGAACAAGTCGAGAGCTTGGGAGCGACGTTTCTCGGCTCGCCGCCCCAAGACGCCGAAGGCGCGGGCGGGTATGCGAAAGAGCTCGCCGCCGACCAGCAAAAGCGCGATCAGGAGCTGATCGCTTCGACCGCGACCGGCATGGATGTCATCATCACCACCGCGCTCATCCCCGGCAGGCGCGCACCGTTGCTCATCACTGCCGCCGCGGTGCAGAACATGCGGCCCGGCTCGGTGATCATCGATCTCGCCGCCGAGGCCGGCGGCAACTGCGAGCTGTGCGAACCGGGATCGACCGTGGTCAAAAACGGCGTCACGATCGCAGGTCCGCTCAACCTTCCGAGCACGATGCCGCAACACGCGAGCATGCTGTACGCCAAAAACGTGCTGGCATTGTTGACGCTGCTCGTCAAGGACGGCACGCTGACGATGGATATGAACGACGAAATCGTGCGCGGCGCATGCGTCACGCGCGACGGCGAGATCGTCAACGAAGCGGTCCGTTCGCGGCTGCAAGGAGTCGGTGCTTGATGGAACACTTCTTGATCCAGCTCACGGTGTTCGTCCTGGCGGTGTTCGTCGGGTTCGAAGTGATCTCCAAAGTGCCGTCGATGCTGCATACGCCGCTCATGTCGGCGACCAACGCGATCCACGGCATCGTGGTCGTCGGTGCGATGCTCATCGCGGGCGCCGCGATCGGCGGCGCGGCCGGCCACGCGATCGGCATCGCCGCGATGGTGCTCGGCTCCATCAACGTCGTCGGCGGTTTCGCCGTCACCGAGCGCATGCTCGAGATGTTCAAAGGGCGGACGGAGAACCGCCCGCGATGACGATCGAACAAATCGTGCTTTCGATCGCGTATCTCGTCACCGCGGTCCTCTTCATCCTCGGTCTCAAGTTCTTGAGCTCGCCGCGCACGGCGCGCGTGGGCAACATCCTCGCCATGATCGGCATGGCGATCGCAGTGGTTGCCACCGGTTTCGACTTGCGCATCGTCTCGTGGACTGACATCATCATCGGCGCCGTTATCGGCGTTCCGATCGGATTGGTTTCCGCCCGGCTGGTCAAGATGACTGCGATGCCGCAGATGGTCGCGCTCTTCAACGGCGCAGGCGGCGGCGCTGCGGCGCTGGTCTCGGCCGGCGAGTTCATCCGCCTCACCCAAGGCAGCGCGACGCCGACCTGGGATCAGCTGTTGCCTATCATCATCAGCTCGATCATCGGCTCGGTGAGCTTCTCGGGCAGCCTGGTGGCGTTCGCGAAGCTGCAGGAGTTGATGCCCGGGCGCCCGCTCACGTACCAGCTGCAGAGTGCGGTCAACGGCCTGCTCCTCCTGGTGATCCTGGCGATCGGCGTTTACCTGATCGTCGCCGATCAGAACCTGGCGCTCTTCGCGGTGTACATCGTGCTGTCGCTGATCCTGGGAGTGCTCTTCGTCGTCCCGATCGGCGGCGCCGACATGCCGGTGATCATCTCGCTGCTCAACTCCTTCACCGGGCTTGCGGCGGCG
>Ga0073928_10008999_pt1 | contig 12302 bp, 9 predicted proteins | sample PaiPotPPA55metaG_FD_76969 | JGI IMG/M metagenome (GOLD analysis project Ga0073928, IMG submission 76969) | Iron sulfur acid spring bacterial and archeal communities from Banff, Canada, to study Microbial Dark Matter (Phase II) - Paint Pots PPA... ...
ATTCCAGCGGATGCCCAATGAATCGAGCAAAGTCGAAGCAGGCGGATACACGTTCACGTCCGAACCGGTTACGTGAAAGCCGCGCTCTTTCAGCATTCCGGCTACAGGCGCCATCGCCGAGCCTGAGATGCCCAGCACATGTACGTGTTCGGGTTTCGGTCCTAGCATTCCGCCCTCGCCGATAATTGCGAACCTAGGCGGTGCATGCCGGCTCCAGAATTTCAAGCGTTGAGCTTCCACCAGTCGCGTCGTTCGCGGACAGGCGCGCGCGAACACCGAAAGGCAGAGTCAACATAGGCCGCGTCGTGTGACCAATCGCCGCACCCCAAACAACTGGAAACCCGAAAAACTTCAATATCCGCTGCGCTACATCTTTCACTGTCTCTGTTCCAGCGGGGCCTTCGCACTCGGGGAATTCTCCGAGCAACACGCCGGAAACTCCTCGGAATTTGCCCGCCTGTTTCAAGTGCATGAGCGCGCGATCAACCTGCCAGGGCTTCATGCCTCGATCCTCGAGTACGAGAATGCCACCATGCGTGTCGAGTTCCCAGGCGGTGCCTAAAGTTGTTTCAAGCAGGGTTAGACAACCGCCCAGCAGCGTGCCAACAGCCTTGCCGGGAACCAGCGATTCAGTTCCCTTCATATCGATAGCCCATCCGCCGCGTGTTTCCGAAATCGCACGCGAAAAACTTTCACGATCGTAACCTTCGGCGACGCCTTCTCCCTTGTCAAATCCCGCGGCAACCATCGGTCCATAAAACGTGACCCAACGAAATTTCTGCCACAGGAAAATTTGCAAGGATGTCAGGTCGCTGTAGCCCATCAGAATTTTCGGGGTAGACAGCGCCACACTCAGGCCGTCGAGTAAATAATTTGATCCGTATCCGCCACGCGCGCAAAAAATAGCTCGAGAATCAGCCTCCGTCAGCGCTTCCTTGAGCGCAGCCACCCGGTCGGCAGCAGCGCCGGCAAAGAAACCGTCACGAGCTAGCGCGGAAGCTTCATCGACCTTTGTTGTATAGCCTAATCGCGCGAGTTCGCGAATGCCTTGTTCCAGCCGGTCCCCGTTCACCGGACTTGAAAGAGAAATAATCCGAATCAGATTGTCAAGTTCAAGCGCCTGAGGCTTAAGGGTCTGCGGCATGGGCGAACTGAGAATAAGGAATTTCCGCCAGCGAGTCCAGCCGACAAGCGTGCTGGGTTTACATCCCAGCAGCGTGCGATTCGAAGGATTAGAAAGAGGTCAGGGCAAGCACGACGTCGCCATACCCGCTAGTGGGCTCCGTAGCTAGCGGAGAAGCAGTCAAAAAAACCGCTAGACGCCCGTGGGAGACAATCGGCACGGGGAATAATTGGTCCACATGTAATGTCATAGTTTGCGATGCGTTAGCCGGAGCCGCCACCGCGATTGTGCGGGGCGCACAAGGACTAGTAGCCCCAAAGCACGTATCACGCGCGAAAAGATATTTCTCCACATTGCTTCCGCGTTTCGCACTCGCGGAAATCCCGGAAATAAAACTGACGTACTGTCCCGATGCACTGATCCATGGCGTGAAGGCATCTGCATTAGACGCGACTCCCGCGACGGCCAGGGAACTAAGTAATGCCGTGGAGGGAGTGCAACCATCCGGCGCCGTCGCGCCCAAACAAGTGTCGCGCATGAAGACACTCGTCTTGGATTTCGACGGCTCGGTTACAAGATTAGAGGCTGCGGACTGAAATACCACGAAGCGGCCATCACCGCTCAGCCGAGGCGCTTCACTTTTCCCGTTGCCAGGCTGGCCATCCGGAGAAACTGAGATTTCGACGGTAGAAGGAACGCACGCCGCAGGAATGTTCGAGCCTGAGCAAGTGTCGTATAGGAGCACTTGATCCAGATCGCGGCGCGCTCCCGGCGTTGAATTCGCTTTTCGCGCCGTAAAAGCTACATATCGGCCGTCTTCCGATATGGCGGGAGCTCCCCTTCGGAAGCCGCCGGCAACATAATCCGCGTCGATCGGAATCTCTTCAGTTCTGGGAGCGCAGGCCTTCGCTGCGGTCGGGCCGGCGCAAGTATCCCGCACGAAAATCCGAGATCCCAAACCTGGCTGTTCCGCGACTAGGTTTGCGGCCGACGAGACAAATGCAACAAACCGCCCGTCGTCGCTGATCGAAGCGAAACCGCTATCGCCGCCGCTCGCCAACTGGCCAGCCGCGTTCACCAAAAGAGGTTCCGTGTGCAGCACGCAGCCGGACGGCGCATTGGCTCCAGCGCAAAGGTCCCGAACATAGAGATTCGTCGCACGCCCGCTTGCGACTGCGGAAACGGTCTGCAAACCAGAAACGAGATTCGTAGCCTTGGATTCAAAGACGACAAACCTGCCGTCCGCGCTTATCGCCACGTGTTTGCCTGCTGCCGCGTTGGGTGGGTCACCATCCGGCGCCAGATCCACGGCGCTGGTGTTCGCGGTACATTCAGTAGAGCCAATACAGGTATCTCGAACGAAAATGTTTCCGTGTGTGGCCGGCGTTACCAAATTCTTTGCCGCAGAAAAGAAAGCAACGTATCGGCCATCCGCACTGCTCGCCGGCGCCGCACTGGCCCCGTCCGCGGGGCCGCGGATCGCGCTAACTGATGCCACCCGGGGGAAAGCCGCCCCGTTAGCTCCGAAAGTGAAATCCACAGCGGGTGAAAACAGCTGCGTATCCCCGGGCGTCGTGTTGTAAACGCTCACGCTGGCGAACCCCGGAGATGCGATATTGGACGCCGGTACGCTGGCCGTTACCTGATTGGCGTTCACGAAAGCAGTCGGAAGCGGCGAGGTATTCCACGCTACCGTGGAACCAGCGATTTGCGTCACGCCGTTCACAACAACGGCAGGCACAAAATTTGAGCCGTTCACCGTGAGCGTGAATGCACCGCTTTTTGGCGCGGCGCTCATCGGAGAAAGACTTGAAATCAAGGGCGTGCCATTTTGCACGCGGTCGATCGTAAAGGTGGCAGCCAACGACGGCCCGCCCGGTTCCGGGTTCGACACCGTGACCGCAGCAATGCCCGACGTGGCCACGTCCGACCCCAAAATCACTACGGCTAGTTGACCTGTGGTGGAATTCAGAACGCTGGTCCGCATCGACCCATTCCAAAAAACTTGTGTCGGCGGTTTAGATATGAATCCAATGCCCGAAATAAATATTGTGAACATCTGGCTGCCTGCCGTGATGCTCGACGGAAACAAACCCGTGATTACCGGAGTCGGAGGCGGTTGCGGTTTTGTGTTGCTCGTGCAGCTCCCGAGCAGCACTGTGCCGGTAACGAAAGCCAGCAACGCAGTCCGCCGCAAACGCATCAGTCGAATCCTCCTGTAATTTTCACGGAACCGTGAGGCCGCGGACGGCGACAAGCTTGTCGAGCGGAACCGGGAAACAAAATGTCTGCAATAATGCCTACGCCTCAGAATCGATAGCACCCCATTCCCAAGCCGTCAACTCGGATTCAATCTCGCGAGCATTGGTTGGCCGCTATCCTCGGTCGTCTTTTCATCCGGCGCGACCCTCAGAAAGTCGCTATTAAACAGACCGAACATCGCAGCGCACTTTCAACGCCGCTAGCTTTTCCATCAAATCGCGTTCTTGCGGATAGCTTACGTCCGCGTCGAACTCTACAACAATCCCTTCGTCGCCACGATGACTGTGCCAGCGATGGGCTTGAATCCCCGCCTCTTCAACGATTTTATGCGCACGCGAGAGCACCGTGGGATCTTCCGCGATCAACCGGAAAGTCATCAAGCGCATGTGTAGTCCAAATCGTTCTTCTGCTACGCCCAAAAATACAAGCGCAACCAAAAGGATCAGCGTCGCAAAAATGGCCGTCACGAACATGCCGGCGCCAACGGCCATCCCTACGCTGGCGATTACAAAAATAGTCGCAGCGCTGGTGATCCCCACCACACCTCCGCGGCCGCGAATTACGACGCCAGCTCCGATAAATCCGATCCCCGGAATAATCTGCGCGGCGATGCGCGTGTGGTCGCCACCAACGTTTCCGGCCATTTCATAGGAAATGATCGTGAACAGAGCCGCGCCGAAGCAGATCAGCATATTGGTGCGCAGACCAGCCGGCTTGTGACGAAGTTCGCGCTCCAGCCCCACTAATCCACCCAGAACACCCGCCAGCAAGAGGCGGGCCGCGATATACGAATTAAAATCGTGAACCATAAAATAACGGCCGACTACAGCGCGAATTTCGTAAGTTGCAGAAAGCGCCGCGCTCGCACGGTTATTTCGCGGCGCGTCAAATTTGTCAAGCGCTCAACTCCAAAGCGTTCGACGGCGAAACTTCCCAGCACCGATCCGTACACCATCGCGCGACGCAGAATCTTCTCATTGATTCGGCCTTCGCCGGCCAGATAGCCCATGAATCCACCGGCAAAACTGTCCCCCGCGCCCGTAGGATCGTGAACTTCTTCCAGCGGAAATCCCGGCACGGAAAACAAGAAATTGTTGTGCACCATCAACGCGCCGTGCTCACCGCGTTTGATCACCAGCGTACGCGGCCCCATTTTGAACACGCGCTTGGCCGCCCGCATCAAATTGTGTTCGCCGGTTAATTGGCGGGTCTCGTCATCATTGATCATCAAAATCTGCGTATGCTTTAGCGTTTCGCGCAATTCCGCCGGCGTGCGCTCGATCCAGTAATTCATGGTATCGAGGCCCACCACTTTTGGCTTGCACTTCATTTGTTTTAAGACCGACCGCTGTAGTGTCGGGTCGATATTGCCCAGAAAAATAAATCCAGAATCGCAATAGGAGGCCGGCAAAGTCGGGTTGAAATTCGCAAACACGTTCAGATCGGTAATGAGCGTCGTACGCTCGTTCATGTTCTTGCTATAGCGGCCAGACCAGAAAAATGTCTTCCCCGTTGCCTGCTCAAGACCCTCCAGATCGATCTTGCGTCCGTGAAAAACGGCCTTGTCTTTCGGCGTGAAATCTTCGCCGACGATGGCTACGACACGTACCGGTGTGAAGTAGCTAGCGGCCAGCGCAAAATAACTTGCCGCCCCTCCGAGCGTGCGCTCAACCTTTCTATGCGGCGTTTCTAGCGCGTCAAATGCGACAGAACCAACAACGAGCAGCGACATTCACTCTCCGTTCAAGAAATATATTTGCCGATGATGGGAGCCAAGCGTTTTTTTGTGGCCGCGGAAATCGCCGCGCGGTCAGTAAGAATCGCGTGTGCAAGCGCGGAACCGCACTTGCAACTTCGCGCTTCCGGCAATTCACGCACCACTTCGCGCAGGACTCGCTGCACGTTGGATGTATTCCGACTTAAATTCTGGATGATCTCATCTAAGGTGACCGCGTCGTGATTCGGATGCCAGCAATCGTAATCCGTGACCATTGCGATCGTGGCGTAACAAATTTCCGCTTCCCGCGCGAGCTTAGCTTCCGTCAAATTCGTCATGCCGATTACGTCGAAACGAAGTTGGCGATACGTATGCGATTCCGCCAATGTGGAAAATTGCGGCCCTTCCATACAAACGTAAGTTCCCGAACGATGTGCGGTCACGCCCGCTGTGTCGCACGCATCGGCAGCGTGCGCCGCCAAAATCGTACAAGTAGGTTTGTCGAACCCTACATGCGCGACAATCCCGTCGCCAAAAAATGTGGCCACACGCAGCCGCGTGCGGTCAAAGAATTGATCGGGGATCACAAAATCGAGCGGCGGCAAGTCATCGCGAAGAGATCCCACCGCACTGACGGAAAGAATGCGTTCCACTCCTATCATCTTTAACGCGCAGATATTCGCGCGGTAGTTAATCTCGCTAGGTGTGAAACGATGTCCGCGTCCATGTCGCGCCAAAAATGCCACGCGGCGGCCCTCAAGAGTGCCTGTAACGATCGCGTCAGACGGATCGCCGAGCGGCGTCTTCACACGGATCTCACGCGTGTCAGTAAGTCCGGGCATGGCGTAGAGTCCGCTTCCGCCAATGATTCCAATGCGAATTGGTTCCTTCGCACTTCTGCTTTTCTTAGTTTTGACCCTTCTCGCCATTATTCGCCTTTCACACTCATCGGACTAATCGATGGCCAGCGGTTCGGCTTCCCATTGGCCATCGCGTTCGCGCAGATATGCCGCGGGCACTTTCGTATCGTGAGCAAAAAGTGCGATCCAGCCTTCCTTGATCGCTTCCGGAATCCATTTCTTCTTGTTTTCCAGCGTGGTCACCGGATAGAGGTCAAATCCCATGATCCACGGCAGAGCCAAGTGAGCAGTAGTGGGCACCAGGTCCGCGAAGAAAAATGCCGTTTGACCGCCTCCGCTTAGCTTCACGCACTGCATGTTCGCGGTATGTCCCGGGACGCGAATGAGTTCCACACCAGGCGCAATGGCGCGGTCGTCTACCAGCAGAGACCATTTCCCCGCAGGTTCCAGAGGGACGTAATTTTCCAGAATATAACTCGCCCGGTCTCGCTCGTTCGGATTTTTCGCGTGCTCGTATTCTCCGCGCTGAACCACATAGCGCGCATGCGGAAAAGCCGAAACGAGCTTATCTTTTTCGAGGCGGGTGTTTCCGCCGCAATGATCAAAATGAAGGTGCGTGTTAATCACGATATCGATCTCGTGCGGATGGACGCCATACTCGCGCAACCGCTCCGTCAGATGCGGGCCATCCAGCGCGAAAATGTCGCGATGCTTTTCGTCCCATCTATCCCCAGCGCCGGTCTCGACGAGAATAGTTTTCCCGCCGGCGCGAACCAGCAAGCAATTCATCGCCAGATTGATCCGGTTCCTGCCGTCGGCCGGAATTTTCTTTTCCCACATGGGCTTCGGGATCACGCCAAACATTGCGCCCCCATCGAGCCCTAAGTGGCCGTCTACCAGAACGTGAAATTCCAGTTGCCCAAGTTTCAAGATTTATCTCCGAGCCCCGCACGCGCCAAAATTTGATTCACCGCGGCATAAGGGTCTATTTTTCGCTCCGCCACCTGCGACGCAATCCTGTCCAGCTCGTGCTCACCCAATTGCTCGCCCACCACGCGTTCCATCAGCCGCGCCTCAAGAAGCTGAAGTATCCATTCTTTCCAGTGCGACACTTCGCGGGCTTTCCGATCGTGGGCTTGATCGAAATGCTCGCGGAAAAGTGCAATCTGCCGTGCCATCTCGGCCACACCTTTATTCTCTGTAGCCGCTGTACGCACGACCGGCGGTTTCCATCCTTCGCGTTCAGGGACAAGTTGCAAGATAGCTCGCAGTTGCTGTTCGTAGCGATCGGCGCCTTCGCGGTCGCATTTATTCAGCACGAAAATGTCACCGATTTCCATCAGTCCGGCTTTCAGACTCTGCACGTCGTCGCCCATTCCCGGCATCAGCACCACGATTGTGCAATCGGCGAGACGAACGATTTCGATTTCGCCTTGGCCCACGCCTACCGTCTCGATCAAAATCATTTGCTTGCCGGCGGCGTCCATCAACAGCGCGGTATCCCTGGTCGCCTGCGCCAGTCCGCCAAGAAAACCTCGCGTGGCCATGGAGCGAATAAATATGCCCGAGTCTGTCGCGTGCCCTTGCATCCGCACGCGGTCACCCAGAATCGCGCCTCCTGTGAAAGGACTCGACGGATCGACAGCGATTATCCCGACCGTCTTTTTTTCAGCGCGATAGTGGGTCGCCAGACGATCCACCAAAGTGCTTTTGCCCGTGCCCGGTGCGCCCGTAATTCCAACGCGATACGCGTGGCCGGTGTAAGGAAACAACTGGCGAAGTATTTCTTCCGCTTCACGCGCTCGATTCTCGATCGCAGAAACCGCCCGAGATATCGCGCGCACGTCCCCCGCGCGAACTTGCTCGGCCCAATTGTCCAGCGAGACAGTCATTAGAATTAAGCGATTAGTCCAGCAAGAGGTTCGAAATACAGAACGACGCATGTGCAATCAGCGGCCGGGGCTCTAGCAATCACAAACAATTTACCCTTTTCCCAGAATCTGCCGCGCGATCACAAGTCTTTGAATTTCGCTGGTGCCTTCGCCGATTGTGCACAATTTCACATCGCGGTAAAACTTCTCGGCCGGATAGTCCTTGATGAAACCATAGCCGCCGTGAATCTGCACCGCTTCGTTGGCCACGCGGACGGCCACTTCTCCCGCATAAAGTTTCGCCATGCTCGATTCACGCGTAAATCTAGCGTCGTAATTCCCTGCAGCAATCGCTTGGTCAGCAAGCCACGCCGCTTGGTAAGTAAGCAGCCGCGCCGCTTCGATCTCCATAGCCATGTCCGCGAGCTTGAACTGAATCGCCTGAAACTCCGCAATCGCCTTGCCGAATTGTTTGCGCTGTTTTGCATAGCGTAGCGACGCCTCGTAAGCGCCCTGTGCCATTCCCAACCCGAGCGACGCGATCGAAATCCGGCCGCCGTCCAGAATCTGCAGACTGTTAACGAATCCTTCGCCTTCCTTGCCTAGCAAATTTTCGGCCGGTACTTTGCAGTCGCTGAAAACAACTTCGCTTGTATCGCTTGCCCGCAATCCCAGTTTGTTTTCTTTTTTCCCGGGGCGGAATCCTGGAGTGCCCTTCTCAATGATGAACGCGGAAATTCCATGGCTTTTCTTAGATGCGTCCGTCACAGCCATGCCCACGCACACATCCGCGTAGTGGCCGTTGGTCGTAAATGTTTTTGAGCCGTTGATAAGCCAGCCGCCGTCTTTCTTCACCGCGGACGTGCGCGTACCGCCCGCATCTGAGCCGGCTTCCGGCTCGGTAAGCGACCAGCAGCCCAGCTTCTTTCCTTGCGCCAAAGGTACAACGTATTTTCTCTTCTGCTCTTCCGTCCCAAATTTATAGATGTGATTGGTGCACAGTGAATTGTGCGCGGCTACGATAATGCCAACAGAACCATCCACGCGCGAAAGCTCTTCAATTATGATGGCGTACTCGATGTAGCCCATGCCCGCCCCGCCGTACTTCTCCGGGAAAATCACACCAAGAAAGCCCATCTGCGCCAGCTTGGGAATAATTTCGATGGGAAAGTGAGAAGCCTCGTCCCATTCCATTACGTGAGGAAGGATTTCGCCCTCGGCGAACGCGCGAACGGTTCGCCGAAGCTGCTGCTGTTCATCTGTTAGGGAAAACTCCACATCACCTCGCACGACGGAACAAGTTTCGTGACTGCCTGCATCTCATTTATACCACAGGAGTTTCCGCGCAGATAACTACACGGCCCACAACCGGAAGCCTTATTACCCATCGTGGGAACGCAGGATAGGGTCTGCTTTCCGCGCGGGAAGATAGGATCGTACATTCAGAATAAGCATAGGATTGTCGTAAGAAAAAACAGTAATGTGAGAGTTCCGTATAAGTTTGCGAGGAATAGCGCGTCGTTGAAGGTCCGAACAGGCAGGAGATACCCATCAGCGATGAATTCACTTGCAGCAAAGTTGAGCCAGAGCAGGCCGCGGGCAAAAGCCGAAGCGCCGAATGGCACTCATCGCACAATTGGACCGCGTGTCACGGGCTTACCAATCCACTTTGTGGCCTTTGTTCTGCTCGTCCAGCCACTGCTTTAGTGGTGCGTAATACTCCAGAATGGCAGTTGCGTCCATTTGCTTTTCGCCAGTCAAAGCTTCTAGCGCTTCCGGCCACGGACGGCTTTCCCCCATCGCGAGCATTTTGTTCAGGCGCGCACCTGCTTCTTTATTGTTGTAGATCGAACAACGATGCAGCGGCCCTTTATACCCAGACTCGCGGCAAAGCGCTCGGTGAAATTGATATTGTAAGATCGCCGCAAGAAAATAACGGGTGTACGGCACGTTCGCGGCCACGTGATATTTCGCGCCCGGATCGAATTCCGCTTCGCTGCGCGCAGACGGCGGCGCGATGCCTTGATATTTCTCTCGCAACTCCCACCAAGCCTTGTTGTAGTTTTCCGGCGTCACTTTCCCTGAAAAAACTTCCCAGCGCCATTTGTCTATCAGCAGGCCAAAGGGAAGAAACGCAACTTTGTCCAGCGCGCGCTTCATCAGCAAGCCGATATCAGAAGAGGCCGGCGGAACATTTTCGAGCAAGCCGATCTGCTTCAGGTATTCCGGGGTGACGGAGAGGGCTATCGTGTCGCCAATCGCTTCGTGAAATCCATCGTTCGCGCTGTTGCGAAATAGTGGCGACTGCGTATCGTAGGCTCGCTGGTAGAAATTGTGCCCCAACTCGTGGTGAATAGTTGTGAAGTCTTCGGACTTCTGCTCGATGCACATTTTGATGCGTAGATCTTCCACATAATCAATGTCCCAGGCGCTGGCGTGGCAAACAACCTCGCGGTCACGCGGCTTGGTGAACATGGAGCGTTCCCAGAACGTTTGCGGAAGCGCGGCGAAGCCCAGCGACATGAAAAAGCGTTCACCGTAGTGCACCATTCCTATAGGTTCGATTTGCTTCGCTTTCAAAATTTCCGTCAGGTCGTAACCAGGATCGGCGTTCGCCGGGGCAACCAGCGGATAAATGTTGGTCCAATTCTGCGACCACATATTTCCAAGCAAATGCGCGGGAATTGGCCGGCTTTCGCTAACCACACCGGCACCGTATTTCTTTTCGAGGTTCCATCGTACGTAGGCGTGCAAGGAAACGTACAGCGGCCGCACCTGTTGCCATAGGCGGTCGAGTTCCGCGCCGAAAGCATCGGGTGCCATATCGTAATTCGAGCGCCACATCGCGCCCACATCGGCAAACCCAGTTTCACGAGCGCCATTATTTGCGAGCTCCACCATTCGCGCGTAACGCTTGCGCATCGGCGGCGCGATGGAGTGCCAGCCCTCCCACGCGCGCTCCAGTTCCTTGGGATCGCGACTGGTAGCCATCACGTGTTCGATATCGTTCAACGAAAGGCATTTGCCCTGCGGACCGTCCGGGCACCATTTCCCTTTTCCGTAGTCGCTCTGAAGCGAAGCATTGATCTGCGAGAGTTCCGTGCTCTCGGCGGTGTCGCGCGGCGCAGGAATATCTACCGATAGGCTTATTAACTTTAGCTTGCGCGCCACATCCTCGGGGAGTTGCAGTCCCTCGTAACGGCGCGCTTGCCCGGCAAGTTCGGCTGTGGCTGCTTTCACCAGCTGGTCCGCCTCAGCAGCCATTTCTTCAGTGTCGGGAGTTATAAACGTTTCCTGCACCCAGGCCGCTCGTTGCGCGGCAACCCAAACTGTTAGCAAGCGGCTTTCAGCGCCTTCCACGAATTGGCGCGCATCTTCGGGCGTCGGCACCGAAGATTTCATCTGCGTCGGTGCAGTCGCCCTCGCGGTGTTTGAATTTCGAGTATCCCTTGTCATTACTTTGTCATTTCTCCTTGCGGCTAATAGACCGGACCCAACGAACGCGCTCAAGAGTCCTAAGGCCACCGCGATTCGCCGTCCAGTGTGTGCAAAAGTCATCGCTCTCTCCGATCAGGGATGTGCTGCTGCAGGCGTGCGTGCACTTAGGATTTCACTCACGGCCGCTAAGGCTTTCTCGATGCCGCCACGTTGCACGTCGCAGTGGGTGACCATGCGGATGGAATGTTTGTCGGTCGGCCCACACAGGATTTTCTTTTTGCCGAGTTCGGAACTAATTTCCGCCGCCGTGCGGCCAGTGCCGCGAACGTCAAAGATCACAATATTGGTCACGACTCTTGTGCAATCCAGCGCAATTCCTTTTATTTTCGCGAGCCCGTTTGCTAGAAATTTAGCGTTCTCGTGATCTACGTGCAACTTCTTCGGCGACTCCTCCAATGCAATTAGACCAGCAGCCGCAAGCACGCCCACCTGCCGCATCCCCCCGCCAAGCATTTTGCGCGCGATGTGCGCCTTTTGAATGAACTCCTTTGATCCAACAACCATCGACCCCACTGGCGCGCCCAGGCCTTTCGATAGGCAAAACATAACCGAATCGCAATCTCGTGTGAGCGTTGCCACGCTTTTTCCCAGAGCCACCGCCGCGTTGAAAATCCGCGCACCATCGAGATGCACTTTGAGTCCCGCCGCATGCGCGTGCTTGCAAACATCCTCCGTTATGGCCAGCGGGTACACCGTGCCGCCGTGCATGTTATGAGTATTCTCAAGGGCCACCAGTGCCGTTTGCGAATAGTAGTAAGTTTTCGGACGGATCAGGGGCTCAATCAATTCCCAGTTAAGAATTCCATCCGTCGCTGGCGTGGCACGCGGCATACACCCCGCAACCGCGGACATCGACGCGAGTTCGTACTGGTTGACGTGCCCGCGTTGCTCGCAAATCACTTCCATCCCAGGCTGGGCCCAAGTTTTGACGGAGATGAGGTTCCCCATCGACCCGCTTGGCACAAACAATG
>Ga0073928_10009000_pt1 | contig 12301 bp, 13 predicted proteins | sample PaiPotPPA55metaG_FD_76969 | JGI IMG/M metagenome (GOLD analysis project Ga0073928, IMG submission 76969) | Iron sulfur acid spring bacterial and archeal communities from Banff, Canada, to study Microbial Dark Matter (Phase II) - Paint Pots PPA... ...
ACAAATCGCGAATCGCGCATGCAAAACCCATAGCTCCCCCGCGTCCGCCGCGCCAGCGGCTTCATCCAAATCCCCCTATCGCAAGTGCCCCGGCGGGACACAGTCGGGTCCACGCGGCTACACGGCGCCGGTGCACTTGTCGATAGGGGTCTAAGATATTACGACAATTGATCTGTTGACTCGCTACCAACTGCACGGTCTTCATTGACTTGCCTCAACTCTCGACCTACCATTCCCACTCAGTGTCCACGCCCTCCCAACCCGAAGGGCAGACGGTTTCCCATTACCGCATCCTCAGCAGGATCGGCGGCGGGGGCATGGGTGTGGTGTATGAGGCGGAAGATCTGAAGCTTGGCCGTCACGTCGCCCTGAAGTTCCTGCCCGACGAACTCGCCAACGACGCACAAGCTCTCTGCCGCCTCCAGCGAGAGGCCAAAGCTGCATCCTCATTGAACCACCCGAACATCTGCACGATTTACGAGATCGACGAAACCGATGGGCGAACCTTCATCGCCATGGAACTGCTGGAGGGGCAGACGCTCCGCCACCGCATTGCTGGCAAGCCGCTGGAGACCGAAACGGTGTTCGATCTGGGCATCCAGGTCGCGGACGCCATGGATGCCGCGCACTCCAAAGGAATCATTCACCGGGACATCAAGCCCGCGAACATCTTCGTCACGAGCAGAGGTCAGGCAAAGATTCTGGACTTTGGGTTAGCGAAGGTCACGTCCAAGCCGGAGAGTGTCGGGTTAAGTGCCCCAACCGTGGAGTTAGAAGAACACCTAACGAGTCCCGGCACCGCGGTGGGCACTGTTGCCTACATGTCGCCAGAACAGGTGCGAGGCAAAGAATTGGACCCCCGGACAGACCTCTTCTCATTCGGTGCGGTGCTTTACGAGATGAGTACCGGCACGCTGCCCTTTCGAGGAGACACAAATGCCCTCATCTTCAACGCCATTCTGGAACGCGCTCCCGTCGCTGCGGTGCGGTTGAACCCTGACACGCCACCGAAGCTGGAAGAGATCATCAATAAGGCTCTGGAGAAAGATCGCGACCTGCGTTACCAGTCGGCGGCGGAGTTGCGGGCCGATCTGAAGCGGCTGAAGCGTGACACCGAATCTGCTCGGCATGTTTCAGTGCCTTCGTCCTCGCCAAGCGGCGCGGGGCTTTCGTGGCCATCCCGCCGATGGATGCTGTATCCGTTGGCAGCGATGGTTGCGCTGGTTAGTGTGGGATTTGCGATCCGCGAGTATCTCAGACGGCAGGCGCCTGCACACGGTCCGATGACCGAGCGGCAGGTGACTCGCATTACCTCCGAGCGCAGTGGCGTTGGCGCGGCAATCTCTCCGGATGGCCGATACGTCGCGTATGCCACCACCGCAGGCCTTTATGTGAGCTCTATTGATACTGGGGAAGTTCATGAGATCCCGCTGCCCAAAGAGTTTAAAACGAATCTGTCCTCCGTTTCCTGGTTCTCAGACAACGAAAAGCTGCTGTTCGCGGTGAAGACGGATATCCACCCCGAGATCTGGTCGGTTTCTATCCTCGGAGGTACTCCTCGCAAGCTGCGAGAAGGCTGTTATAAAGGCGCCGTGTCGCCGGACGGCGCTAACGTCGTGGCCGCATGCAACCATGGCCAAGTGTGGATCATGGGGCCGAACGGCGAGAACGCTCGGAAGCTTTTGGAGGATGAAACTAAATCGTTCGGGGGATTCGGATGGTCTTCCACGGGTCAGAGAATTGCCTGCACTAAAATAAGACCGGAGGGTCTCGGCGGCGTGATTGAAACCGTATCGCTCAACGGCGCCCCGCGCACTGTCGCGTTTTCTGATCCAAACCTGATGAGCACCGATGTGGTTTGGCTGCGCGACGGCCGAATGATCTTTGTGTTGAGCAAGAGCGAGCGGGCCAACTTCTGGGAGCTAACGGTCAATCCGCAAACCGGAAAATCCTCCGCCACCGCAAGGCAGATGACTAACTGGGACAAGTTCGGACGCTTGGAGCCGAGCCTCAGCCGCGACGAACATCGCCTGCTAGCGGAGAAGAGTCACACACGCCACGATGTCTACGTTGGGATGTTAAGGGACAATGGGACCCATCTGGACGATCTGAGGCGCCTCACCTTTAGCGACAGTGAAAACCTTGTGTTCGGCTGGTCACCCGACAACACGGCGGTCTTCTTCCAATCTAACCGCACTGGGGCCTTCCAGATCTACCAGCAGAAGCTGGATCAGGAGGAAGCTGAGCCACTGACTCCGGCGCCTGGGTGGTCGGCTAGCGCAGTTATGAGTCCCGACGACACGTCGATTCTTTTCTGGTCCTCGCCTGGCGACACAGAACCTTCCCGGCTGATGCGGCTCCCATTGTCCCAGGGAGCGCCGCAACAGGTTCTGGAGTTTCCTGCCGGGGAAGATGTCGATTTTGATTGTCCTCGGCGAGCGGGCGGCCATTGTGTCTTATACCACTCGGAAAAAGGCCAATTGATTTTCTACGAATTGGATCCCCTCCGCGGGCTGGGGAAGGAATTGCGGAGATTCGGGCTCGCGTCACCCCACTCTATGTCCGTTTCGCCCGACGGAGTGAAGGTTGCCATCCACCAAGCTTCCGGATCGAGCAACGGACGCGCTGTAGTACTCGATTTAAGTAATGGGAAAGAGCAAAATGTTCCGACTCCGCGGAACTGGGACATCATCTCGACTTTCTCCTGGGCTCCAGATGGCAAGGGTCTGTACGTGGCAGTTAAAGACCAGGGTTTTCTTATTGTTCGCCTTGCCCTAGACGGCACACATCGCGTCCTCTTGGATCGCGGGAGAGACTACTTGCTTGACCTTCCCGTGTCCTCGAGGGACGGCCTGCATCTGGCATTCAGCCAGAACGCGTGGGAGGACAACGCGTGGATGCTGGAAAATTTCTGACATTCCGCCGGTTCGACGGATGGCCATTCGCTCCCCTACACCAAGAATGAGACCGGTGTCTCGAACCTGTGGAATCAGCCTATCAAGGGACAGCGACACCGATCACCCGTTTCAACGACGAAAGGATCGACGAGTTCTCACTGTCTCCCGGCGGTCACCGACAAAGTTCCCCTATTCACTTATGGTGCCGAGGTGGGTGTCGATATGAGCCGGTTTCCCAGCGAGGCCCACTTTGCGTCCTTCCTGGGTTTGTGTCCGGACAATCAGATTACCGGGGGCAAGGTGTTCCGCCGGGGCACCCGGCATGTCGAGAACCGTGCGGCCACCGCCTTCCGCATGGCCGCCACCAGTCTGTGGCGCAGTAAGACCTACCTGGGGGCCAAGTTCCGCCGATTGCGCGCACGTCTGGGTGCCCCGAAAGCCATCGCGGCCATGGCCCACATGCTAGCTTAGCTCGGCTCGTCTACCGGATGTTGCGTTATGGAGAACAATACGTCGACAAGGGGATGAAGTACTACGAAGAAAAATATCGAGAGCACGAAATCCGCAGCATTCAGAAAAAAGCCAACGACCTCGGCCTCGTGGTTACTCTCACCGCCGCCGCATAAGAGAGGTTTATGAGGAGTTTCCAGTTGTCCGACTACCGGGGGTTAGCTGTTAGCGGAACACCCGTACATAAGAAACCATGGGTCGGACACATCAGCTAACATGTTCTAGGTAGAGGAGCCTCCCGCAGTTTCCTACATATGAACCGAGCCGGCCCGTTGATCGCTCATCCATCTTCATCCGATCCCTCAGAGGCCTCCAAACGGCTCCTGCCGTGGCTCGTTGCTGTCGCCTTTTTCATGGAGTCGCTGGATACAACGATTCTCAATACGGCCGTTCCGGCCATCTCTTCCGCCCTCGGCGTCGCTCCCCTCAGCATGAAGGCGGTACTGGCTAGCTATACGCTCAGCCTGGCGGTCTTCATCCCAATCAGTGGCTGGATGGCGGACCGGTTTGGAACCCGTCGTGTATTCGCATCTGCGATTGGTCTATTCACCCTCGGGTCCTTTCTGTGCGGAATATCAAGCAACATCCACTTGCTGGTCGCTTGTCGCATCCTGCAAGGTTGCGGCGGCGCGATGATGGTGCCAGTGGGCCGGCTCACCCTGGTGCGAACATTTGCCAAGTCAGATCTTCTGCGCGTCATGAGCTTTATTTCTATACCAGCCCTAGTGGCGCCCATGCTCGGACCCATCGCCGGAGGTCTCATCGTCGGGTATCTTCACTGGCGCGTCATTTTCTTCCTTAATATTCCAATTGGACTCATGGGTTTGATCCTCGTTTATCTGCATTTGCCGGACTACCGCGAAGAGCGGCCCCCTCCGCTCGATATTGTCGGGCTCATCCTCTTCGGTTCTGGGGTTGCATTACTGTCTTATGTGCTGGAGATATTCGGCGAGCATACCTTGAACTCATGGGAGATGTCCGGCCTCCTGGTGTTGTCGATTGCCTTGCTTGCCGGATACGGAATCCACGGGAGCCGTATTCCGTTCCCTTTGCTGAAGCTCAGGCTATTCAGCATTCGCACGTTCCGCGCCGCCGTAAGCGGCAGCTTCTTCACTCGTCTTGGAATAGGCGGAGTGCCATTTCTCCTGCCGCTCCTCTATCAGGTAGGCCTGGGCTTCACCCCGATCCAGTCCGGTCTGCTCGTCATGCCCCAAGCAATCGCCTCCATGAGCATGAAAGCAATCATGCCACGAATTCTGAGCCGTATCGGGTATCGTGGAGTCCTCATCTCCAACACTTTAATTCTCGGTGTCCTTCTGATGGTGTTTGCAACGATCGGTCTGCGAACGCCTGTTTGGGCCATCGTGCTGCCGGCTTTCCTTTATGGAGCGTTCACGTCGCTGCAATACACGAGCATGAATACTCTCGTATTCGCTACATAGCGGAAAGAGACGCCAGCAGCGCCAGTTCCATCGCAAGCACCGCGCAGCAGATGTCGATCAGCTTCGGCGTGGCGGCGGCGGGGCTAGCCACAGCGTTTTTCGTTCCCAGCACGCATTCCGATCCGACCGAAATGATTCATGGAATCCATAAGGCTCTCATTGCTCTCGGGATATTGACCATCTCATCGACGATGGTCTTCCGCAGTTTAAGGAGCGGCGATGGCGACGATGTGAGCCTGCATAAGGTCCTTCACCCGGGAGGATGACTCAACATATTGACATCGACCGAGTCAGCTTTGATCAATACCGATCAGGCGCATGATGCAAGTGATCTCCACCCACGTCGTAAGGGTTACGGATCGCTGCTGAAGGCCGGCTTACTGCGAATTATTCCGGGCCAGAAGTCCACTTCGAGGAGATCTACCGAAAACAAGTCAATCGCAAAAGGACGCGGCGGGAGCGATCTCCGCGAAGCCCGTTTCGGGCCAGTCGCAAGTGTGGGGTTCTTTCACGACGCAGCGCTGCGGGATCCGGCGCGCTTGCTGCAAGGCACCGGCAACTTCATGCGCCATGTGAAGTTGAGACCGGGAACGACCGCAAACACCGCAGAACTGAGCAGGCTCATCGATGCGGCGTACGAGGATATAAAGGTGCGCGTCGAAAACGGCTAGCTCAGAGAAACTCCCTGGGAGGCCGACGCGGATGTGAACCGCCAGACTAGTAACGATATGTCGCATCGTGTTTGCTGACCAGGAAGGTTTGTCGACCATCCATTCAGAATCGTCGGATCGGCTGCTCACTGATGAACCGTTAAAATCCGAGGTACTGCATGTACGGGGGATACCCCCTGCATCAAGGGGTCGCACCGGACAGGTCTTGTGAGGTCTGGATTGACGACAGGTGGGAGGTGGGCTATATTCTCCCTGTTTTCTTGGCCGTTCCGGGGAAACTCCGATGCTCAGCTATCGCAAAGGTCCAGAAGTCCCGCTTCGCAACGAGACCATCTACCAGGCGTTCGCTTCTGCCGCTCGCACCTTCCCGGATCGTGTTGCGCTTATATCACGGCCTGATGGCGTTCGCTGGACGTACGGCCAATTGCTTGACGAAGTGGAAAAGACAGCACGCGGCCTGGCGGGTTTAGGGCTGAACGTCGGCGACCGAGTTGGCATATGGGCAGCAAGTTGCCCAGAATGGGTTCTCCTGCAGTTGGCCTGCCCACGAACCGGTGTCGTGCTGGTCAACGTGAACCCGGCTTATCGGGCAACGGATCTCGGTTACATCATTCGCAAGTCGCAGATGCGTGCAGTTTTCCATCACTCTCGCGATGCTCGGGCAGATTATGACGCGATACTCGCCGAAGCGCGGACTGACCAGACCCCTTTCCTGGAGCACGATATCCGGATCGGTACCCAGTCCTGGTCTGCGATGATCGCCCATGGAAGCGATCTCCCAAACGCGCCGGTTGATCCGCACGCCGTAGCCGACATTCAATACACGTCGGGCACTACCGGTGATCCGAAAGGAGTCCTTCTTACCCACCATAATCTGGTAAACAATGCCTGGCTAACCGCGCGGTCGCTTTGCATTACCGAACACGACCGGATTTGCCAGACTTTCCCCCTTTACCACTGTGCGGGCTTTACCTGCAGTTCCCTTGCAGCTTTGATCTCAGGTGCCGCTTTCGTTCTTCCATCACGAATGTTTGATCCGGGAGCCACCTTGCAGGCCGTCGATGCAGAAAAGATTACTCTTCTTTATGGTGTCCCCTCCATGTTCATTGCCGAACTCGAGCATCCGGAATTTGATCGTTTTGATCTGAATTCGCTTCGAGCAACCGTTGTCGGTGGGGCGCCTTGCCCGATTGAATTGATGCGGTGCATGTCCGAACGACTGGGGGCGGCTCAGGTGTATGACATTTATGGGCAGACCGAGGCCTCGCCTGCCATCACGCTATCCGGCAAAGACGATAGCTTTGAGCTGCGCACCACAACCATCGGCCGTCCCATGCCCAATACTGAAGTCAAGATTGCGGATCTGACCGGTGAGACCGCCCCAATCGGACAGCAGGGCGAACTTTGCGCACGTGGATACTTTGTCATGAAGGGATACGATGGCGACTCGGAAGCAACGCGGAGAGCAATCGATGCCGACGGCTGGCTTCACACTGGCGATCTCGCCGTCATGCGCCCTGACGGTTACTTGAACATTACCGGCCGTGCGAAGGACATGATCATACGTGGCGGAGAGAACATCTATCCCCGTGAAGTGGAGAATCTTCTTCACACGCACCCGAAGGTAGCTGACGCACACGTATTGGGCATACCGGATGAGAAACTTGGTGAAGTCGTGATAGCGTGGGTTCGTCTCAAGTCCGGGGAGCTTGCCAGCGAGAACGAGATCCACGAATTCTGCCATGGAAAAGTCGCCCACTTCAAGATTCCTCAACACGTCCGCTTCGTCGACGAGTTTCCTCTGACCGCCAGCGGCAAGGTTCAGAAGTTCCGCATCCGTCAAATGGAAATTCAAATGCGCCAGTTAGAAAAGGTGGCAAGTATCCAAACAGCCTAGTTCAAGAGACACTTATGCCGACGGAAGCTCATTGCAGGGTTGCAGCGTGGGGCGGCGCTCGCTCCAGTAGCTCTTTGTCGGCGCTGAGCGGCAGCTTGCGGATTCCCAGATCGTCGATGATCAGCAAGGGCACGGTCACCATGAACTCCATGTGCTCTTTGTACCCGAGATCCAGGCACTCAGTACCTCTAGTAGAGCGCGACTTGTCCTCTTGGTGTAGTATCCCGACCGCGGCTCAGACCTAACTCGATGGCTTCGCGAAACGGCTCGCAGGCACTGGCCGATGGAATCCGCTTAGGATTTTCTACTTCCAGGCCTGTCGACTCCACGCCAAACCCGGTGGTCACCTCATTGGCATTGGCCGGTTTTGAAGTTGCTTTTGTTTTTCCATTCGAAGAAAGGTTTTCGGGGTTGGGGTTGGGGTTGGGGTTGAGGTTGGGGTTGAGGTTGATCGTGGGAGTCGGTTTTACCGCGTCCGACCCGGTGGTCACCTCGTTCTCGTTGGCCGGTTTTGCCGGCGGTCGCCGTCCCCATACGCCCGGCGGCCGCACCCCGATCCCGGCCGCTTTCAGATAAGCTCCGGCGGTCTCGCGACGCACCCCGGTCTCTTGCTCGATGCGCCGCAGTGGCCATCCGAGTCGTCCCAGGGCAAGCACTTGCTGTTTTTTAGCTTCGTTCAAGACGTTGCTCATATCGACGAAGGCTACACGACTCACGCCGAAATCAACGTCCCGGGCCTCATTCTCGTTGGCCGGTTTTCAAGTGACCCTCATTGGCCGGTTTTGGGTGACCCCTGATGGCGGCCATCACCTAAACTTCTAACTTTTCTTGAGACGCTCTGATCTGTTCTATCTGGAGTATCCGGAACTGAATGAGACCAAAACCGGATTTTGTCCGCTGGTGTACCCACCCGACTTAGCGTTTACCGACCTCATTGGCAATCTGATGAGAAATACTTTCGACCTCCGCGACATTCTTGGGGTAGAAGGCTAGGCCGCCGGACACATTCGCAAGTTGATCTAGCGCGAGTCTCGCTGTTTCTTGGCGTTGAGGGTCACTCTCAGTCAGCAATCCGATACAGTAGACCGGCACACCGCTGCTCTTGATCTTGCCCAGCAATTCTTCCTGACCTACCATGCTGGAAGTATCGTAGCCCTCGGTGATCAAAACGAGGACCCTTCTCTCGTTGTGAGTCGTCAGTCCAAGGTGGTCGAGTCCCATCTGGGCAGCATCCCTCATCGCCTTGCCACCCCGCGAGTCAATCCGAGTGAGCGCCTCTTCCATTTCCTCGATATTGCTGGTGAAATCTTCGCCGCTCGGGAGGGCGTTGAACACCTCATCGTCAAAGCCTACAACGCAGACCTCGTCGTGTGGCTTTGACGCTTGTACCAACGCGAGTGCGGCAGCCATTACTTCGGGCCGTTTTTCGTACATGCTGCCGCTGGTGTCGAGGAGAATGCAGATAGCTAGGGGCCGCTCCTCATGTTGAGACCGGACAGGCGGCGTTGAAGGCTTCAGAGTCTGATTCGAAACCACATCCGCGAGGAGGCCCGGGGCTTTCTGTTCCTGCAAAAGGGGCGGGCGCACCGCTTCGGCGTGGCGGTATGGAACTGGAGCATGCTTCAGTGTGATCGAATCTCGCCTTACTGGGGTAACACTTACTGCAGCGGACAGATAGATGACGGGCGCGCTCCATACAAAAAGCGACGCCCACGCGAGACGGCTGAACGGCTTCGAGATCTGAAATGTCCTCTTGAGAATCCGACTCACTCTCCGTGTTACGTTTGAATCCGTGGCCATTGAGATGACTGGCCAACTCAGCACACCACCATTGGCGGCAGCCGTGTGAGCTATATCCACCAGGGTCGCAGCGTATTCTTCCCTATCCTTCGTTTCGAAAAGAGCAACATCGTCACATGCTTCCTCTGCCAGCCGTGCAAGTTCGCGCTCAATCCACCAAGCGAGAGGATGAAACCAAAAGATGCAAACGTTGACGTGTGCGCCAAGATGGGTAAGCCAGTCGTGTCTCTGGATATGGGCTCTCTCATGAGCGAGAACGGCTCCAAGTTTTGCGGTATCCCAATCCCTCCACGCTCGTGGCAAAAGAATTCTCGCCCGGAAGCATCCGACTAAGCCCGGTACCACCACTAGCGTCGATTCGCACACGTCAGGACCCAACCTGGGGATGGGCGTAGAACCTCGCAAGATTTTGTGCAGACCCCAGCATCCGAAGACCAACCGGAAAAACAGCAGAAGTGAGATTGCAAGGTATATACCTGTGAGCGTTGTCCGCCATGACACCCTTGTGAGCGTCACAGCCTGACGCGAGTGACTCGCGGGTGCGAGTGCCTGTGCTGCGGACACAGAAGTTCGTGCCGACTCCATCACTCGCGGCTCGACGGGAGCAGGCAGAATTGGGAGTGCCTCCAGCATCACCACTGGAGCCATCACTCCCAAAGGGATTTGAAGGAGCATACCGACGAGTACGACCGTCCACATCGCATGCCGAGCGCCAGATGAGCGGACACGAAACAGGGACAAGCTCACGAAGGTAACCAGAGCTAAGCCGCAAACACGAACCGAAGCGCTTACAAGTTGCGACACAATATCAATGAGCATCTTTGCCCCTCCGGGTGCGATTCTTGCGTCGGGCCAGTTTTTCCGCTAGACGGCGCAACTCCCGCTGATCCAAAAGGTCGCGATCGACCATTCCCACAATCAATTGCTCCACGGAACCACCCAAGAGCCGATCTATTATTTGTCGAACGAACCTCACAGCCAAGTGTCGCGGTGGTTCCGAAACTCGATATACGTTTGTGCGGCCCTCCACATGATGCTTGACGTAGCCCTTTTCCTCCAGCCGATTGAGAATGGTTCGGGCGGTGGAGTCTTTCATGGGATGGCGCTCGGTCAGAGCTTCGCGCACATCCTTAGCGGTGCTTTGAGGCCGCGCCCACAGTACGTCCATCACCAAATGTTCCAGTTCGGATAGCCGCTTCTGAGGTTTTGTCGCGTTAAACATTGTAGCGCTACATAGTGTAGCGCTAACGAGCATTGCCTGTCGAGAATAGGTGCAGTGGCTGAGTGCGAACTCAGCAGAATCACGCCTTTCTCTACCGCCCCGAGTTCTGGCAAGACATTACGACCGTGATCCTGGAGGATGTGCCAGCAGGACACTTTCAGTGAGCAGTTGCCGGATCAGGCGTTGCCGGCCTGCTCCGAGCGTGAGGCGCGTGGCGATCTCCCTTTTGCCGCGTGGCCGCTCGCGACAGCAGGAGATTCGCGCTGTTCGCGCACGCTATCAAGAGCGTAAGGACCGCGTAAGGACTGCTTGACAGGTTCTCGACATGAGCGTACATTGTACGTACGTTAAGAGCCTAGTGTACATACAGAGGGGCGCTACATGCCAGCAACAGCAGCACGCAAGAAACGATCGCAAAGGTTCAACGTTCGAGCCAGCGATAGAGAAGCGAGGCTGATTCGCCTTGGCGCCGAACGTCGGGGTGTGAACATCACGAGCTTCATATTGGAGAGCGCCTGCGTGCGGGCAGAACAGGAGCTCGCCGACACGCGCTCTTTCATGCTCAGTGCGAAAGCCTGGCAAAAGTTCAGTGAGGCCCTAGACAGACCTGCACAATTGAAGCCCAGACTCAAGCGGCTGTTTTCAGAATCCACTGTCCTCGAACAGAGCTGATGAACCACCAAGAACCGCCGCTATCGAAGGTGGAGGCGATCTCGGAGTCACACGATGTGAGCCGGTTCGATTGTGGGGATCGCGAGTCTCTCAATGATTGGCTCAAACGCTTCGCCCTTACAAACCAAAGGAACGAATCCGCGCGAACTTACGTTGTCCATCGCAACCGTTTGGTAGTCGGATACTATTCAATTTCCGCTGGCAACGTGTCTGTCGAGGAAGCCCCGGCCCGGATTTCCAAGGGTCTTGCGAGGCATGCCATCCCAGTCATTTTGTTGGCAAGGCTAGCCGTCGATAAGTACGAGAAAGGCGCTGGGTTGGGGAAGGCGCTCCTGAAAGATGCCGTGGCGCGAATTGCTCAAGCGGCGGACATCGTAGGAGCTTGTGCAGTTCTCGTCCACGCGATTGACCAGCACGCCCGAACGTTCTACGAGCATTTTGACTTCGAGGCATCACCCAGCCACGAATTGCACCGGATGTTGCTAATGAAAGATCTTCGCAAGGCGTTGCAATAGACCGACATTCTTGCCGACTTCGAACTCGACGAGTGTAGCTTGAAACCTTGAAATCCGTAAGCAGAGCCTTTTAGCTCGGAATTCCGCTGCAAGGGGTTGGAAATAAAAGCGTAGAAAATCTGGCGGAGAGGGAGGGATTCTACTACCGCCATTACCTGCAAGTCGCTGTGAAACCTGCACTTGCGCGATAATACCCTGTGTTTGTACAGGTTACAAGCGAATTCGATCTCAGGCTAGAGTTTCTATAGTTTCCCTAATAGGCTGCGATTCCCACGAAAACGGTATCAGTGGTATCAGTGGAACAAGCCAGAATAGTGAACCCGGCGGACTCGAGACCCCAGACCCTGTCGTCTCAATTCTGAAGCGGGCTGAGAGGATGCCGACTACCCCGAAGCCCGTTTCGAGGGCCTATCGGACTTGAGGGTGTGTGCTCTAATGCGATTACTTCCGGTTATGCCGACCATCCATGAACTGTGTTCGATTCCTGGTCCCGGTCTCTATGGCTACGGACCGGATGTCGGGGTAAGGGATCGATCTGAGAAATATCCTGCAGCATCATCGTTCTTCAGTCGAGGGTCACGATCGGTTCCCAGGTATTCGTCGAGAAAGTCCAGCAGCACTTGCACTTTTGGCGTCAGCCGTGAGGGGCTCGAGAATAGCGCACAGAGAGTGATC
>Ga0073928_10009001_pt1 | contig 12299 bp, 10 predicted proteins | sample PaiPotPPA55metaG_FD_76969 | JGI IMG/M metagenome (GOLD analysis project Ga0073928, IMG submission 76969) | Iron sulfur acid spring bacterial and archeal communities from Banff, Canada, to study Microbial Dark Matter (Phase II) - Paint Pots PPA... ...
TGCCGCCGTTCGAGATCATCGAGCGCAGCTCGCCGAGGGTCTGGTTCAGGTAGGCCTGAGTGGGCGAGTCCTTCATGTCCACGTCGGGCCGGCCGAGCAGTGCGTCGATCTCGCCGAGCCTGATGTCCGCGAGGTGCAGGTAGTCCCGGCCCTGGTCGGTGGGTGAGCCGGAGAGGGACAGCTGCAGGTTCTCGAAGATCTTCTTGGCGTTGTAGAGCGGATCGCCGGGTTCGGCCCCGGCCGAGGCGATCGCGATCCCGCCGACGGAACCGGTGGCCACGGCCACGCCCACGCCGGCGGCCAGCAGCCGGCGCCGCCACGAGGCGGAGATACCGGCGAAGCCGGACTTGCTCTCGCCCGAATGCCGCGCACCGGACCGCGCCGAACGGCCGCCCCGCTGCGCGGGCACGCGGGACTTCGGACGCTGCTTGGCGGACGCGGCTTCAGCGCTCGCCGCGGCTGCCGCCGCGGCGGTCTCGGCCGCCACCACGGGGGCGTCGGCCACCAACTGCGCCCGCAGCCTCTCGCGGAAGTCGGCCCGGGGCGCGGGCAACGAGCTGCTCGCCACCGAGACCCGTTCGGCCAGTACGACCAGTCCGCCGAGGCCGTCGCGCGCCCTGGAGGAAGAACTAGTGAAAGCCCCGGAAGTGCTGGAGGAGCCGCCGGCCGCGCCTGCCGACCGACCTGCGGCGTGTGCTTCCAACAGCGCCGCGAACTCCTCGACCCGATCTCGGTCGTTCATCGCGCCTGCCACCTCCTCCACTGCTCCCGTTCCGATTCCGGCGTTCGTCGCGGCAGTCGCGACCTCGGCCCCGAACGCGGCGGAATGTCACCGCGTTCGACGCGCACCGGGCGGGATTGGTTGTGCCCGGGACGCCTAAAGAAAGTCCCGAGGCCCCTGATTTCACTCGTTCGAGTGGAACGGGGGGCGGTGATCGGAGCAAACCGAACCGGCGTCATCCGATCCAACGAGCGGGGGGCGCAAGGAGTTACGGAAACGGGTACGGAGCACCCCCTATGGGCGTGCCGTACCTCGCCGTGTGGACCTGCGCACGTCGGCGGCCGCGGAACGGGCCGGCTTATCCGACCCGGTATGCCGCTCACCGAAGATCCGCCGGCAGCAGCCGGGCCAGCGTCCGGATCGCGCGGTACTGCAGCGTCTTGATCGCGCCGTCGTTCTTGCCCATGATCAGCGCCGTCTCCGCCACCGAGAGCCCGTGCAGGAAGCGCAGCGTCACGCATTCCTGCTGCTGGCTGTTGAGCTGCTTGACCGCGTCGAGCAGGGCCCGGTTGGAGAGGTAGGCGAGCACCGACTCCTCCGGGCTCGGCTCGGTCTGGTCCGAGTCGAGCATCTCGCCGGTGGGCACCTCGAGCCGGTGCCGGCTCGACTTGAAGTGGTCGGCCACCAGGTTGCGCGCGATCGTCACCAGCCAGGCGCCGAAGTCCCTGCCCTGCCAGGTGAAGGTGGAGATGCGGCGCAGCGCGCGCAGGAAGGTCTCGCTGGTCAGGTCCTCGGCCAGGGCCCGGTTCGAGACCCGGTAGTAGATGTAGCGGTACACGGTGTCCATGTACGTGTCGTAGAGCCGGCCGAAGGCCTCGCCGTCCCCGTCCTGCGCCCGCTTCACCAGCGCCAGCATCCGCGCCGACTCGGCGTCCGGGCGCGGCGGGGTCTCGGTCTTGCGTTGGTCCGACTGCGGCGGGACGGACGCGGGCGCCTCGGATCCCGGCACGTGGGCGGAGACCGGCGCCTCGGATCCGGGGACGGAGCCGCCCGAGGCCGCCGAGCCCGCCGCGGTGCGGGCGCCGTTCGCCGTCGCCTCGGGTGCGGGGCCGGCGCCGCCGAGGACGAAGGGCGGCGTCGCGGGGGTCAGGCCCGCGCCCGCGCCGAGCGGCCGGGGCGGCTGGGGGACCGCGCCGGCCGTCATCGCGAGCAGGGCCGCACGCAGGCCGCTCAGGCCCCAGCGATCGGCGCTGACGTCTCGGTGCACAAGGCTCCAGGTGCTCGGGTGCGCCGAAGTTCGGGCGCGGCTGCTGCTTCTTCGCCGCACGATTCCGGTGCGCACTGCCCTCGTCTCCGCTCCGTCGTCCGCGTGGGCTGCGGGCTCCGGGCGGTTCGTTCCGCTCGTGGTCGGTGGACCGCCGCGCTTCGCGCGATCCGATCACCCATAGTAGGTGGACCGGACCCCGCTGTGTGCGGCTTTTGACGACTCCGGTGACGAGCCGTCAGGACGAGATACGAGGATACCCCTTGGTGACCGGATCGCTACGGCACGTCGTCATGACTTCGTCCGCGCGCGTTTGGCGATCGCCGCTCCGGCGGCGATCGCGCCGGTCGCGGCCCCGGTCAACGCGGCTCCCGGCAGGCCCGCGCGAAGCAGGCGCACACCTGTGCGGTAGTCGGTGATCGGCCAGCCCTCGTGCTCGGCCCGCGCGCGCAGCCGGTGGTCCGGGTTGACCGCGTGCGGATGGCCGACGAGCGTGAGCATCGGCAGGTCGTTGGCCGAGTCGGAGTACGCATGACAGGCCGTCAGCTCGTAGCCCTCGTCCTCGGCCAGCTTCTGCACCGCGGTGCCCTTGGCCGGGCCGTGCAGTATGTCGCCGACCAGCCGGCCGGTATAGAGGCCGTCCACCTCCTCGGCCCGGGTGCCGAGCGCGCCGTCGAGGCCGAGCCGGCCGGCGATCACCTCGGCCAGCTCCGTCGGCGCGGCCGTCACCAGCCAGACCGGTTCGCCGCGGCGGCGGTGCAGGTCCGCCAGGGCCCTGGTGCCCGGCCAGATCTTCTCGGCCAGGTAGTCGTCGTATATATGGCGGCACAGCTCGCGCATCTCGCTGACGGTGTGCCCCGCGGCGAAGGCCAGCGCGCGCTCCCGGGTGCTCGCCACCTGGCCCGTGCTCTCCCCGCGCAGCCGGAACGTCAACTGCCCGCAGGCGAACCTGGCTATGTCCCGGGAGCTGAGGAAACGGTGCGCGGCGAGTCCGCGGGCAAGGTGGAAGAGCGAGGCGCCGCGAATGAGGGTGTTGTCGAGGTCGAAGAACGCGGCGGCGGTCGGGCGCGGCGGTGCGGCCGCGGGGACGACTGTCTGCTCGGCGGCCGCGCTGAGGGCAGGGCGCACTGTCACCCTCTAGACCCTACCGGGAGATCGCGACGCATACGTTGCCCCCAGGGAACCGCCCGCAGACCGGCAGGCGACGCGGATACCCCGCGGCCGGGCCGGAATGCGACACTCGGAGGCATGGACGGAGACACGCAACCGCGGATCACGCTGATCGGCAAGGCCGGCTGCCACCTGTGCGACGCTGCCAGGGAGGTGGTCTCCCGGGTCGCGAAGGACCTCGGGGTGGGCTGGGTCGAGTACGACATCAACGACGACCCGGCGCTGAAGGAGGACTACTGGGACACGATCCCGGTGACCCTGGTCGACGGGCGCCGGCACGATTTCTGGAAGGTGGACGAGGAGCGGCTGCGGGCGGCGCTGACGGCGTCCTGACGGCGCCGTTGGCTGGGAGCAGCCTGTGACTTGGGTCGCACAGGGGGCGTGCGGGGGCCTGAGGCCGCACATTCCCGCAGGTCGGAACGAGCAAATGGGGTACAATAGGACAATCTTGACCTTTCTAAGAAATCGGTCAGTAACTTTGTGCGCGCCTTCACAAGGTCCTACGCTGCATCGTGAGTGCTGAGGAAGTTACAACAACCGATCACCTGGATCCTTGTGTCACCTCCTCAAACACCCAATCACTCACAGTTCCACCGAGCGCGACCGGGAGCAGCATGGCCAGCATGAGCAGTCCTGGTATGGCCGCCATCCCCGAGGCGACCGTGGCACGGTTGCCGGTCTACCTGCGCGCCCTGCGCACCCTGGCGGACCGCGGCACCGCGACCGTCTCCTCGGAGGAGCTGGCCGGCGTGGCCGGCGTGAACTCGGCGAAACTGCGCAAGGACCTCTCCTTCCTCGGCTCGTACGGCACCCGCGGGGTGGGCTACGACGTCGAGTACCTGATCTACCAGATCTCCCGCGAGCTCGGCCTCAGCCTGGACTGGCCGGTGGCCATCATCGGCATCGGAAACCTGGGCCACGCGCTGGCGAACTACGGCGGCTTCGTCTCCCGCGGCTTCCGCATCGCGGCCCTGTTCGACGCCGACCCGCGGCTGTCCGGCAACCGGGTGGCCGGGCTCGTCATCCGGCACGTCGACGAGCTCGACGAGGTCATCGCCGACCTCGGCATCTCCATCGCGGTGATCGCGGTGCCGCCGACGGCCGCGCAGGGCGTGGCCGAACGGCTGGTCGCCGCCGGGGTCACCTCGATCCTCAACTTCGCCCCGACCGTGGTCACCGTGCCCGACGGGGTCGACCTGCGCAAGGTGGACCTGTCCATCGAGCTGCAGATCCTCGCCTTCCACGAGCAGCGCAAGTCCGCAGAGGGGCAGCGCCCGCGCGGCGCCCGCACCGTACGCAGGGCCCTGCGGGAGGATCCGGTCAACCCGGACAACGGCTCGACCCAGCCCCTGCGGCCGGCCGATCCGCCCGTGCGCGGTGCCGACGAGGCACCGCAGGGACCGGCGAAGCCGGACCCGCGCCAGCGCTCCGTGTCCGACCTGAATGAGGTGTTGCCGGCATGAGTATTCGCGAGCTCGCGAGCGAATCACCGGGCAAGGTACTCAAAGCGCGCACGGCGGGGGTGTCAGCATGAGCCTCCTGGTGATCGGCCTGTCCCACCGCACCGCCCCGGTACGGCTGCTCGAGCAGACCTCGTTGACCGAGGAACTCGCGGTCAAGCTGCTCGGCGACGTCGCCGGATCCGAATTCGTCTCCGAAGCGGTGGCCGTGGCCACCTGCAACCGGCTCGAGATCTACGCCGAGGTGTCGAAGTTCCACGGCGCCCTCGCCACCGTCTCCGAACTGCTGGCGCAGTACACCGGGGTCTCCCGCGACGTGCTGAACCGGCACTTCTACGTGCACTACGACGACCGGGCCGCCTGGCACCTGTTCACCGTGGCCTGCGGCCTCGACTCGATGGTCGTCGGCGAGCCGCAGATCCTCGGCCAGCTGCGCAGCGCGCTCGCGGTCGGCCAGCAGGTCGGCACGGCCGGCCCGGTGGTCAACGAGCTGGTGCAGCAGGCGCTGCGGGTGGGCAAGCGGGCGCACAGCGAGACCGCGCTGGACAAGGCCGGGCAGTCGCTGGTGACCGCGGCCCTTGACCTGGCCGTGCCGACGCCCGAGGCCGCCCCGGCCCGGGCGGTGGTCGTCGGCGCGGGCTCGATGTCCGCGCTCGCCGCGACCACGATCGCGCGCCGGTACCCGCAGACCGCCCTGACGATCGTCAACCGCAGCCCGGAGCGCGCCGAGCGGCTGGCCGCAGCGGTGGACGGCACGGCGGCCGGATTCGCCGAACTGCCGGCCGCGCTGGCCACGGCGGACCTGGTGGTCTCCTGCACCGGCGCGACCGAGCTGGTGCTGACGGCGGATCAGTTCGCCGCCGCACGCGCTGATTCCCGGCAGCCGGTCACCCTCGTCGACCTGGCGATGCCGCGCGACCTGGACCCGGAGATCGCCGACCTGCCCGGGGTCCGGCTGCTCGTCGACCTCGAGCGGATCGCCGAGGCGCAGAAGCTGGCCGCCGACACACCGGACTCCCCGGGCCGCGACAGCCTGGCCGAGGTGACCCGGATCGTCGACGCCGAGGTCGAGGCGTACCGCAAGCTGCGTGCGGCGAGTTCGGTGGCACCCACCGTGACGGCGCTGCGCTGCATGGCCGCCGAGGTGGTCGCGGCCGAGCTCGAGCGCTTCCATGGCCGCACCTCGGGGCTCGACGCGCGCACCCGCGGCGAGGTCGAGCACACCGTGCGCCGCGTGGTGGACAAGCTGCTGCACGAGCCGACGGTGCGAGTCAAACAGCTGACGGTCGGCGACGGCGGCGTGACCTACGCCGAGGCGCTGCGCGAACTGTTCAACCTCGATCCGCGCACGGCGGTGGCGGTCAGCCTCGCCGAGGGCGCAGGCGACGGGGCCGCGACCGAGGGCCCCGACGGCGCCGGCGCGATCGGGCTGGAGCAGCGATGAGCGGTACCAGGACCCTGCGGCTTGGCACCCGGCGCTCCGCGCTGGCGACGGTCCAGTCCGGCATGGTGGCCGCCGACGTCGCCGAGGCCACCGGCCGGCACGTCGAGCTGGTGGAGATCAACACCTACGGCGACACTTCGCAGGCCACGAACGAGCTGCTGGCGCAGATCGGCGGCACCGGCGTGTTCGTCAACGCGCTGCGCGAGGCGCTGATAGCCGGCGAGATCGACTTCGCCGTTCACTCGCTCAAGGACCTGCCCACCGCCGCGCCGGAGCACCTGGCGCTGGCCGCGGTGCCGCGCCGCGAGGACGTGCGCGACGTGCTGGTCGCCCGGGACGGCCGAAAGCTGGCCGATCTGCCCGCGGGGGCCAGGGTGGGCACCGGATCGCCGCGTCGGGCGGCCCAGCTGCGGCTGCTGCGGTCGGACATAGAAGTGGTGGCGATCCGCGGCAACGTGGACACCCGGGTCGGCTACGTGGCCACCGGGCGCCTCGACGGGGTGGTGCTGGCCTACGCGGGCCTGGCCAGGCTCGGCCGGATCGCCGAGGCCACCGACCTGTTCGACCCGGCCGACTTCCTGCCCGCCCCCGGCCAGGGCGCGCTTGCCGTGGAGTGCCGCGAGGACGACGTCGCGATGCGCGAGATGCTCGGCGTGCTGGACGATCCGGCCAGCCGGGCGGCCGTGGCGGCCGAGCGCTCGCTGCTCGCGGTCCTGGAGGCCGGCTGCTCCGCCCCGGTGGGCGCGTACGCGCTGCCGCAACCCGAGGACGGCCGCGAACTGATCGTGACCGGGCTGGTCGCGTCGACCGACCCGGCCGCCCCGCCGCGCAGCGTGCGCGCCTCGCTGGCCGGGCCGACGGACGAGGCCGAGCGGCTCGGCGCCGAGCTCGCCGCCCGGATGCTGGCGCAGGGCGCCGCGGCTTTGATGGCCCAGACGGGAGCTGGACAGTGAGTGTGACGAGGGTGACCGTGCCGCGCCGCAGCGGCAGAAGCTGCGGGACCGCACGATTCACGAGCGTACGAAGCACGGGCGTCCAAGGCAGCAACCAACGCTGCGACTGCGCCGTAGGAAGCACGACCGCCGCCGTTTCCGCCGACCGCCCGACGCTGGGCGCCGCGGCACGGTCGGCACAGATGGGAGCTGGACAGTGACCGCCGTACGCACCATGACCGCCACCGTGGCCCCGGCCGGCGGCGGCACCTTGACTCCGCTGGAGAAGATCGAGGGCGCCCTCGACGCGGTGCTCCCGGACCAGCATCCGCTGGTCGCCGAGGCCGCGGCCGCCGGTGCGGCCGCCGCCGGTGAGCACGCGGCGGGGCTCGGCGCCGAGGGCGCGGAGCCCGAGGCCGAGAGCGCCCGCCCGGCCCACCAGGCCAGGGTCAGCTTCGTCGGTGCGGGTCCGGGCGACCCCGACCTGCTCACCGTGCGCGGCGCGGCCGCGCTCGCCGAGGCCGATGTGCTGGTCCTCGACCAACTGCTCGCCGAGCGCTTCCGCCCGCTGGCCCGAGTGGACGTGCACGTCATCGAGCTCGGCGGTCAGCCGGCCGACGGTTCGGCCGGCGTCCCCGGCCACGCCGCCTGCCCCGACCTGGTGCTGCGCGCCATGGCCGACGCGGTTGGCGCGGGCCGGCACGTCGTACGCCTGCTCGACGGCGACCCCGGTCTGTTCAGCCCGCTCGAAGTCGAGGCCGCGGCCTGTGCAAAGGCCGAGGTGCCCTTCGAGGTGGTGCCGGGCCTGGCCCGCGCCACCACCGTGCCGATGTTCGCCGGCATCCCGCTCAGCCGGGGCTCGATCGGCGACGTCCGGCTGCTGTCCGCCCCGCACCCGCAGGCCGGCGAGGACTTCACCGCCTGGTCGGACTGGCACCGCCAGCTCGGCGAGGCCGGTGCCAGCGCGACCACGCTCGTGCTGCAGGGCGTCGGCGACCGGATCGAAGAAGTCGCCGCCGAGCTGCTCGCGGCCGGCCGGCCCGGCAACACCCCGGTCGCGGTGACCGTGGACGGCTCGCTCACCTCGCAGCGCACCGTCACCGGCACGCTCGACCGGATCGCCGCCGCGCTCAAGGCCGAGCGGTTCACGAACCCGGGCCCGAACACCGTCGTGGTGGTCGGCGCCGTGGTCGAGCAGCGGGCCGGGCTGTCCTGGTACGAGAGCAAGCCGCTCTTCGGCTGGCGGGTGCTGGTGCCGCGGACCAAGGAGCAGGCCGGCGCCCTCTCGGAGCAGCTGCGCCGCTACGGCGCGGTGCCCACCGAGGTGCCGACGATCTCCGTCGAGCCGCCGCGTACTCCGCAGCAGATGGAGCGCGCGGTCAAGGGTCTGGTGACGGGTCGTTACGAGTGGGTGGCCTTCACCTCGGCCAACGCCGTCAAGGCGGTGCGCGAGAAGTTCGAGGATTACGGCCTCGACGCCCGCGCCTTCGCCGGGATCAAGGTCGCGGCGGTGGGCGAGCAGACCTCGAAGGCGCTGCGTGCCTTCGGCGTGGTGCCCGACCTGGTGCCCACCGGCGAGCAGTCCGCGGCCGGCCTGCTGGCCGAGTTCCCGGCGTTCGACCCGGCCTTCGACCCGATCGAGCGGGTCTTCCTGCCCCGCGCCGACATCGCCACCGAGACGCTCTCGGCCGGCCTGGTCGAGCTCGGCTGGGAGGTGGACGACGTGACGGCGTACCGGACCGTACGTGCCGCGCCGCCGGCCGAGTCGATCCGCGAGGCGATCAAGGGCGGCGGCTTCGACGCGGTGCTCTTCACCTCGTCCTCGACGGTGCGCAACCTCGTCGGCATCGCGGGCAAGCCGCACAACTGCACGGTGATCGCCTGCATCGGCCCGGCCACCGCGCAGACGGCGAAGGAGCACGGCCTGCGGGTCGACGTCCTCTCCGCGACGCCGAGCGCGGCCGCCCTGGCCGAGGCACTGGCCGACTTCGGCACCACCCGCCGTGCGGCGCAGATCGCCGCGGGCGACCCGGTTCTGCGGCCCTCCGAGCGGACCAGGGCCAGGCGCCGTAAGGCGTAGTACGGGGGCGTAGCATGGAGAGCGCTCGGGCCGGGGTCGACCGCAGAGATGGCGGGATACGCCCGGGCGCTAGCGAAGGGCTGCGAACCATGTCTCTGGACCTCCCCTACCGGCCGCGACGGCTGCGTACGACCCCTGCGATGCGCAGGCTGGTCGCGGAGACCCGAGTGCACCCGGCGAACCTGGTGCTTCCGCTGTTCGTCAAGGAGGGGCTGACCGAGCCGACGCCGATCGCCTCGATGCCCGGCGTGGTCCAGCACAGCCTGTCGAGCGTGCGCAAGGCGGCCCGCGAGGCGGTCTCCCTCGGCGTCGGCGGCCTGATGCTGTTCGCCGTACCCACTCACCGCGACGCGATCGGCAGCGCGGGCACCGACCGCGACGGGATCCTGCAGCGGACGCTGCGCGAGGTGGCCGACGAGGTCGGCGACGAGACGGTCCTGATGAGCGACCTGTGCCTGGACGAGTTCACCGACCACGGCCACTGCGGCGTGCTGCGCGCGGACGGCACCGTGGACAACGACGCGACCCTCGAGCGCTACGGCGAGATGGCGATCGCGCAGACCGAGGCCGGCGTGCACCTGCTCGGTCCGAGCGGCATGATGGACGGCCAGGTCGGCTACGTCCGCCGGGTCCTCGACGAGCACGGATATCAGGACACTGGCGTTCTGGCGTATTCGGCCAAGTACGCCTCGGCCTTCTTCGGCCCCTTCCGCGACGCGGTGGAATCTCAGCTGCAGGGCGACCGCAAGACGTATCAGCAGGACCCGGCGAACGCGCTCGAGTCGCTGCGCGAGGTGCGCCTGGACGTCGAGGAGGGCGCCGACCTGGTCATGGTCAAGCCCGCGCTCGCGTACCTCGACATCATCACCCGGGTCGCCGCCGAGGTGGACGTGCCGGTGGCCGCCTACCAGGTCTCCGGCGAGTACGCGATGGTCGAGGCGGCCGCGGCGAACGGCTGGATCGACCGGGACCGGGCGATCCTGGAGACCCTCACGTCGATCCGGCGGGCCGGGGCGAGCGTCATCCTCACCTACTGGGCGTTGGACGCGATCCGGATGCTCGGCTGAGCGTGCTGCTGAGTACGGCGGCCCCCTCGCGCAGCTCGTAGACCTCGTCGCAGACCGCGGCGACCAGTTCGAGGTCGTGCTCGATCATCAGCAGCGCGAGTCCGTCCGCGGGCAGCGCGCGCAGCGTCTCGGCGAAATCGGCCAGCTCCGCCGTGCCCATCCCGGAGGAGGGCTCGTCCAGCAACAGCACGCGCGCTCCGCCGGCGAGTGCGCGGGCGATCTCGACCAGTCGCGCGATCCCGGTGGGCAGCTTTCCCGCGGGGTACGTCGCGAAGTCGGCTAGGCCCAACTGGCGCAACGCCTCCGACACCGCCCCTGCCGGGTCGTCGCGACCGGTGGCCCTGGCCGCCACCAGCAGGTTGTCCGAGACGCTGAGCGAGCCGAACACCTCGAGCCGCTGGTACGTGCGGCCCAGGCCGAGCCTGGCTCGTCGATGCGTCGGCGTATGGGTGATGTCGGTCCCGCCGAGCAGCACCTGGCCGCGGCGCGGGCGCAGCCGCCCGCACACGACGTCGAACAGGGTGGACTTGCCCGCGCCGTTCGACCCGATCAGCCCGGTCAGGCGTCCCGGAGGCGCCTGCAGGCTCAGCCCGGCGAGCACGGGTACTCCCGGGTAACCCGCGGTGACCTCGTGGATCTCGAGCCCAGCGGGCCGCTGAGGCATGCTTGCTCCTTCCCCGGACGGGCGCAGTGGCGCCGTACTCGTGATACAAAGCAAACTCGAGGGGTAGGCCCTTGTCGAGACTTGCGAGATTTGTGAGGTTCGTGCCGCGTGGAACACCGAGACCAGATACCTGTTGGTCAGGCGCAACTCGTCGCGGCTCCCAGTCCGGCCGGCGTTGTCCCGGCGGGCCCCGTGCGGTCCGCGACCATCTCGCTGCGGCGTGCGCTGGGCGAGATCCTCGCCGTCTACGTGCCGTCCTTCGGCCTCGGCATCCTTAGCGCATTGATGCTGCTGCACAACCCGAGCCTGGGTACCGACCAGGTCACCGGCCCGGTCTCGGCGCTAGAGGAGATCCTGCAGTACGTCATGCAGGCCAGCGTCACCGTCTTCGGTGTGGCGTTCTTCTGCCTGCAGCGCGGGGTGACCCTCTCCAGGCTCTTCGGCAAGCTCAAGGAGCCCTCGCCGTACCCGCAGGCGCCGTACCCCTATCCGTATCCGCAGCCGCCCTCGCTGGTCACCCCGGCTTGGGGCGGCTCGCAGCCGCCGCAGTACGCACCGCCGCAGTACCCGCAGTACCCGCAATACTCCCAGCAGCCGCAGCAGCAGTTCCCGCCCGCTCAGCACCCGCCGGGCTTCTGGCCCGGGTACGGGTACTACATGCCGCCGCGGCAGCCGACGGAGCGTGGCCGCAGTTGGCAGTTCTCCCGCTCGTACTTCGTGTCGATGGCGGGCGTTCTCGGCTTCCTGATCTCGGTGGTCGTATATACGGCGGTCGCGCACTACCACACCGGTGCGCCGAGTGAGGGCAACAGCCCGTACCTCGTCCCGGTCGGCCTGATCGTCGCGCTGGCGGCCGGTTTCGGCGAAGAGATGCTGGTCACCGGCCTGACCGTGAACTCGCTCGAGGCGGCCGGTATCGGCGGCAAGCGCGTCTGGCTGATCTACCTGGTCGCGATCTGCCTGCGCATCCCGTTCCACCTGTACTACGGCTGGGCCTCGCTCGGCGTCATCATCTTCACCGTCGTCAATATCTGGGTGTACCGCCGCTGGCGCCTGCTGTGGCCGATCGTGCTCGCCCACGCGACGTACGACTTCATCGAGTACCTCGGCAGCGTCGCCCCGGCAGCGTTGGCCGGTCTGCTGCTGCTCGGCCTCGGCCTGGCCACGCTCGTGATGGTGATCGTCATCATCTGCATCGAGGTCTCGGACGCCTCCGCCCGACGCCGCTACCGGCAGTACGCCGCCGCAGCCGGCGCCGCTCAGGCGGCCCAGTCGCCACAGGCCGCGCAGGACGCATCCGTGGCGGCGCAGGCGGCTGTACTGCCGCCGCAGGTGCCTCTGATGCCGCACGCTCCGCAGACGCCGCCGTGGCCGGACGAGAACGAGCCGCCGACGTCCGGGCCGGCCTCAGAGCCGGCGGCCTGAGACTTCCTCACACACGTCTCGGGCTACTCCGCCTCCGCCAGCAGCGCTGGATCCGCGTAACCCCTTCGGCCA
>Ga0073928_10009003_pt1 | contig 12298 bp, 15 predicted proteins | sample PaiPotPPA55metaG_FD_76969 | JGI IMG/M metagenome (GOLD analysis project Ga0073928, IMG submission 76969) | Iron sulfur acid spring bacterial and archeal communities from Banff, Canada, to study Microbial Dark Matter (Phase II) - Paint Pots PPA... ...
ACACTGACTATCTCATCCGTTGTGTCCACGATTCCCCTTCGTGGACACAAACAATAGTGCCCACAAAGGCCATCTTGCTCGACTACTCCCACTTCGCATAGACGGTTAGAATCGGACGCTTACAACAAAACATCGGTCAGTGCGAACACTGCAGCAAAAGCTTTCACTACTACCTGTTTCACAATGGTTTTGGCGACAGTGCTTATGGCTATTGCGAACGATGCAGTTACACCGTAATTCTGGGCGCATGGTCAACGATTCCTGACGGCGTAAACGTCAAGCTTCAGGGACCCATCTCAAGCGAGGTCGAACCGTACCTAAAGCCCTGTCCATGCGGAGGTGCGTTTCGGTCACCAGGCAGCCCTCGCTGCCCGCACTGCCTTAAAGAGCTGTCGCCGGTGCGTGCAGCGACCTACATTGAAGCGAATGCGGCCGGAACGGCAAAGGGTTGGAGATGGGATCAAAAGTGGGACGGAATCTACGGAATTGTAATCGAGAATCAAGCCTTGAACGACTGGTGGTTGTGAATTCCCAAGGTGTCTAAGAGTGTGCGGGCGATCCTGCTTTATTCCCTCCCAATCGCTTGTCATCCCAACCGCAGTGGAGGAACCTCTCTTCATCCTTCCCTCTCTTCTCGTAACTCTGCGGCACAAACGTCTCGCGCGCGGCCACACCCATCTCCTGCTTTCGCCGCCGCACGTAGCGCCGTGTGCCGCTGCTTGCGCGGCGCTTCCCGATCGCTCTGCAAAATCCCGTCAATGAACTCGCGCACCGGCCCCAGCTTCGGACTGCTTCTCGACGGCGCTTTCCGCTCCGGCGGGATCGCGCTGGCCAGCGCCTGCCGCACCATCCGCCGATGGGTGTTCAACTTCTTCGCCACTCCCTGGATCGTGCCCACCCCAAACCGATACTCCCGACGTATCTCCTCGAACAGTTCCACTTTGCGTCTCCTGTCCATCGGCCCCCCGTCATTACCGCTGACAGGTTAGGCCGTTGCTGATGTACAGGGTGGGCCAAATCAATGCGCGAAGTGGGCCAACTCAGGGCTCTTCCGCGAATTTGGTGCAAGCTGATGTGCTTTTGTTAACAGGAGTGCGGGTTTAGGGGATGAGTTGGGTGTGCCGTGGCCTAGTTTGTAGAGGCGATGGCCATTCCAAAGAGCCACTCGCAATCCGTCCTTCCCAGCCCGCGCTTTCTGGTTTTGGAATCTATCGAGCAGTTCGAAGATCAATTCTTGCTTTCGGTGCACGTCGAACAAGATCCTTGCTGTCCAGAGTGCGGCCAGGTGTCCAGCTCCCGCCACAGCAGCTACGTGCGACGGTTGCAGGATCACAGGATCTGCCGTGGCAAGGGCTCACCGTCCAGATTCTCCTGCGCGTTCGGCGCTTCCGTTGCCGAAACCGCCGCTGTCCGCGCAAAGTGTTCACCGAACGAATTGAGGGCATTCCTTCTTATATTCGCCAGACGAGTCGGCTAGCGGAGATTGTGCGCGTGGTGGGCTATGCGACCGGAGGATTACCGGGTGCTCGGCTCTTGGCCCGCCTCGCCATCCGCGTCAGCGATGACACGGTGTTGCGGCGCGTGAAGACTCCGGCTTCGCCTGCCTTTTCTGATTCCAACAACTCGATCGAGGTTCTAGGCGTCGATGCGCTCGGCCCAGAGCTTCCAAGCATGGCTCCACCAGCAACCGAGGATTCGCGTGATCAGCCGGGACCGCGGCGGCATATATGCGGAGGGCGCGCGGTTGGGTTCTCCGGCCGCCCAGCAAGTCGCCGATCGCTTTCATCTGTTTTTGAACCTATCGACCGCCGTCGAGCGCGCCCTGGAACATTGCTGCCGCCAGTTGCTACTCACCGATCCAGCGCCACTGCAGTCCGAGGCCATTGGCTCGCGCCAAGCCCCAATAACCCGCCAACAGGTTTTGCAGCAGCAGCGCCGCCAACGCCGCTTCGAACGCTACGAAGAAGTCATCCAGCTATACCATCAGGGCTGCTCGCAGAAGAAGATCAGCAGAGTGCTTCATCTGGACCGCAGAACCGTGCGGCGCTGGATTCGTGCCGGAGCGTTTCCTGAGCGCCAATCTCCCCGAAGACGCCCCACGAAAATCCGTCGCTTCGAGGAATATCTCCGGCGACGCTGGGCCGAAGGATGTCACAACGCCACGCGACTGTTCGAGGAGATTCGCGCGGAGGGCTATCGCGGTGGCCGCAGTATGGTGGCTCGGCATGTGACAACATGGAGGAATGCGCCTCCGCACGGTCCCACACTGCGCACGCAGCCAATCACACCGAAGCAGGCAGCGATCTTGCTTACCAAACCTCCTGGCCAGTTGACGGCCGAACAAGAAGCGCTTCTCGACCAGCTGTCAGCGCAGTGCCCGGCTCTCGTGCGGCTGCGGGAACTGTCCACTGAGTTCCGAGAAGTGTTCCAACGCGGCGAAGGCCAAGCTCTGCGGGCTTGGATGATGCGTGCCGAACATTCCGGAGTCGCTTCGCTGGCTCGTTTTGCTGTGGGTCTTCAGAAAGACCTCGCGGCGGTCCTGGCTGCTGTGGAGACTTGCTGGAGCAACGGACAGGTGGAAGGGCAGGTCAACCGCCTGAAGACTCTCAAGCGCCAGATGTACGGCCGCGCTGGCTTCGCACTTCTGCGCGCCCGCGTCCTACCCTACGTCCCGCTACCCTTCGGCACGCTTGCGCAGCCGCCGCGAATGGAGTGCCAGGGTCATGCTTGATTCGGGAAGGGGCCAAATCAAATTAGCGCAATCAGCCAACTGCTTCAAAACTGCCAGTCGCCAGACGTATGGCTGCGCCGTGCTTATGGAAGCCGCGCGTTCTACCCTACACTCCCATAAATTCCAATCCCATTTTGTTGCCAACATCCGGCCCGGACCTGCACCAAATTCGCGGAAGAGCCCAACTCAGAGTATCGAAATCAGGCAGTTCCTCGATGCGGTTGATAGGGTGGTCGGCGATGCGTGAGAGCACCTCGCGCAAGTACGCTTCGGCCACTTTAAGTCCTTTCCCTGCCGCTCTTACAGACCCCGTCAAGCATAACCCCTTTGTTTGCCACTCTTACAGAAAACACCCGGGGTGGGGGTCACGTCCTTCAAGCCAGATCTTCTCTTTCCGCAATCCAATTATTTGCCACTCCCTACTCTCCACTATCCCCTTTACAATCCGCACTTACGAAAAAACGCACCCATAACTCCCGTAGAATCCGCACCTCCAAAACACAGCACTTAAAGCTGGATTATATACTTGACTCCGCTTCGCCATTCTGTTACCCTTTCTTTGTGCTTGATGCTTTCTCAATCTCGGCGATGTGGCGCTTTAGAATCTTGTGCCCTTTCGCGGTAAACAAGTGCTTCATGGCCTCTTCGGTGGTCATGTCCTTGGGATGCTTCGGCTGTTTTTTCTTTTTTTTCATGGGAGTTTGCTATGTCCTCTAAGCCAATGAACCTTGTTGATTTGATGCACGAGTTTTGCGACGAAGCCAAATGCCGTCGCTACATCGAACAACTGCGCTGGCCTCGTGGCGCGGAATGCCCGCGCTGTGAATCGACCAAAGTCTATCGCCTAGAGAACCGTCCCCTGCTCCTCTGTGCGTCATGCGAACATCAATTCAGCGCGACCGCTGGAACTATCTTCCACGACACGCACCTGCCTTTGACGAAATGGTTTCTTGCAACCATGCTTCTCTGTGAATCTAAAAAAGGAATGTCTGCCTGCCAGATTCAACGCTCGCTCGGCGTGAGCTACAAGACGGCGTGGTACCTTTGCCATCGAATTCGCGCGGCCATGCTCGAAGTAGCGCCTGAGAAACTTGGCGGCACGGTCGAAATTGACGAAACCTATGTTGCGGGCAAAAAGCGCCGTTGGCGGCCAAAGGGAGACGTTTCGGTTGTTATCGGCATTCGGCAACGTAACGGAGACTTGCGGTTGATCCGCGCCAAAGATGCCAAGTCTGCAACGGTGCGAGAGATTATCAACGCTAACGTTGGCGGCCATGTGGAAGTAATCCTTACGGATGAATCGGCGATATACCCTTGGGCTTTGAAGAACCTGTTGGGAAGCGTTCACAGCACAATTAATCATTCCAAGGAATATGCTCACGGCGATGTTCACACAAACACCGTAGAATCCGCTTTCTCCCTGCTCAAGCGCGGCATCATGGGTACGTGGCATAAAGTCTCTGCGAAACATCTCCCAGCCTACCTCGACGAAATGTGCTTCCGCTTCAATAACCGCAAGAATCAGTTCCTTTTCCGCGATACGCTCACTAAGTTGATTCTCTCCCCGAATCTCGAATACAAAGACCTGACCGCGCAGCAAGCCGAGCCAGCTGCTTAGGGTATGAGAATCGTTTCGTCTACTTTAACTACTGCGCTTCCCTTGCTCGGTATACGCTCATAACTGCCGGACACATGTATGCTGTCCTTTTCTGCATCGCCTCCTATCGTCAATTGAAGTCGCAACGTTGTGTTCCCACTAATTCTTCCGCAAAACAATCTCCATAGCGTTCGCATCGGTTGTTCAGAAAAAGCATCCTGTGCGTCTAAGGTGAGCCGCGACCCGTCGCTGCCTTTAAAGGTTAATGCCTGATCCTGTCCAGCATAAAGGGGCTCTAATTTGCAATCGATTCCGGGAGTAATTTGGGATATATCGCTTACGATCCTGTTTGAACCTGCTCTTATCCTCAAATCTAAATTCTGGATGGCGTCTTCAGGGGGATTTTTGATATCGAGGTCTACAACGGTCCATTGGTTTTTAGGCCCTCCTTTGATTAACAGCGGTTGTAGTACTAAGACCGATTTGGCATGCTCTTTCAGCTCTTTTTTTCCATCCACGTATCGCAACGATTGAAGCGTTAAAAAACCAACCATCCCACATAAGCCAACCACAACCACGTTGGTGGCCCACGTTGGCAGAGTTGATTTTGTTCCTCCCATTGCTATACCCCCTATCGCGTCGGCTGCCGCCAATAGGAAGAACAGCTTCGCCCACTTAAAGTCATCCAAGGCCAATACGCCTAAGCCGATAGATACAAGAAGGGCGACCACGACGCTGACGACTTCCCATGAGAACAGCCATTCCATGGAAAGTATTGTACCCTACTCTGTGGAGTGAAGTACATATTCCCGCTTAAAGTCCTTTAGAATCCGCACTTACGAAAAAACCCCGGGGGGAGGGTACCCCCTCCGCGACCGCTGCCCCAAAATTGTCATCCCGAGCGTAGCGAGGGATCTGCTTTTTCGCGGTCAGGCGCCAGCTCGATTCTCACTACTCACTACCCACCATTCACTACTCACTTCGAGTTCATCTCGCAATCGTGCTCAGGAAAGGATAGTGGCTCGCGGCGGCCATGAAAAATAGCATAGGAAACGATAGCCAAAACGAAACCCGCGCGGTCAGAAAGCCCCAGCGCATCATGCGCTCGGCTTCGGGCGGCATTGGCACGCCTTGCTCCGCGCTCGCACGCGCCCACACAATCAGCTTTTTCTGGACCCGCCACACCACGCCCCAGGTGTTGAGCAGCAGGACGAGACCCAGTCCTCCGCCGACGCTGATCGCCAGATGCGCGTTGGAAACATTCGGTCCGCCGTTCAACGCCATCACCAGCCACGACGCCGCAATCACAACAATCGCGATGCCGATGCCGCGCACCCAGGGACTATCGCGAAATCCTTTTGCAGGGAGTTGCAACGCGTAAATAAAAGAGTATGCGACGAACCAAACCAGCAGCCACCAGCCCAGCCACTGAAGGGCCAGCGAATGACGGCCCGCTGCATCCGCATCCGCAAAAAGATGCAGCTGAAAATATCGGATCCCCACAAGAACCGTCACCAGCGCCGAGGAGCGAAACCAGCCCATCGCTTTGGACATCAGCGCCGGATAAATTTTCACGCGCGCCGCTGGATCGACTTGCTTCATCGCTGGCGTCAGAACCAGGTTGAAGAAGTACAGCAGGCCGATCCAGATGATGCCGAAAATAAGATGCAGCCAGCGCAAAACCATCATTTCGTTGGCCAGCGGATTTTCAAGAAACGAAAAGTGAGGTCTCCACGCAGGAAAAGTGAGCGCCAAGAGAAAGAAGAACATCGAGAACCTCCGGCTTCAAACGCATCGAGCGGACTGTGCGAATCGCGGTTGCAGAAACACCGTACCGGATGCGCCGCAGCCCGTCAATTTATCGCGAATTTTAAAATCGGTGGCTCAGTGGAGGAAGTTTTTGGATCGCAAGCAAATCGCCAGCGCCCTGCATTTGAAAAGCAGACGCTCGGATTTTCAGCGAAAGGCAACCTTTATTGATTGGCTGACGTGTTCGCAGCGGAGGCGTTTCCGATGGCCGCGCCATTTACGACCAGCTCGACGCGGCGGTTGCGCTGGCGGCCATCGGCAGTGTCATTCGTGGCGACGGGCTGCGTTTTTCCAAAGCCGTGCGCGGTGATGGAAGACGCGGGCACGCCCTGCTCCGCGAGAAAATCGCGCACGGAATCCGCGCGCCGCTCGGAGAGCTGCTGGTTAAAATCATCAGTGCCCACGCTGTCCGTGTGGCCTTCAATCTGCAAAGTCAGGCCGGGATGCGCGAGCAGAATTCCTGAAATTTTCGCCAGCTTTTCGCGCGCCCCCGGTTTGAGCGTGTAGCTGCCGGTATCAAACAGCACGTCGGACATATTGACGATGAGCCCGCGCGCGGAATCGCGCGTCTGCAAAATCGAGTTGAGCTGATTCAAAAGTTGCGAACGTAATTCCGCTTTTTCGGATTCGGCTTTCGCCGCGGCTTGGCGCGCTTTTTCAGCTTCGGCTTCCGCCGCGCGCTGTTGATCGACCGCGGCGGCTTTGTCACGCGCGGCCTGTTCGGCGGCGGCTTGCGCGGCTTGCTGTTGCGCTACGGCGGCGGCGGTGGCTTGCTCAGCTTCCTGTTTTTGCCGCGCGGCATCGGCGGCGGCTTTTTCCGCTTCCTGCTTCATGCGGACGGCTTCGGCTTTGGCGGCTTCCGCTTGCACGCGAGCTTGCTCGGCATCCTGGCGGCGTTTAATTTCCGCTGCCGCTTGTTCTTCGGCGGCTTTTTTGTCCGCTATTGATTTTGCTTGCGCGTCCAATTCGGCTTTTTGTTTTACGGCCATGACGCGCGCTTCTTCCGCGGTTTCCACGACTTCGCGGGCGGCGGCTTCGACGGATTTTTTCTCGCTTTTGCGGCTGTAAACTTCTTCGGTGTTTTTCAGTTGCTGCTCGGCTTTGGCCAGCGAGGCGGCGGCGTATTTGTCGGCTTGGGCGATGCGAGCGATGCGAACGGCGTTGCGCGCTTCAAACAGCTCGAGAGGTGTTTTGCGGTCGATGCCGAAGATGGCATTTTCAATTTTCGTGTTCGAAGAGGAATAGATGCCGCGTCCGAGCAATTCATATTGAGCGTCAATGTTTTCGACTTTGCCTTGCGTCGCGGATCCCAGAACGTTTTCTAGAACAACCATGTTGCCCGGCTGAGTGACCGCAAAATACGGCTCGGCAGTGACGATCATGCCGAAGGTTTGCATGTCTGAGATGGCCTTTACCTGGCCGCTGCCATTTTTTAGCGGAAGTTCACCGAGGTTCACGGCGCGGCCTTGCGGGGAGACGGCCCAGAGCACATAGGTAAGATATTCGAGGCCAAATTTGGTGGCGTTTTCGAAGCCGGTAAATTTTGCTTCAATTTCCATGCGATTGCTTTTGCTATCGACCCTGGCTTCGCCGGAAGCGCCTTGCATGAGTTCGGTGCCCTGAAAATCGATTTTGGTAGAGCCTCCGGCGCGGCGATAGTTAACAGCTTTGGTGGTGCGAGAAACAGTGCCGGGAGCGGAAGCCGACGACGTGCCAGCGGCCGGAGCTCCGGTAACCTGGCTTTGCGGGTTGGCCGCTAGGTGGGTCTGGCTGAACACGGAGGCGGTAAAAATGCCGAGCATGCCAGTAATAGCGAGATAAGAAGATGCCTTTTTCACGTCAGACTCCTCGGTCGCCGTCGATGGCGACATGTTCTAAACAGACGACTCTCGCCTGATTCTAGCGAGCGGTTCCCATTCCAAAAGGGAGCTATTTCCTTGGTTCTTTTTATCGTAGCAAGAAAGGGCCGAAGGGAAAGGCCTCGAGAGGGTGCGTTTGTACAAATGATTACGAGTGGGGCGGACCAAACGCATAAGCCCCGTCAATTCCACCCATTCGCCTTCGATTCCAGCCGCGCCACTTTGGCGTGGCGTCGGCAGGGCTAGCCACGGCGTTTTTCGTTCCTCGTGTTCGTTCCAATCCAACGGATGGACGGACTCCCTACTCCTCGGCGAGAGTCTCCATCGGGGATATCCGCGCCGCGCGTTGCGATGGCAGCAGACAAGCGGCGAGACACACCACCCCCGTCACGCACGCAGCACAGCGCAATACTAGCGGTGATAAATAACCACAATTCCAGCTCCTGAATGGTTGTGTCGGTCGCCGTCAAGGATCACTTCTTGACGGCGAGGATGACGAAGGCCGTGAAGCTGATCATCAGCGTTCCTTGCTCGTGTGCACGTTGCAAGTACTCCCACCAGTGCTGAGCCCGACTGGCAGAGAGCGTTCCGTTTTCCTGAAGCAGCGCGAGGTGACTGCCGAGGAAGAGCTCGACCATCGCGTAGTGAACAAAGACCTGCATGGGATCGAAAGAGAGCACATTCAAGCGCTGCTCCTTGAAGAGGCGCGGAAGCTGCCGACCGATCCATCCGTTGCGTATCGAGTCGGAGAAGGACAAAACAACGGTTCGCGTGGTTTCCTTGTCGGGGTGGTCAATTATCAGAGTGTCCCAGTCGAAATCGAAGACGACGATGCGTCCACCAACGCGTGTTACCCGCACCATCTCCGTGAGCGCCCGCTCGGCATCGGGGAGGTGCTCGAGCAGCCGCCCTGCGCGGCACACGTCGAACGTGCCGTCCGGGAAAGGAAGAGCCTGCACCTGGCCGACCTCAAACGTGATCGGGACAGGGAGTGCTTTGGCACGCCGCCGGGCCTCAGCGATCATGACCTCGCTCGCGTCAAGCCCAACTAGACGGCCAGCCGGACCGACCAATGCCACCATGTCGAACACATCAGTTCCGGGACCGCAGCCAACCTCCAGTACTGCCTCTCCCGGTGCCAGAGCCATCCGTTCGAGCATGAGACGCTTGCTCGCCTGGATCCCGGCGGGCTTTTGTGCTTCATCCATAAACCGAACGAAGAAGTCGGGATCCTTGGTGCGGTCGACCTGCGTGAAAAGGTTGCTATGGGGATTGGTGCTCACTTCGATCCTCCTGCTTCCACTCCTGTTCGCTCGGAGCGCCGCATCAGTGCCAGCGTTCCTGACAAGAGCAGGGAAATTCCTGCGCAAGCTAGGCCAATGTACAAGCTACCAGTGTTCTGGCGAATGAAACCCACGGTGTACGGCCCGGCAAACCCGCCGAGGTTCGCAATGGATGTGATGAGAGCGATACCCGAAGCCGCGGCGAATCCAGTCAGAAACTCGCCCGGCAAGGCGAAGAAAACTGGCAAGAAGCTGTATATCCCCAGGGCGACGCAGGACAGAAGCGCGAGGGAAAGAAAAGGAGAATGAATTGAAATAGCCCCTAATAACACCAAAGCAATTCCGGCGACTGCTACAGGAATCCCAATGTGGTATCTCCGCTCAAGCGTACGGTCGGAGTGCCGGGAAATTAGGACCATCCCCGCCAAACCTACGAGTTCCATTGCCAGCACGATGCAGCAAATGTCCATCAGTTTTGGCGTGGCTTCGGCGGGGCTAGCGACGGCCTTTTTTGTTCCTCGTGTTCGTTCCAATCCGGCAGAAATGATTCACGGCGTTCACGAGGCACTCGTTGTGCTCGGCGGATTCACCATTTTGTTCACCGTCATTTTCAGCAAATTGAAAAGCGGCGACGGCCAGAACGTGAGCCAGCAGAAGGTTGTTCACGCGGAGTGAAAAGCGATTCGCTGGCCGGGTGTACGGGAACGCTAATCATTGAGCGGGCTTGCGCAGCGGCTCGCAGGTTTGAAGCCAAGTTGTGCGCTTGGTGTGCGAGTACCCTGTCATCCGACCACAACCGCGGATTGGACCCCGGCGAATCTCAGGTAAACATAACGCGACTTTCCGATACCGATAGATGCGCTACAGGACTCTGATCATAGCCGTCGAGCCAGTACGTGAACTTCCCTGAGCAGACGAATCGTTTTCCTCCGATCCTGCTGCCGGCCTCTTTCAGTCTTTAGTGATTGAGATACTCGGGAGCGCGCTCTTCACGAAAAACGACTAAACCGTCCAATACCTCGTCCCACCGGGCCGTACTGAAGCTGGTTCCCAGCGGGCGAGCTGCTACCAATCCAAACTTGCGAAGCTGCTTGAGAGAAAGGTAGGCGGTATCTAAGTCGCGATCCGCGAGCGATCGCCCTTCGAGGGAGGTTTCGGGAGCAGCGCTCAACTGTCGGACTGGCGGACGCACCATCACATAGCTACCGGAATAAGCAGAGAACCCAAGAGCGAAGGCCCGGTTCTCGAAGTCACGTCGTATGTAAGACCCAAGTGGAACCCTGCCATCGAATCCGCCAACGCCGCTCAGGTCCTTGGCCACATGCACCGTCGCGGCCCACACGATGACCTTGCTGTGACTCGGCAATCGCGACAGCAGCCACCGGAAGTTCAGGTACATCGATCGATCTCGGTCGTTGTAAGGCGTCACATCTGGATCGGCGCTCTTCGGGGACTTCTCAGGGAAATCTCGGGCAATGTTCCTCTTGAGACTTTCGATCATAGCCCTGTCTTCTTCGGTCCAAGGCGCCTTACTCTCTCTCGATTGTGAGAGGCGAGCCTCAATTTGATTGAGGCAGCCGACGATCTTGGCCTTATCTGGCGGGCCGTAGGGAGCATCGTTGGTGTATTGCCACAGCATATGTTTCTTCAGGATGGCAAGGCACCGAGCTCTCTCGTCACACTGAAGAGATTGCACCAAATCGGATGACATCTCACGTGACGCGTAGGTTCCTGCACCAATCTGATCATCGAGGCCGCCAAGGGTAAGGCTGCCTGTTTTTACCCTTTCCCTGAGGAACGGAATCAGCGGTTGTACTTCCTTCGTGGCCCAAAGGCCGCCAATAGCGGCGGAAATCATTGAGTCCGTCACATCCTGGTCAGACTTCAGCTTCTTCTGAATGTTGATGTAATCGTATAGGCCGCTCTCTACGAACAGCGCGTTGTAATGGCATTCGCCAATGAGCCTGCGGACGAGTTCGACTTTGAACTCCAGCGTTTCTCCGAAACCATGCACCGGCGATTCGCCGAGCATCGCGACACTCTTGCCGCACAACTCCTGCACGATCGGATCGGTATTCGTAAGTTCCGTTGCTGGGCGTGCCACCTGCCCCACCGCCGGCACGAACGCAGTTCCTGTGAAGATCAACAGAGATACGATGAAAACCACCAGAGCCGTTTTTCTCATAGAAACGAAACCCATGACGCTTCAAACTGATTTGGGAACACTGTGAAGCATTCTTTGCAAATTTTTCATCAGCAGCCAGAGGGTTGCAATAGGTCAGTACCGTGAAGCGCGCATCTCGTCAGTGCTTGATTTCCTGACGAGATGCCGACTTCCCGGTACAAAGCTACTGCACTGTTGCGTTCATCCACGGCGGTCGGAGCGCGCAGCGCTCTGAATCGCACCCGCTAAAAACGCATCGGACGGTACATCCCCGCACGCCGACAGAAACCGTTGCCTCTGGCCCTGCCTAAATATACCTTGACACGTATATACTCTGTGGAGTATATCAAGAGAATGGAATCTTTCGAAATCATTGCGGAGCCGAACCGCCGCGCGATATTGAGCCTCCTGGTCTCGTCACAACAGTCGGTTGGAGAGATCGAGCGTCAGCTTCGTATGCCGCAGCCGACCGTGTCAAAGCACCTGCGAGTGCTGCGCGAGGCCGGTTTCGTGGAATCCACGGTGGACGCACAGCGCCGCCTCTACCGGCTGAAACCAGAACCGTTTCAGGAGCTGGATGCCTGGCTGGCTCAGTTCCGTCGGTTCTGGTCCGATCACGTGGATGCTCTCGAACGCCACCTCGACCGGATGGATCCTTTGACACCAACGAGGGCAACACCAACGAAAAGGAAGACAAGCAGAAGACGACGCGGCCCAAACCGCGAACGTGACAAGTCGGAGTAGGGATCATGATTGCTCACAACCCCCTCCACGGATCCGGACAAGCGGCACTACCGCATCCGGCTCTTGCCTTAGGTAAGGACGCCCATGCGACGCAGGGGATAGGGATGACAG
>Ga0073928_10009004_pt1 | contig 12297 bp, 8 predicted proteins | sample PaiPotPPA55metaG_FD_76969 | JGI IMG/M metagenome (GOLD analysis project Ga0073928, IMG submission 76969) | Iron sulfur acid spring bacterial and archeal communities from Banff, Canada, to study Microbial Dark Matter (Phase II) - Paint Pots PPA... ...
TCCGCTGACGGAGTTATCAAAGGCTATTGAGGCTGTGTTACTCACGCCGGTCCAGTTGGCGATAAGGCCATCTTCGGTGTCAAAAATGAACTGTCCGCCGGCGAAGTAGCTGCCGTTGCCGTTTGCCACGGTCCCCGTGGGGCAACCAGGAGTACAGTTACCGTTTGGATTGCTTGCAGCTCCTGGGATGGTCACCACGAGAGCCGTATCCTTGTTGCCCAGATTGTCATAGAGTGTCGAAGTACCGCTGTTGTTGTTGGCGATCCAGAAATCTTGCCCTGGAAGAATCGAGATTCCCCATGGATTGAGAAGTTGAGGGTCGGTCGTGGTGGCAACGCCGGCAGTATTCGAGACTAAGTTGGTCTGTGAGTAGCCGCCCTGCTGGGCCAACAACCCCGCAGGAGTTCCCAGCATTAGTCCGAGTAATAAAAGTGTTCCTTTCAAGTTGTCCTCCTAAAGTTATTGATGATTTGTAAGAACGCCAAACTCTGCTCATTTACTCTTTCGCCGTGAAGTCTTTGCTTGTCGGATACAAGGGAATCCAGGAATCGATTGATGCAATTCCTGGCTCCTGAATCCCCCGGCTTGCGCAACCACGGATGTTGTCTCGACTAATTACCGCCAGAGGATGGGCCAGCGCCGTGATCCTTAACCACAGCTACCATCGCTCTCTGTCGTGGTATCGCCATCGTATAGACGCCCTCAGGTGTATCTACCTCGCTGAGAAAGTGCATGTTTCCTACGCGATCGAAGCTAAGAGTCGCGCGTTCAGCAGACCCTCCAACGGCGGTAGGCAGCACAAACGAGCTGTTTTCACGGCTGTAGACGAGCAACCCTGACGTTGCATCAGAATGGATCCGGCTAATGCGGTACGTACCCGCGGGCAGGGTTTTAGCACCAGCAACAAATTCGAATGGAACCTTTACAACAACTCCGTCGACGTCTTGAGCGTGGGCGGTTACACCCAGCCCAAGCAGGCAAGTCAATGTAAGTGCAATTGTCAAATACGATTTATTCATAACTTCTCCTTATTTAAGTTGTCTTAGCGTTTCATTATTGATAACTGGACCCCGTGGGGTTTATTCCACTCGCTATACTGAGCCCCATTGCATTAGACGCAGCGGCTCAAGGCGAGATATCCGCTTCATGTCTCTTGATTGTCAAAGCTTTGGAGATTCGCGTGACAACACAACCGCGATCTCCTGGCACCAAGGGTGAATTGCTAACCGGCATGAGGCGCTTTGTCTAATACACTTTGTGCCGATGGCTTTCTTGGGGGCTTACGGTGAGTAATCAGACACCGCGCGGGGTAGGCTGTAGATCGAGTTAGAGCTTGTTTAAGTGCGCGGAAACATGATTGGCTGCGGGATAAAAGGTACTAGCTCGGGTCTACACCTATTGCGATATCACAGATCCGTATATTCCGCGACAAGGTTAGTAGTCTGTCTGGCAAATGGGGGTAACTGTGCGCGCGAGATTTCAGTGTGCTTGCTGAAGTACTTGTTCAGACGTTCACGAAGCTGTAACCGACCTCGAAATAGGCGCGCTTTCACCGCCGCATGACTCAGGTTCAGTACTTCTGCGGTCTCGTCTATTGATAGTCCTTCAACATCCCTTAGTACAAAGACAGTCCGCAGGAGTGGGCTCAACTCTTCCAACAGTTTGGTTAGGATGTCTCGCAGTTCGGAGCTCAAGTAGAGATGTTCAGGATTCGGTGCCCAGTCGGTGACTTCCAATGGGAGCATCTCTCTGTCCGCCTCAAACTCCTCATCCAGTGATACCTCCCGTATGGCGCGCTGCTTTCTAAGTTTCATCAGCGACTGGTTCACAGTAATGCGAATCAGCTGGTTCCAGGGTAGGATTCCCTTCGCGTTCGATCTGCCGGAGCTCAAGAACTCCGAGTTCGTTCTTCTGGGGGGCCGGATGACCTATCTGGACCAAGCACCGGGCGCACATCTCATCTACGATGTTCGGAAGCACCACATTTCTGTATTTGTGTTTCAGGAACGGTCCGTACCGGCCCGGCGGGAAGAAGATTCTGTGGCTTTAAAGCCACGTCATGATTTGGCGTCTGGGGGCGACCTCCTGTTCGATCGAAAATTTCCTTCCCCGGCTCAGGGTGACTTCCGGAGCGGGTAGTCCACCGACAGCGCTGCGCAGCGAGCAACCGCCTTCCGCGCCCTGGCTAGACGTGACATAACCGTCCCTATAGGGACTGACAGTACTTCCGCGATCTCCAAATACGACATTTCTTCCACGTCACAAAGGAGTAATGTCTCCCGGTAGTGCACCGGTAGGTCCTCGATGGCGCGCTGCACCAGTTCGGCATCACAGCGACTCATTAGAATCGTTTCGGGAGTCTCCGTATCCACTGCCACTTCAGGTCCATCGTCCTTTGGGTCCAGAGCAACGGTTACGCGCCGCTCGAGACTCGAGCGCGAACTGAGGAAGGTGTTCCTCAGAATTTGAAATATCCATGCGCGGAAATTGGTGCCGTGCTGAAACGGCTATGAATTGGCTCGAAAAGGGTTACGACGAGAGATTTAACCCGGGTGTCCTATTGCGGCCGGGCTTCGATCCCCTCCGCTCCGACTCGCGCTTCCAAAACCTTGTGCACCGCATTGGCCTACCCGGCTAAGATCTGCACTCCTTGTGCTTTCGTTTCAGTTGACAAAATTGTTCCCGGATTTAGGTGCGTCGCATCAGAGTTCTACAGTAAGACCCAGGATTGTGCGATTTTCCAGCGGGTTTTGCTGTCAGTCATTGCTGCCAACCTTATCCAGGTTCAAACCCTGTTAGGCATTCGAGCACCGGATCGAATTCATGCCGGCAAATAAGAAGCTCAGTTGTAGAAAACATGGTGTGTCAAGCGAGGGATGCTCCAAAAGGATTGCTGGGTGCGCGAAACATACATTTGATCAATCTTTGGAGCATCCTGGCTTTTTTGGGTAGAGACTCTGTGAATAATCCAAGCCGTCCTGGACTGTTCGAGAGGCCTCGAGAAATTAGCTGCCCCACAGTGCGTTGCCAGCCTTTGTGTTCGTCTTAACTTTCATCGGATTTCTCCTTTCTTCGAATTTTTAATTTCTTTAGTCTGTCGGCCCTTGTTTCTGGAAATCTCAGATTAGCTGCCCCACATCGCGCTGCCGGCTTTGGTATTCGTCTTGATCTTCATGGGAGGGTCCTTTCTTGAGAGTTTGTTTGTTCGGTCCGTCGGTTGGCCCAAGTTCTGGGCGGTTGATGAACTTGAACTAGCTACCCCACATTGCGCTGCCAGCTTTCGCGTTCGTCTTTACCTTCATGGGAATGCTCCTTTCGTCTGGATTTCTTTTGTTTCAATCAGTCTCTTAGGTGCCACACATTGCGCTTGATCGCCGCCAGCCTTCGTGTTGGTCAGTGTGGGCAAGGCCTGTTTGGGTTGCACAGAGCCGGTGGCTCACCGTCTGGAGCCGGTAGAATCGGGGCGGCAACCGCCTCGAACGCACAAGCTAAACCTGCTACCAGGATTAGCATTCTGACTGCTTGTTTCATTAACTTCATCGGAGTGCTCCTTTGCTCTGGATTTTCTTTTGTTTCAATCAACTTGCACACTTAAGTAATGCAAGCCGTGTGCCAAAAGTAACCACTTGGGGTGGTTACTGCCAGCGACATGCTTTGCATTGACAAGAAACGAGATAGCGAGGATTGGTCCTTCGGCTCACGATGCTGCTGCCAGTTTGCTCGGTGGCGACCTAACAATCAGGTTCCGCGACCTCACATTTATGTTAGGGAGCGAAGGACATAGGCGGTTGGTATACTCGCCGGGTGGTGATCGATCCAAAGCACGAAGATGTTTCCTCGATTCCTCGATTGGAGGCGGTGAGTGGCCCTCTTGAAGGCAGAACTTTTCCGCTTACCGAAGACGAGATATCGATTGGACGCGAGCCGACCAATCAGATCTCGCTTCTTGATTCGCTGGTGTCGCGGCGCCACTGCGTGATTCGGAAAAATGGCGAGGGATTCCTGATCCTGGATCTTGACAGCCGAAATAGTACCTTTGTGAACAATGTGCCGGTTAAGGAGAGGCTGCTCGCGGACGGGGATCAGATTCGGATCGGCAAGTCGACTTTGGTGTTTCAAGGCTTAACCACGGAGGATGCCGACGGCAACGCTTCGCCAAAGCTTGATACCGCGCCAACCCCCGGCGGACCCACGCTGGTCTTGCGAAAGCAGGATGCGATTTATCTTCAGCCTTCGCAGCTAAACGCGCTGGGCGCTACTGAGCGCACAGTGCGCGATTTGAACGTACTCCTCAACTTCAGCAATTCCCTGAACTCGGTGCATGGCCTGGCTGCAATCCAGCAGAAAGTGTTAGAAGCCGTGCTGGAGATTTCCCCTGCCGACCGGGCGGCTATCCTGTTGACGGAAGAGGGAACCGAGGGATTTGCGTCAGTGTTGGGGCAGGATCGCCGACTTGGTCCGAATCAGTCGATTACAGTCAGCCAGACGATTCTGAAACAAGTCATTGAAGAAAATGTTGCGGTGCTCTCCAACGATGTTCCCAGCGACGAGACATTTCGAGAAGCGGAGAGCCTGCTGGCTCCGCAAGTTAGCGCTGTGCTCGCAGTTCCCCTCGAGGTCCAGGACAAACTCCTCGGCGCCCTGTATCTGGATACCAGCTCCCAAGGTGCGCGATTCGACTCGGAGCTCTTGCAGTTGGTGACGGCGCTTGGGAATGTGGCGGCGCTGGCCATTGAAAATGCGCACCACCTGGAGCGGCTTGGGGATGAGAATCAGCGCTTGCAGCAGGAACTCAACATCGAGCACAACATGGTCGGCGAAAGCCAGCGCATGCGCGACGTGTATCAGTTTGTCTCGAAGGTGGCGGCGCGTGAGTCCACAGTCTTGATCCAGGGCGAGAGCGGAACGGGAAAGGAGCTCGTTGCCCGCGCCATCCATAACAACAGCGGGCGTGCAAACCGGCCGTTCATGGCAATTAACTGTGCGGCGATAGTCGACACCTTGCTGGAGAGCGAACTGTTTGGTCATGAGAAGGGCGCGTTCACCGGCGCCGTTGGGCAGAAGAAGGGAAAGCTCGAGACGGCCGAGGGCGGGACGGTGTTCCTCGATGAGATCGGGGAACTAGCTGCGCCGCTCCAAGCCAAGCTGCTCCGGGTTTTGCAGGAGCGCGAGTTCGAACGAGTAGGCGGCACGCGTCCCATCAAACTCGATATCCGTCTGATTACCGCAACCAACCGTGATTTGAACGAAGCATCGCGCGGGGGAACGTTCCGACAGGATCTTTATTACCGGCTCAACGTGGTTTCGGTCGAGCTTCCTCCTTTGCGGGAACGCGCGGAAGATATTCCGTTGCTAGCGGCATACTTTACGTCCAAGTACAGCGAAAAAGTCAACCGCCGCGTGGCTGGCATCTCTCCCAAGGCGCGAGCTTGCCTGCTACGCTATCCCTGGCCGGGCAATGTGCGCGAACTCGAAAACGCCATCGAACGAGCGGTGGTATTGGGTTCAACTGAACTTATCCTGCCAGAGGACCTGCCTGACTCGATCCTGGAAGAAGCGGCGTCTGGGGAGGAGCCGGTCACGGCCCTCCATGAGGGCATCCGGGAAGCGAAGAAGAAAATTATCGAGCAGGCGATTGAGCAAGCGAATGGAAACTATACCGAAGCCGCCGGCCTGCTCGGAGTACATCCCAACCACCTGTTTCGGCTCATCCGAACGTTAAATCTTACTCCAAAGCGCCAGCGACGAGCGTAAAAATTCCGAGTCTCAGAAGGCTCTCACCTCAGGCCTTTCACTAAATAGAGGTTGGCGAGATCGTGCTGGAATGAGAACGCGCAGGCCTTTCCATCTGCCGACAACGCAAAGGCTCCGATAAATTCGGCGCCGGGTTCGGGAACTTTCAACGTCTGCCAAAGTTCTTTGTGCCCGGTAGCGACGTCGAGGCGGCTGATCTTGATGGTTTCCCCTTCTGCCTGTCGCAGGAAAAGTTGACGTCCGTCAACGCTCCAGCGCACTACCGCTTCGCCGTTCTGCAATTGGCTGATGGTTCGGGGTGGTCCACCGTCGACCGGTGCAAGAGACGTCCCATGGGAATCAGCGAGTACGAACCACTTTCCGTCGGGTGAGACTTGAGATCCCCTCGCGCCCTCAGGAGTCAACGGGGTAGCTTTGTCAGAATCCAGATCGTACGTCCAGGTCCGAACTGGATGGCCTGCCTCATTGCCAGTAAAGATGACCCGCTTGCTGTCGGGAAACCACCCGAGCGATTCGAAATGGACGCCATCAACTTTCAGATAGCGCGATTCTCCAGGACCGGTTGGCAGTAGCATTAAGCGCGAGCGACTAGGCTCATGATGGATACATACAATCCATTTCCCATCCGGAGAGAGTGAAGGCCGGTTGCCATAGCCCAGCCGAACCGCCGGAGAGCCATCGGTCTTCCTCAGATATATCGCGGCATTGCGACCTTCTCCGTTCGACAGTTCGACGAACAACACGCTCTTAGCGTCGCTGGAGAGTTCGTATAGAAAAGAAGCGTCGAGCCATGCCAGATCGCGTTCGGAGGAATGCTCGAAGTCGACATAGCGAATCCCCAGTCGTGAATTCACAACGCTGAGCAACACCCGACCGTCCGCGGCCGCGTCTTGCATCACGATCCAACCGGGAGCCTGGGTGAGAAATCGCTGCTTGCCCGAAAGTGTCACGGCGTAGAGGGCGGGATCGCTCCCCGATTGGCCGGCAGAGAACCAGATCTCATCTCCACGCGCAGACCAATCGAGCGATCCAATCGCGCGCCATCCCCGGGAGAGTACTCTCTTCGGCTGGTTAGGCCCAGCCACGCATAAGGAGTAGTCTCCGACTTCGGGATCGTAATCGAAGAAGGCCACAAGCTTGCCGTCGCCCGACACTCGCGGTGCAATTGGAGGCCGTACATCGTTTTCGTATAGCACGGTGCCGACGGGATACTCTAAGCGATGTTTTCCGCCGATAGTGCGAACCACGGCGAGCGAGTCGCCACCCGGGCTCCAGTCTGCTGCGCTGACGTTCTCCAGCATTTCGCGCGGAGCGCCTCCGCCGAAAGTCGCACTGGCGAGCGTACCTACATCATCGGCACCTAGCAGGATCGCCATTTCACCGGTACGTGAGATCGACAGAATCCTTCCCGTGGGAAGAACCAGGGGCGTTGCTTCCCGATTCCCGGGCTGGGTAGAGAACAACGCAGATGGAGCGCCGTCCCACGCTGCGCTATAGACAACTGTCTCAGCAGGACCAAACCTGGCTGCGGTGACGTCGCCGCGCCGAAACGTCAACCGCTGGAAACTGAGCGGGTCCGAGGGTAAGAACTTCCGCGCCGAATACGCGCCCGAAGCAAGGCCGATCAGCAGCAGGCTCAAGGCACCTAAGATGAGCCACTGTTTGGCAGGAACCGCAGAGCGTCTGCCCGCCGTGGTTAGCCTTTTGGGATCGGCGCTGCTCGATTCCATCTCGTCACGCAGCTCGTCCAAAGCGACCTTCACGTCGGCCATACTCTGCCAGCGGCGCGCAGGATCTTTCTTCAGGCACCGGCCGATGATCCTGTCCAGTTCCAGCGGAATATCAGCGACTGCCTGCGACGGAGGCTGCGGCTCGGTATGCAGAACCGCCGAAAGTGACGACAGTTTCGATCCGCCCGCGAAAGCACGGCGTCCGGTTATCATTTCGTAGAGCACGGAGCCGAACGAAAAAATGTCAGAACGGGCATCGACTCTCTTCCCATCAGCCTGCTCGGGAGACATATAAGCCACCGTGCCGAGGATGGTTCCCTCTTCGGTCAGAGAAGCGCCGTCACCGTGAAGAGTTTCCGCAAAAGCGTCGGCTTGGCCCTCTTCGTACAGTTTGGCAAGGCCGAAATCAAGAACCTTAACCACGCCTTGTGGCGTGACCATAATGTTCGCGGGCTTCAGGTCGCGATGGACGATTCCGGCGGCATGAGCAGCGGCGAGCGCATCGGCGATCTGAGACGCGTACTTCAGTGCGGTGCGAACGCCGAGGCCTTTGCGGCCAATCACGTGATCCAGCGTTTCGCCGGCCACGTACTCCATCGCGATGTAGTGGATGGGCGTCCCGTCTACGTCTTGAGTGTCGATCTCGTAGATGGTGACAATGTTTGCGTGATTCAGCGAGGAAGCTGCCCTCGCCTCCTGAACAAAGCGTTTTTCGCGCTCCGCAGTGAATGTTGAGGAACCTATAACCTTGATGGCAGCGGGCCGGTCGAGACGCAAGTCCATGGCTTTATACACAACGCCCATTCCTCCGGCACCAAGCTTTGACTCGATGCGATAGGAGCGAAGTGTCTTGCCAACCATGGGCCCAACCTCTAGAGGGCTGCAATTCTAACCTAGATTTGGGAGATGGTCTTCAGGGATGCGCGACTACGAGCAAAGTGCTTGCCCGGCGCAGCACGCAATCGAGGGCCAGCCTTACGTTTTCCGGATCGAGGGCCGCGAAGCTTTCGTCGAAAATCACTATCTCGACGCCCTGAAGCAAGGCTCGAGCTATATAAACGCGGCTGCGTTCCCCGTGAGAGAGTTGCCAGCCCGTTTCGCCGACCATTTGCAGCATCCCTGCCGGCATCTTATTAAGTAGGGGCTCAAGGCCGAGTTCCTCACATATTGCTGACGCTTCTCGCATATCTTCTTCGCGTGGCGGCCAGCGGCGTCCCATTAAAAGGTTGAACGCGAAGGTTTCGCTGAGGACATGGTTCTCGTGGAACTGAGGCGCGGATACGACTCGTTGGCGCCAGCCTTGCTCCCCCAAGGTTTGCCGATCGAGCCCGTGCAGCAAAAGCAGGCCGGACTGTGGCACTCGTAAACCAATTAGCAGCGAAGCCAGCGTGGATTTGCCTCCGCCTGATGATCCTTCGAGCAGCAGCCTTTCGCCTCGGCGAATGGTCAGGCTGCATCCTCGCAGAACGGGTTCGCCGCGCTCCTGGTAACGGAACACGAGATCATGAGCGTCCATGACCACATTGTCTCCGCCATTGTCGCTTTGGGCTGCGGGAGTGAAAGCAACGGCAGGCGAGCCCTGAAGTTGCGATCTCCCCGCGGCCCTGAATAACGGAGCAACTTGTTGCCAGGAAATTACTGCGTCGGCGAGGGAGATCAAACCTAATGAAATCCTTTTCAGCGCACGATATGCGAGCAGGATTCCGCCCAAAGAAATAGCGAGCGTGATGTTCAGACCCTGACTTGCGACAAACGCCCACGTCAAACCGAGCATTCCCAAGAGCAGCCAGCCGCGTGGCGCGATTGCCATCAGTCGCGCGGCTGAGCTGTCCATCCTTTTGGACATTTCCAGGTAGCGCTCTAATTCCTCATCTTCACCGTCGTGCCAGTGATTGCGGGCTTCCTGGGCAAGTCGAGTACGGTGTCCGATCATTCGTTCCGTGAGATCGTTGGTCATCGACAGTCTAGATTCGGTCCAACGCTGCCGTTGCCGGAAATAACGGGCTCCCATCAGTACCGTAAGCGCGACCCACACCGGTAATAAAATCAACTCCAACCCGCGAGCTACACCTTGCGAGAGAACGAACGCAGCCGCAATCAGTTCGATGGCAGCGGTCAAGCCCTGAAAACCGACACTCAGCGCCAACGATTCGACAGCTTCGGATTCCATTACCTCGCCCAGAAACTGGCCTACACCTTTGTGTCGAATTTCTTCGGGCTTTAGGCGAAGCGCACCGAAGAGGAGCCGTTGTTTAAAGAGAATTCCCCCATTTATAGCCAGGACGCCTTGCAACCAGGTGCTGAGAACGCGGAAAGGAACCAGTGTGAGCAAAATCAAGGCCCATGCGATCAGCCAGCCATGGTCCAAGTGTCCGGAAAGCACGGCGCCGCCGATGAGCCACCAGGAAACAATCAGAAGGAGATATTCGGCGGCGTGGGCAACAAGTAGAACGCTCAAACGTTTCAACAAATGGGCGCGACTCGCCTGGCTCCCGAAGCTTGCCCCTGGAGACTGACGAAGCAGCCAGCATCCGCCGACTTCTTTGTTCCTTAAGCGTTCGAGCAAGAGGGCCGTCCTGGCCGCGGCGCGGCGTTTTTCGGGAATGCCGGCCTCGTTGAGAAGGCCATCCATGTCTGGAGCCACCGTCTCCTCGAGCGAACGACAGAGCAGAGTGCGAACGTCTTGTAACTGGAGGTGTACGGTGCGCAGATCGGGCGCGAGCGCCGAAATGCGGCCACGTTTTCGAGGCAAAAGAAAAAGAAATTTAGGAGCGCCGGTTCCCGGTACTTGCAGCACTGCGGGTCCAGCGTTCTCTATGAGCCGCTCCAATCCTTCGTATGGCACCGCCGACGGCTCGGCTTCCAAGCCTAACCATGTGGCCGCCGACTCAATCCATTGGTTCAGTGCATCGCGGCTCGCGGCGGTATTGTCTAAAGAAGCAATTGAACTTGGTGGATGCGGGACATCGACGGCGGATGGCTGGAGATCACTCCTGCGCGCGAGAGCTTCGAGGCCAGAGCCGAGCTGAGACAACGACCAGAACAGTGCGGAAAGACTCTCTTCGATACTTTTCATACCGATGCCCGTTGTAACTTCTCGACCAGACGGCCATCTTCGAGCCGCAAATGGCGCCACTGGCCGCTCGACCACGATCCTTCGCGTACCCCCTCCTCAGCTTCCAAGAGTGCGCGATAACGAGAATTTGCTTTTCGAGCAAGCTCAGCCGGATTTCCGTCTTCGACAATGCGGCCGTTCTCTATCACCAATGCGCGAGGAAATGCCAGGGTCTCGCCTACATCGTGCGTCACGCACAATAACGTGGTGTTCTGCCAGTGACGTCGAGCACGCGACAACAACTCTCGTCGCTGATGGCGATCGAGTCCCCGGAAGGGTTCGTCGAGCAGAGCCAGGCGCACCTTGTGTCTCATCAAGGCACGTCCCAATCGGACGCGTTGGCCTTCGCCGCCGGAAACCAGGCCACCGCTCTCTCCGAGTTCCGTCTGCAATCCATCGGGCAATTTTTCCAGCAACTGGCGAAGGTCGGATTGCTCCAACAAGTTCGCCGTGGGCACACTGTCCGGGTTGCCATAACAGAGATTGGAAAACAGAGAGCGATTCCATAGTTGAACGGCTGGATCGATCCACGCCGTATCTTTGCGCACCCGGTCTAAATGAGCGCCTTCAAGTGCAGCGCCATCCACGAGCAGGCTGCCCCCGGCGGGTCGATACCATCCCAGAAGCAGGCCCAGCAGGCTGGATTTGCCCGCGCCCGACGGACCGACAACGGCTACGTGGTCGCCGGGCGCAATCTTCAGGTTGATCTCTTCCAGAATGGTGTGTCCGGCGGCATGAACACTTACATTTGCCAACTCTATTTCTGCTCCGCTGGACAGATCTGCAGATTGAAGATCTGAAGAGTCACGTTCACTTGCTGCGGAAGCAACGGATAGAGATATCGTGCTCACCGCTTCTGGTGCGGCAGTTTTATCTTCGAGGGCGCCAATCGGTTCCAGCAGCCGGAGAGTCACGTTGCGGTACGAGGGATATTGGCGCGCGACCTGCGCGATTTCTTCACCTAACCCTGGCAGATTGAGCGCCCAATATACAAGCAACAGCGCGCCTCCGGCCTCGCCAGCGCGACTGATGTGGCTGAGCATCAGCCACGCGGCCAAACCAAAACCGGTCAGTCCCTGCAAAACTTCTACCCATACTGCCAGGCGTTGTACCGCAAATGATGCCCGCGCCCATTCCACCAGCAGGCTCTCATGTTCGCGACGCAGAGCGCGCTCGGCCCGGTGCGTGCGTACGGGAACAAGGCCCAGCAGCGCGTCCAGGTAAAAACGGCTTAGCGCTCCAGTGTGGTTGCGCACTCGCAGATCACGCTCGGTCAGCAAAGGCTGGACGACAAGCGGTAGTCCTACCGCAAGTGAAGCGGCGATAAGAGCGGGCACGGCCAGCGACTTATCCAGCCAGATAATTCCGGCAACTGTGACCATGAGTTCGAACAAGGAACGGAGAAGCTGCCCTCCCAATGCAGGCAGCAGCCGTATACGGTGGGTGCTATGACTGCGCTCCGCCATGTCTGAAGTCAGGCGGCTATGAAAGTATCGGTCACTTAGCTTGGGAATTTTTTCCAGAAAGGTGGTGCGTAATCGTGCCTCGAGATGCCTACCGATGCGCAGCGTGCCGGACGCAATCGGCAGCTCAAGTAGCATTAGGGCCGCCAGAAATACGAGGAGCGCACTCATTACGCCTAGCCGCTCTCCCGACACTCCGAAGTAGCGCGGCATATCCAGCAGGCTGCGAAACAAA
>Ga0073928_10009005_pt1 | contig 12297 bp, 9 predicted proteins | sample PaiPotPPA55metaG_FD_76969 | JGI IMG/M metagenome (GOLD analysis project Ga0073928, IMG submission 76969) | Iron sulfur acid spring bacterial and archeal communities from Banff, Canada, to study Microbial Dark Matter (Phase II) - Paint Pots PPA... ...
AATCAAGGTACCGATCGTCACTCGTGTTGCGAGTCCTCTGCTTGCGGAGCGCGAAAGGACCTACCAGTTGGAGAGCATTTTGGTTTGGCTTCACAATTCTGATTACTGTGGCGATGAAATAGCCTTCGCCGAAGATGCCGGGGATCCGATAGAAGGAGTTGAAAGCGCGATCACCAGAAAGAATCGACCGCCTTCTTGGATCGGAGATGTGCGGTTGTTTTGGAACACGAATTTACGGTGCGGGACAGCCAGCGATACAGGGAGCAAATCAAGTATGGCTGTGGTGACGTTTGGCGGGCCCGCGGTACCTGACTCACGGCAAGTGTTTAAAGTAGCCGGGAAATACACCGACGATGCCGTTGTGTGGGTCGCAGATTCACAGAAATAGGCTGCTTTTCTAGTCCATAACTTATTAGCTTCGGTGCAAAAGCTGTTCCACGACATATCGGTCTTGGCCAACAAAAATGAGCATGGATCACACTGAAATCAGAATAAAAGGCAAAGCCGTTAGCATTCCGTCGGCTCGCATCGAAGGAAGAAATGTGCTCCGGTCAGGCGGGTTGCTCAAAATAGCCCTACCGCAAGACGAAGAGTTGATAGAAGGTGAAACCGTCCGCGATCCGCAGTCGTTTATTTCCCAACTAAAAGCCAGCGGCTTGAACGCCGACATCTTCACGTTTGCACAGAAACTTCCCGACACCGCTGCAAAATATTCCTACCACGTAGAATGGGACAACTTGGCAGTAATCCCCATTACGACTTTTTCTGAGTGGTGGGACAAGCGCGTTGAATCCAGCGTGCGAAGGGCGGTGCGAAAGGCGACCAAAAGCGGTATTGACATAAAAGTGTCAGAGCTTGACGACGAGTTTGTAAAAGGCATTGTTGGCATCAATAACGAGACGCCGACCAGGCAAGGCAGAGCGTTCTGGCACTTTCAGAAAAGCTTCGACGAGGTTAAGCAAGAAAACTCCACTTATCCTGGCAGAAATGCTTTCCTGGGGGCCTATTACGAGGGCCAATTAATCGGTTTTATCCGGCTGATTTATGCCGACAAAGTGGCCAGCACCGTTCAGCTGTTGTCCATGATGAAACACTATGACAAGCGGCCCGCCAATGCGCTAATCGCCAAAGCCGTGGAGCTTTGCGAGCAGCAGGGAATGTCCTATTTAATGTACTGCAACTATGTCTACAACGATCCAGACAGTTCGCTTACTGAATTCAAGCGCAGAAACGGTTTTGAGCAGGCGCTCGTGCCGCGCTACTACATTCCGCTTACGCTAAAAGGGAAAATCGCGTTGAGGTTGGGTCTGCACCGCGGCGCGAAGTCACTTATACCAAGAAGTCTCTTCAAACAGCTTCTGAAGCTCCGGAGCCGTTGGTACGAGCACCGTGCCGAGGCTGCTCAGGAATCCGCATAGGGTAGCAATGCCAGGAATCGTGGGACTTATCACGCGGATGCCCCGCGCACGCGCTGAACGAGAGCTTCGCCAAATGGTAGAAGCTTTACGCCACGAGAATTTCTATACGACCGGAACATTGGTGGATGAAACGCTAGGTGTGTACGTTGGGTGGATTGCCCGAAAAGGCTCCTTCTGTGAAAAAATGCCGCTGCAGAATGAGAGGGGAGACGTTACATTAGTTTTCTCGGGCGAGGAATTTCCTAGGCCGGAAACGATACGAGATCTCAGGGAAAATGGACACCAGGTAGAAGAAGATGGACCCTCTTATCTTGTTCATCTTTATGAGGACGACTCAACATTTCCTGCGAACCTAAACGGCAGGTTCCATGCTTTGTTGATCGACCGCAACCTCGGAACCGCTACTCTCTTCAACGATCGGTACGGGATGAATCGGATTTACCACCACGAAGCAAAAGATGCGTTTTATTTTGCTGCCGAAGCCAAAGCCATTCTGGCTGTACGCCCTGAACTCCGAACGGTTAATCAGGAAGGGTTAGGCGAATTTATTGCTTGCGGCGCGGTGATGGAGAACCGCACGCTATTCGATGGCATCCACACCCTGCCTCCCGCGTCCGCTTGGGTCTTCCGCAATGGCTCACTCCAGCACAAAGGCAGTTATTTCGATTCAGGGGACTGGGAGAATCAAGAAACACTCGATTCGGGCAGCTATTATCAGGAGCTCTGCCAAGTTTTCACGCGAAACCTTCCACGCTATTTCAGTGGCAGCGAGCGGATTGCGATGTCATTGACGGGAGGCTTGGACACCCGAATGATCATGGCCTGGCAGAAAGCCACGCCTGGATCTCTCCCTTGTTATACCTTCGGCGGAATGTATCGTGACTGCGAGGACGTCCGGTTGAGTAGACAAGTGGCTGCGATGTGTGGGCAAACTCATCAGGTAATATCAGCAGGCAAAGGATTCCTCGAGCGATTTCCGCATTACGCCGCTCGTTCGGTCTATCTGACTGATGGATGCGTCGAAGTTAACCGCTCTGCGGACCTCTATCTAAACGAAATAGCGCGCGAGATTGCACCGGTCCGGATGACGGGAAACTATGGAGGGGAGGTTTTGCGGCGGGTCCGCACATTCAAGCCCGTGGAACCCCTACAGGGTCTATTCACACCCGAGGTTATTTCCGGCGTTCGTCAAGCCAAAGAATCGTACGAAAAGTCGCTTCAAGGGAATCCGCTTTCATTTACAGTGTTCAAACAGAGCCCGTGGAATCATTACGGCATACTCGCGCTGGAACAGACACAATTGTCGCTGCGCTCCCCATTTCTTGACAATGATTTAGTTCGAACGGTATTCCGCGCGCCCGAATCCGCACTTACGACCAACCAGGACTCCCTGCGATTAATTGCTGACGGCAACCGGGAGCTGTTGCGGATCCCGACTGATCGAGGTGTCGCAGGGGGCCGTGGACACTTTTCCAGTGTTGCTTACCGGGCCATTCTCGAATTCCAGTTCAAGGCGGAATACGCGTACGACATGGGAATGCCGCAGGGAGTAGCTAAAATAGATCATCTCTTTTCTGCCCTGCATCTCGAACGTCTTTTTCTGGGGAGACACAAAGTCTTCCATTTTCGCGTGTGGTACCGCGATGCGCTCGCCGGCTATGTCCGGGAAATGCTGCTCGATTCACAAAGCCTCAGCAGGCCTTACATTGAAAAGAAGAAGCTGCAGGAAGTTGTTGAGGGCCACCTAAGAGGTGATCGAAACTACACCAATGAAATTCACAAGGCCTTAACACTCGAGTTGATCCATCGGCTATTCATCGACAAGCGAGAGGGCGATCATCTCGGGAACCGCTCTGCAGTCCCACTAGCATCCATTGCAGATCATTGAACCGTTGCCGAAAGATTTGTGGGAGGTGCAGGCACGTTACCGGAAGTCGCATTGCGCAAAGGGTGCGGATATTGGTAGGGTGCCCACCCGGGCTTGGCGCCGCTGTTGGGATTGCTCGAATCATCATAGAAGTAATCCCGGCCCGCTACGTAGAAGTCAGACGTCTGATACAGCTGTCCCGTGTTGGGATTGACGTTATTGCAGGGTGCACCGGTCGTCCCCTCATTCGTACTGTAGTGACTTGACCCCTGTCCGTTCCCGGTGTTGTTCCAAATATAGACGGGGTCGGAAATCTGGAAGGGGTCACCGGGGGTTTGGGTTGGATTTCCCGATCCCACACTTGAGGGGCTATGCGACGTCAAGCTAGCACCAGACCCGGGTTGATGGAAACACATGTAGCCCGTGCAACACCCGTGATCGGCAAGCGCTTGGGCATTTTCGACGACAAACTGTAGTGTTGGCTTATTCGGATAACATCCGCCATTGATCCACTGGAAGCTATTATTGGTAACGACCGTGGTGCCAGCACGGTACCAAAAGTAACGATTGAGATTGCGGTTTGCGTTTGGATAGGTGAAAGAGTTGTTGTAGATTTCAACTTGCCTACCGCCGTACGTGCTGGTTGTCCCATGAGTCAGCCCACTGGACCCGATAAATTGAGAATGACGAATCACAATTCTTCCACTATCGTCCACGTCCGGGGCTTGACCAACATAGCTAAACACCGAATCCTCGATGTACGTGTTTAAAGTCCCATTGGCATCAAGAGTGCCCGTGGTTGAAGGCGAGTCCCAAGGTATGCCGTAGCTCTTAACCACGATAGAGCCGCTGTCACTGCCAATCTGTTGTCCACACGAGCCATTTAGGTTCTGTGTCGAGAAGAAATTCGCGTTCCAGATTACACCGCCGGTCGCAAACCATTGCACGGCGTGCTGGAGTTGAAAGTTCGGTATGTTGAAGCTCACGTCATGCATCAGCGGAACAAGTGCTCCAGGACTGTCATGCACCGTGACATAAACCCCTGTGCCCGTGCCTGGTAGAAAATTAAGATTGGCAATTGTTGTGTGAAAACTACTTCCAGTGTTAGCCAGAAGAAGGCTATCCGCCGAATTCGTATCGGCATCCGTGATCGTGACACCTGTCGTGGACGCGCCCTGGAGTGTAATCTGCACGCTGAATGTGATCCCGCTGCTCCAGGTGCAGGAACCATTCGGAATGATAACGGTATCTCCATTGTTCGCTGTATTGATCGCAGCCTGGACGTCGCTCACGCTACACGAGCTGGCGGTGATAGTGTTCGCCTCGGCCGTTGAGCCAAACAAAGAACTTAGCAGCAAAGCGAACGACAATACCACCCACTTTACAAAACTAGTCATCGGCATCATTCCTTATCAGAGAAAACGTTGGATAAGCTTCCACATCCATATTGGTCGGAACGCAACATGAAATCCACTGTACCGACGGACAGTGTTAGAACAGCTGTAACTACACATACGCTCGGACATCGCGTTTCTGCGCAAATGCTTATCCCTCACCGACTTCTAGATCGCCCTCCGGATTTAATCAGCATTGGAAAACCCAAAGGAAGCCGATGAACAGCAAATTGGCCACCGCCGTGAAGAGTTATGTTAAAGCTCACACAACCTACTCGTTGAGGCGTGCCATACGCGATATTGGGACCGAAGGCCGGATGTATTGGCGTCACCGGTCGGCTGTGCGTAAGATACCTCGATTCTTGGTACGGCAGCCTCTGAAGCTTAACCTTGGCTGTGGGCCGAACTGCAAACCAGGATGGTTGAATATCGACCTTTTCGATTCGGCGGCGGACCTCAACCTTGACCTACGGAGACCTTGGCCAATGCCCGACGGTAGCGCCGTTCACATCTATAGTGAGCACTCTTTTGAGCACTTTGAATTTTTGGAAGAGGTTCCGCATTTCCTGTCAGAGTCCCTGCGCGTCCTTCAGGGCGGAGGTGTGTTCGACGTCGGCGTACCGGACACGGAGTGGCCTCTTCAAGGGTATGGCAAGCGTGATCATGACTACTGGCCTTTCGCTCCAACGTGGCATCCTAATACTTGTGAGACCCAGTTAGACCATATCAACTACCATTTTCGCCAGGGCGAGCAGCATAAATATGCTTGGGACGAAGAAACCTTGACGAGATCGTTAAAACGGTCGGGTTTCGTGTCTATCATTCGCCGACCTTTCGATCCCGAGCTCGACACCGAATCTAGGAGAACAGGAACACTGTATATCCGAGCACTTAAACCCCGCTGCGTACCGTCGGCGAGTTAAGTGACTGCGTTCGCTGGCACGGTGCGGCCTTCTAGTTTATGACCTATCAGGCACAACATTCCGGACCGCATGCCACCGTGCTGCAGTTAATGGTACGTTGGGAGGATGCAATTGCGTCCGCGTTTTGGCTAATAGTAAGAGACTATTTAAAGCTTATACGTAAAACATATATTGAAAATCATACGAATTAAGGCATGAGCCCTCTTCGATGAAGCCGCTTGTCTCAATCCTGATACCCGCATACAACTCCAAGGAGTGGATTGCCGAGACACTTCGTTCCGCCATCTCCCAAACCTGGCCACGCAAAGAAATCATTGTGGTGGACGACGGGTCCAGCGACCGTACAGCCGAAGTGGCGCGACGATTTGTGTCGAAGGAAGTCTCAGTGGTCACCCAGGAAAACGGTGGGGCGGCCGCGGCGCGCAACCGCGCTTTGCAGCTCAGCCAAGGAGATTACATTCAATGGCTGGACGCCGATGATCTGTTGGCTCCCGACAAGATCGAGAAGCAGCTCGCTGCCCTAGGAGACGCTGCAAACAAACGAATACTGTTGTCTGCACCCTGGGCCTACTTCAGCTATCGAACCAACCGCGCCCGCTTCATTCCTAACTCGCTTCACCAGGATCTTTCGCCTGTGGAATGGCTCCTACGCAAGATGGGTGAAAACCTTCACATGCAAACGGGGACGTGGCTAACGAGCCGCGAACTGGCCGACGCTGCCGGACCCTGGGACACGCGAATGATCAGTGACGACGACGGCGAATATTATTGCCGCGTACTTCTGGCATCAGAAGGGACCCGTTTTGTCCCGGAGTCGAAAGTATTTTATAGAATCACGCCATCGAGCCGCTGGAGCTTTGTTGGCACCTCCGACAAGAAGAAGAAGGCGCTACTCCTCTCAATGAAATTACATGTTCAATACCTGCGTTCTCTCGAAGAGAGCGACCGTGTCCGCAAGGCGTGTTTGACCTACATGCAGACGTGGTACCCCAACTTTTATCCGGACCGACCTGATTTTATGGCGGAGTTGCAAGAGTTGGCTGCACAACTGGGCGGGCATCTTGCGGTGCCCCGCTTGCGATGGAAATATGCCTGGATGAAACCTATTTTCGGCTTGAAAGTCGCGAAACGGGCTCAAATGCTGCTTCCGCAGGTGAAGGCCTCGGTTCTCAGGAGCTGGGACAAGGCAATGTACAGATTAGAAACGCGTGAAGTGGTCGAGAATGGCGACAACAACATCGGTGTAACGCGAGAGAATTAGGTCAGGAGAGAATCCAAGTGGCGAGCCCCAGCGCACAAGTAGATAAGATCATCGCAATATGGAACGATCATCTCGAGGTTGCCAAGACTCTTCCGAAGCTAGCGTCTGCCGTATCCAGCGCTGTGGACCTGATTTATTCCTCGATGTCCGCTGGCGGCCAGTTGCTCGTCGCCGGTAACGGCGGATCCGCTGCTGATGCGCAACACATCGCCGCGGAACTGACTGGCCGCTTTTTAATTGAGCGCCGTCCTTTTCGTGCTCTGGCTCTGCACGCCAATACATCGAGTCTCACGGCGGTAGGAAACGATTACGGATACGAGCACGTATTCGCTCGCGAACTCACCGCGCACGCGCGCCCCGGCGACGTGCTGCTTGCAATATCCACCAGCGGCAACAGCCAGAATGTCCTGCGCGCCATTGAAGCGGCTCGCCAATGCGAAGTCAGTGTGATTGGATTGACGGGTGAAACGGGAGGGCGCATGCGAGCAGTGTGCGATATTTGTTTGTGCGTTCCCTGCAAATCCACTCCGCGTATGCAGGAGATGCACATCATGATTGGCCACACAATTTGTGAGCTTTTAGAGGAAAGGCTCGTTGGGGCATGAAGCAAGAGCTTCAAATTCGTGAGGATGATGTGAAGCATTCAGGCGCCGACGGACTTGCCAATTCGCGAATACCGCACAAGGCCACCGAGATTTCGGTGACTCTTCTCACCGGCGGTGGTGATAGACCTTACGTTTACGGCCTTGCGACGGAACTCATCGCAAAGCATGCGGTCGTGGATCTGATTGGCAGCGATCACGTGGATTACCCTGAATTTCATGCCAGCCCCAGAATGAACTTCCTAAATCTTCGAGGCGATCAGCACCCTGACGCCGGGCTGGCAAGCAAAGTCACCAGGGTGGCCAAGTACTACGCCAGGCTTATCCGCTATGCGGTTACCGCCAAGCCAAAAATATTCCACATCCTCTGGAACAACAAATTCGAGTTGTTCGATCGCACTCTGCTTATGATCTTCTACAAACTGTTAGGGAAAAAGGTTGTGCTCACAGTACACAATGTGAATGCTGGCCGTAGAGATTCCAAGGATTCATTCGTCAACCGGTTTACCTTGCGAGTTCAATATCGGCTCGCCGACCACATTTTTGTTCATACCAAGAAGATGAAGTTAGAACTCATGGAAGAATTTGGCGTTTCGCAGGCCCGGGTCAGTGTCATCCCGTTTGGGATAAATAATTCTGTCCCCGATACATCTCTAACCTCAAGCGAAGCCAGACAGAAACTCGGAATTGGGCCGAATGAAAAAACAATCCTATTTTTCGGTAACATCAACCCGTACAAAGGTCTCGAATATATTGTCGCTGCGTTCCAACAACTCTCTGCCCAGCACGCCGATTATCGGTTGTTCATCGTTGGTAGGCCAAACAACTGCGAAAGCTATTGGGCCTCTATCCGGGAAGCCAGCCGCGCAGATGTCGAAAAGGGGCGAATAACGATTCGAGCAGATTACGTTCCCGACGAGGAAACCGAAATTTATTTCAAAGCGGCGGACGTTTTCGTGCTGCCTTATCGCCACATCTACCAGAGCGGCGTTTTGTTCCTAGGGTATAGCTTTGGGCTTCCTGTTATCGCGGCCGACGTGGGTGCGCTCAAAGATGAGATCGTGGAGGGCAAGACAGGTTTCGTGTTTAAACCCGAAGATCCGGTCGATTTGGCTGTAACGATCAAACGCTACTTCGCCAGCGATCTGTTTGCCAATTTAAGTGGTCGACGGGCGGGGATCAGAGATTCTGCATTAGAACTGCATTCCTGGGACGAGGTTGGCCGACTGACTATGAACGTGTATTCGAATTTGCTTCGATTGGCCCTGCCCACAGAATTACCCAATCGCGAGGCCGCGAAGCCTTCCCCAGTAGACTGACCGGAATCCAGACTCTGCTTAGTTTAGAAAAGATTTTTGTGATGCAGGCGACTTGAGACTATTCAACTGACAAGGCGATTTAGCTCGGCGTATTGGTCACGATGCGATGCAAATTCCCTTTCGAGTGTCTTTAGCTAAATGACGGGCAAATTTAGCTCGGTGGGCCGGAGGTTGCTTTCGGGTTCTGTATTGCAGTTGGGCAATCTGGTCGCTACGGCCGTGACTGCGTTCTGCTTGATGCCGTTCGTTGTGCATCATCTTGGAGATCGAATCTACGGATTCTGGGCTCTTGCACTTTCGTTCATCGGATATTATAGCCTGTTAGATTTCGGCCTCTCGAGCGCCGTGTCTCAATATATGTCCCTGGCAATCGGGCGCAACGATGACGCCGAATGCCGCGGCGTTTTCAATACGGCTTTACGGATTAATCTCCTATTGGGCGGTATCGCCCTGTTGGTGACCGCGGCGATAGTAGCGATCACTCCTTGGTTATCTCACAATCCAGGGGATGCTCGCCTATTTCAAAGTGTGATAGCGATTTTGGGAGTCAACGCGGCGATAGGGCTCCCTGTGAGAGTTTATGGAGGTGTCCTATACACTAAATTCCGATTTGATATTCAGTCGTGGTTAACGATTCTCGGTTTGGTTCTGCGCACAGCACTCATGGTTTGGGTGATTTTACTTGGATACAGTCTCTTGGCCCTAGCATGGGTGACCTTGTTATCGACTCTGCCGACCAACATCCTGCAGATCTGGTTTGCGAGACGCGAGGCGTCGTGGGCCCGAATCGAAAAGAAAGCCGCCGACCTAAAAATCGCAAAAAGCCTTTCTTCTTACAGTGTCTATACTTTTTTGGCCTACATTGCCGACACCATACGATTCCAAATTGACCCTCTTGTGATTTCAGGCCTCATCGGGCTGGCCATGGTGACGCACTACCGAGTTGCTGGCGTGTTCGCACAATACTATATGCAGATGATAATTTTTTCGGTAGGCATGTTGCAGCCGGTATTTAGCCGGCTGCATGGCGCGGGAGACCGCCTCGGCATCGAGAAGGTCTTCTTTTTTGGTACGAAACTTTCATCTTGCATTTCCATTTTCATCTGTCTCGCTCTCATCGGTTGGGGCAAGCCATTTATTACTCGTTGGATGGGTCCGGCGTATCAGGACGCCTACTGGCCTCTGGTTGTTTTGTCGCTGGCCGTGCTACTCGATGTGTGCCAGAAACCGTCGATCGATCTGTTGTATGCGACATTTAACCATCGGTTTTATACCTACACGAATTGGGCCGAGGGGATTCTCAATCTTGCGTTCAGCTTGGTTCTGGCCAAGCCACTGGGCATTCTGGGCGTGGCGTTAGGAACATTGATCGGGGCGTTTCTTATTCGAGTTGTGTTGCAGCCGTGGTGGGTGTGTAAAGTGAATGGAATCAGTTACGGCGTCTATATGAGATTTCTTGGAAGAAACATGCTGTACTGCAGCTTTCTGATGGGAGCAGCAATTGGAATTACGGCTTGGGGTCTTCGACCGAGTTACCCATTTTTGGTTGCATCAGCGATTTGCGCTACCGTGCTATACGCGGTCGGATCATGGCTGGTAGTGTTCAATCCCATCGAGAGAGATTACTTCAAGGCAGCCTTGCGGAGAAATCACGATGAAAAAGATGTGGAACCGGTCACAGCCGGTGTGGCAGTCCCGTGAACGAAGAGATGGCTTCCAGAGCGAACCCACCGCAAATTACGGTCATCATGTGTACTCACAACCGCGCCCGGAGTCTAGCGCCGGCGATTGAGAGTGTTGCCAAGCAAACCCTTCCGCAGTCTGTGGGCTGGGAAATGCTGGTTGTAGATAACAACTCGAGCGATGAAACTCGCAAGGTGGTGGAAGATTTACAGCAACTGTATCCGGATCGCATTCGGTATTTGTTTGAGTCGCAACAGGGCATATCTCATGCCCGCAACTCAGGGATCCGGAATGCCCGCGGAGAAGTTCTGGCTTTCATTGATGATGACGAGACGGCTGGCGTAGACTGGCTACAGAATCTGACGGCGGAGTTATTTAACGCTGGATGGGCTGGCGCTGGCGGGCGCATTGTGCCCCTATGGAATTGCGCTCGTCCGAACTGGCTGTCGGATCAAAGCCATTTCACCTTGTCACCCCTAGCGCTGTTCGATAGAGGCATGGAGGCTGGAGACCTTGCCGAGAGTCCTTTCGGCGCGAATATGGCATTTAGAAAGGAAGTTTTTGACGTGTGTGGCGGATTCCGAACTGATCTGGGTCGTATCGGCACAGGCATGTTGAGCGGCGAAGACAGCGAGTTTGGGCGCCGTGTGATAGCTGCCGGACGCCGGCTACGTTACGAACCTACCGCAGTCACCCATCACCCGGTGGAGAAGAATCGCGTACGACAGGAATATTTCCTGCAATGGTGGTTCAACAAAGGGCGATCTGATGTCCGAGAACTTGGAAACCAACCGAAAGACATGCGGCTCATCGGGGTTACGCTCCGACTACTCGGTGGCCTGGTCATGGAATCGCTACGATGGATGATCGCCGTCGAGCCGTCACAACGCTTCATTTCTAAGCTCAAAGTCTGGGCTCAGGCCGGACAAATCTTTGAGTACTATCATCAATCACTAAACGAGAAGGGAAAAAAGACAGATAGCAGGGCCGACTTATCACCACCGACAGCAGATGGCATGTAACACTATTATTTCTCGGTTTTGAGTTCCTGACTCTTGACCAAAGGCTCCGCGAGATTTGAGGACGGGCCCGTAATTTTAGAAACACCCATGAAATTTTATCAAATAGATCCGATAACTGACACGCGCTGGGCGGAGTTCGTGGAACGTCACCCTAGTTCTTCCGCGTTTCACACGGTAGGGTGGCTCCAGGCACTAAAACGAACATATGGTTATGTGCCGGTGGCATTCACGACATCGCCGCCAAGCGGTGATCTAAAAAACGGGATAGTGTTCTGTCGCATTGATAGCTGGCTTACGGGGCGGCGCCTGGTATCGTTGCCCTTTTCAGACCATTGCGAACCGCTTTGCGATTCAGGCGAGGATGCGAACTTCCTAATCCGTAACCTTCAAAATGCACTGGTACAGCAGAAATGGAAGTATCTTGAGGTTCGCCCAATCAATGCGAACTTCGGTCAAATCGGCGACAACGCGAATTTTCTAGCGGCGGAAAATTACTTTCTTCACCGACTTGATTTATCTCCGGACCTCAATAATGTATTTCGTGGCCTCGACAAGGATTCCGTTCAGCGCCGGATTCAGCGCGCTGAGAGAGCCGGTCTAGTTGAAAAATGCGGCAGGTCCAATGAACTGCTGAAGGATTTCTACGCTCTGTTTGTTATCACGCGACGGCGTCACCGCTTGCCTCCCATCCCATATGAATGGTTCAGCAACTTAATTCGGTACAAGGATAAATCGGTCAATATTCGGCTTGCTTATAAAGACGATATTCCAATGGCGGCGATTCTTACTTTGGACTTCAGAAATATTC
>Ga0073928_10009007_pt1 | contig 12297 bp, 8 predicted proteins | sample PaiPotPPA55metaG_FD_76969 | JGI IMG/M metagenome (GOLD analysis project Ga0073928, IMG submission 76969) | Iron sulfur acid spring bacterial and archeal communities from Banff, Canada, to study Microbial Dark Matter (Phase II) - Paint Pots PPA... ...
CCAAGCTGTAGTCCAGAGTCTCGAAATTCCCCAGTCCGTACAATTCCGTGATGCGCTTGCCCACTTGATCGAGGTCGAGCGGCTTGCCCACCAGCGGCTGCATCTCGGCCATGATGGTCTTTTCATAGCGCTTGGATTGCTCGTCAACCCGCACGAACTTGATGGGCGGAAGGCCCGGCTCGCGCGCGGCGCGCCGCGCCAAGTAGTCCCGATACGCATTGTCGCCGACCGCGTACGCCGATAGTTTGGCGATGGCTGCCCGCGCCGCTTCCTCGCCGCGGACGATGACGGCGCTCGGAGAGGCAAAATCGGTCGCGGGCGCCGAGCCCAGATCGGGCTCGATCAAGATATCCTGCGGGCTCAAGCTGGCCCGCTGACGGTCGGAGTCCTTGCGCACCAAGATCGCCAGCATCTGGTTGGAAATCGATATCGCGGAATCGAGCGCCGCGCGCTGCTGCAACGGGAAGCTCACGTCGGACACGATGAGAATATCCGCATGCATTGCGCGCGCCACGTTGACGGGTAGATTCTCCGCCAGTCCGCCGTCGACCAGCAGGCGCCCATCCAATTCGACCGGCGCGAACACACCCGGCGCCGACATGCTGGCGCGCATGGCGATCGCGAGATCGCCCTTGTCCATCACCACGGCGTTGCCGGTTTCCAAATCGGTGGCCACCGCGCGAAATGGGGTGGGCAGCAAATCGAAATCTGTGCTGTTGCTGAACGGCAGGGTCAGTTGGCGCAGCGTCTCCTGCAGCTTTTGCCCTTGAATGAAGCCCTTCGGCAGTAAGATTTGCCGGTGCTTCAACCCCAGCGGCAGCCGCACCAGAAAGTTGCGGTCGTCTTGTTTGCGCCTGAAGGCGAGGTCCCGGCGCGGCGGTGCATCGCGAAACGCCTCCTGCCAATCGAGCGAGCGCATGGTGGCGTCGATGTCAGCCGCCGTCATGCCGCTGGCATACAGGCCGCCGACGATGGCGCCCATGCTGGTGCCGGCGATGCAGTCGATGGGAATTTTCAGATCCTCGAGGATCTTGAGTACGCCGATGTGCGCCATGCCGCGCGCGCCGCCGCCGGACAGCACCAGGCAGATCCGCGGACGGCTCGCGGGCTCGGCCGCCCACGATCCGGCCGGCCACAACCAGCCCGCGCCGAGGGCGCAGGCCAATCCGAGTCGTACAATGAGCTTCCCCATGTGGGGAGCTAGTTTAGTTCACGACGTCGATACTGGAAGCAGTAAAGATGTTGGTGCCCCGGTTGTAGACGCCCGCGGCCACGAAGTGCAGGGCCGGAGTCGCCGCAACGATCGACACGGGCGCCTGAGTCACGAAGCCCGAGAAGGTGTTGAACACCGCGATGGCGGTCGTGTTCGCGGTCGACGTGAGGTTGCCGATGGCGAACGAGGGCAGGAACTTCGCCGGCAAGCCGGCGTCTCCGATCGGCGTCGCCGGAACGATCTGCGGAGTCCCCGCCAGGGACTTGAGGTCGATGCTCTCGGAGCCTATTCGGATCGCGCCGGAACTGTAATTGGCGTTGTTGAGGTCGATCGTCAGGCCGGCGTTCGTCAAGGTGGCGAACGGTGCCGTCGTCCCGGCGCTGGTCCAATCCACCTGCAGGCGGGCCGGAACGGACAACTCGGCGTTGATGGCGGCGGCATTGAAATCCGGCGGCGCGGAGCCGAAGGGAGTGGTGGTGCCGTCGATCCACAGCAGGCCGCCGGCTGCCACGCCGGCAGGTATCGCGAGGCTGCCCGTGTTCACGGCGTAACTGGCCGGCGCCACGGCGCCCGCACCATTGCCGGCGAAGTTGTAATTGCTGACCGGCCAATTGTCGATGGTTTGCAGATTCAATACCGCACTACCCGCAGCCGACGACACCAGGGAACCCCAGAGTTGCGTCGACACGAGGCGCACCGATCCGGTGTTGGTGCTGGACGCTCCCGTTGCATCCAGCGTCGTAACGCCGGATGCCGGCAGCGAGTAGAGGCCGCGGGCGATGATGTGCTGGCCCACCGACACCGAATTGTAGTCGAGTCCCTTGAGCGTCGCGTTGTCGTCGGCGGTCACGATGGTGCTGGGTCCCAGCAGGACCACGGCGTCAGGAGTTTTGATTACATCACCTACGTAGGTGATGTAAGGGATCACTCCGTTGTTGAACTGCAGAGTCGCGCCGCGCACCGTCAGGGTGTTGCCGCTGCGCGCGATCACGTCGCCTTCGAGACCCCAAGTGTAGAAGTCCTCGAGCGTGCTGCCCGCAATCACGTAGGTTGAATTGAACTTTCCCGCCGTCACCGAAGCGTTCAGTGTCGGGGTTGGCTGGTAAGTGGTGTAAGCCGCGGTCATGGTGCTGCCGGCGGACGTTTGCGACAGCACGCTGAGGCCCTTGTCCTGGGAGCCGACATAGGTGGTTCCATTGATGGTGTACACCGTCGCGTTCGGGTCATTGAAAATCGACAGCGATCCCAAACTGTTTGCTTCGTCAAAGAAAGGCCGCAATTGCACCGTGTAAGTGCCGGCACCGATGCTGGAGTTGATCAGCGGGCCGCGCACGCGGACCGGCTTGGTATCGGGTGCGCTCGTGGCCATCGTCATAAATGGTTTGATGGTCACGGTTGGGGGACTCGTCGACATGTTCACGACATTCGAGGCGGCAAGGTCGAAATTGATGGCCATGCGCACGGCGCTGCTCGAGCCATAGGTCGGTTGGATGATCGGGCGATTGTTCGCATCGAAGGTAATGTTGATCGTCTGAGTGGTCACGGCCTTACCCGTCGTATCCACGACGTTCGCCTTCGTCGGCACGCCGTTGACCATGACGGAAATATTGGCGTTCGTATAGTCGAGAACGATGCTGGCCGCGGTGTAGGTGTCGTTCGGCATGCTCGCGGCGCTGATTAGCTCAGAGACATTATTGAGCTTGGTGAAATCGACGATTTCAGCATTTGAAGGTTGAAAGACAGTTATCCCCGCCCCGTTGGCGGTGCCGGTCAGGCTCAAGGAATTGACGTTGACGATGTAGCTGGTGAAATCGCCCGGCGTGCCGCTCAAGGTAAGCCAGCCGATGCCGAAACCGCTGTTGAGATTGTTGTGATGGCAGCCGGCCGCGAAAAGCGCGGCGGCGCAGAGGAGCGCGCGGGAATGTTTGCGAGCATATCGACCGAACGATGGGTGCACTACAGCTTCCAATATTGTGGGAGGTTAGGAGGATTTAGGCCGCGTAGGATAAAGGCTTTCGAGAGCGTCCGCGCAGCAAAGTTCCATTTGCGGGCATCAACGGGCCGTTGGACGGGGGACTTGCTGGGTTATGCAATGAATATTGCCCCCGCCGAGGAGCACTTCGCGAGTGGCGACTCCCAGCACCCGGCGAGTGGGAAACAGCCGCTTGAGCGTGGCTCGTGCCGCCGCGTCGTGGCGTTTGTCGTACAGCGGCATGACGACGCATTTGTTCGCGATATAGAAGTTGATATACGACGCCGGTAAGCGATCGCCCGCCTTGCGCGGGTGGCTGCCGGCACGCGTGTCGATCCCCGCCGCTTCCTCGGCAGTCATGTACAGCGGCCCCGGCTGGTGGATTTTGTGAATGGTGAGCTCCCGGCCCCGCGCGTCGCGCGCCTTCTTCAGGCGCTGGTAGGCGTCGTGGGAGATCTCGTATTGCGGATCTTTGCGATCCAAAGTCCAGGTGAGCGCGACATGCCCGGGACTGGTGAAGCAGGCAAGCTCGTCGATGTGCCCGCCGGTCTCATCGAGGTACACGCCCTTACCCAGCCAAATGACGGTCGTGACGCCGAGATACCGGCGCAGCTGCTCCTCGACCTCGGAGCGCCCGAGCTTAAGATTGCGATTCGGATTGAGCAGGCATTCTTCGGTGGTCAAACAGGTGCCCTGACCGTCCACGTGGATGGCGCCGCCTTCGAGCACGAACGGCGCGCGGTACCGATCGGCGCCCTCGATCTCCAATACCTTTTGCGCAACCTCGTCATCGCGGTCCCAGGGGAAATACAAGCCGCCGCGGAGGCCCCCCCAGGCGTTGAAGGTCCAATCGACGCCCCGACGCCGGCCCCTGCCGTCAATAACGAAAGTCGGCCCGCAGTCCCGTATCCAGGCGTCATTGCTGGTAATTTCGACGACCCGCACCTCCGGCGGCAACCGGGCGCGCGCATTTTGGTATTGCGCCGCCGAGACGCCCACGGTCACCGGCTCGCCGCCGGCGATGGCGGTCGCGACCGCCGCGAATGCCGCCTGTGCCGGCTTGGCTCCGGAGCGCCAATTGTCCGGGCGCTCCGGCCAGAGCATCCAGCAGCCCGAATGCCGTTCGAACTCCGCAGGCATGCGGAAACCATCCCTCGCGGGGGTTGATGTGAGTGTGCGCAATCGTTGAGTCTCCGGTCGCGCATGCTAGCATTGCGATTGAATTTACAGGAGCGATGAATGTCAGACGCAAAGCCGATGCACGTGCAGGTCCCCGTCGGGGGCGAGAAAATCACCATCTCGAACGGTAAACTGCATGTCCCGGACCAACCCATCATTCCCTTCATCGAAGGCGACGGCACCGGCCGCGATATCTGGCGCGCGAGCGTGCGGGTGTTCGACGCGGCCGTGCAAAAAGCCTACGGCGGCAAGCGCAAGATTCATTGGATGGAAGTGTTCGCCGGCGAGAAGGCAAACAAGGCCTACAACACGTGGCTGCCGGACGAAACCGTCGCCGCCTGCCGCGACTACCTGATTTCGATCAAGGGTCCGCTCACGACGCCCGTGGGCGGCGGCATTCGCTCGCTCAATGTGGCGTTGCGCCAAATGCTGGATCTTTACGTGTGCTTGCGGCCCGTGCGTTGGTTCAAGGGCGTGCCCTCCCCGGTCAAGGCGCCGGAGAAGGTCGACATGGTCATTTTCCGCGAAAATACCGAAGACATTTACGCCGGAATCGAGTTCGAGGCGGGCACTGCGGATTGCAAGAAATTCCTCGATCTCTTCAAGCAGAATTTTCCGAAACAATTCGCCAAGATCCGTTTCCCCGAGAGCTCAGGTATAGGCCTCAAACCCGCATCGAAGGAAGGCACGGAACGATTGTTCCGCGCCACCGTGGCCTACGCCGTCGCCAACAAGCGCAAGAGCGTGACCATCGTGCACAAGGGCAACATCATGAAATTCACCGAAGGTGCATTTCGCAATTGGTGCTACAAGCTCGCCGAACAGGAATTTCCCGCCGAGGTGTTCACCTGGGAACAATGGGAGCGCATCAAGGCCGCAAAGGGCGACAAAGAAGCCAATGCACAGATGGACGCCGCGAGGAAGGCGGGCAAGATCATCATCAAGGATGCGATCGCCGATATCACCCTGCAGCAAGTACTGACGCGCCCGGACGAATTCGACGTAGTCGCCACCATGAATCTCAACGGGGACTACCTGTCGGATGCGCTGGCCGCTCAAGTCGGCGGCATCGGCATCGCGCCGGGCGGCAACATCAATTACATGACCGGTCATGCAGTATTCGAAGCCACCCACGGCACCGCCCCCAAGTATGCGGACCTCGACAAAGTCAATCCCGGATCCGTGATCCTGTCGGGCGAAATGATGCTGCGCTACATGGGTTGGTTGGAAGCCGCCGATGCCATCATCGGCGCGATGGACAAGACCATCGCCCAGAAGACCGTAACCTACGATTTCGCGCGCCTGATGGACGGCGCGACCGAGGTCAAGTGCAGTGAATTCGGCGACATCCTGATCCGCAATATGTAGCCAGCCAAGGCAGCTTGTGTTCGGTTCGGTAGCGTTCGTCCGGTGGGGTGGGGAGCCGGAAGGCAACTGTATCCGGCCGTTGCCTTCCGGCTTCCCATCCCCCCTGACCATGCGAGCCGCTCACATTCACTGCGCCAAAGAACTAGCTCGCTGCATGCGCGAACTTGAGTTGGGCGGCCTGCGGCACCGATCGCTGCTTCAGGACGTCGAACGCGGCGATCCGGTAGGCTTCGGTCATGGTGGGAAAGTTGAAGATTTGCTCGATGAAGAAATCCGCGGTCGCGCCCGTGGCGATCGCCGCCTGCCCCAGGTGAACGAGGTCAGTGGCGCCTTCGCCGATCACCTGACACCCTAGAACCCGCGCCGTGCTGCGCTCGCAGAGGAGCGCGAGAAATCCGGTGGCCTCGCCCGCAATGTGGGCGCGCGCAACCTCGCTGAAGTCGGCCCGGCCGACGATCACGTCGATTTTCTTCGAGGCCGCCTCGCTCTGAGTCAGGCCGACGCAGGCGATTTCCGGGATGGTATACACGCCGCTCGGCACCAGACTGGTGTGCGCCGGCGGCGGCAGCCCCAAGGCCGCGAGGGCGGCGCGCCGCCCTTGATCCGCGGCGGCGCATGCCAGCGCCGGCGGACCGATCGCGTCGCCGGCGGCGAAAATGCCGGGAATATTGGTCTGGTATTTTTCATCCACCTGCACGTGCCCGCGGCTGCTGATGGCGAGCTGCAGCCGGTCGAGGCCGATACCCTCCAAGTTGGCAACGCGGCCGAATGCGGCGAACACGATGTCGGCGCTCAACACCTCGCCGCCGCGCAACTGCACGTCGACCTGCGAGAACCCATCGAAGCGCGCGCCCGCTACCTCGACACCGCCCCGATACTTGCCGCCCATCGCCTGAAACGCGGTGAGAAATCCGGTGCGCAGCGCCGGGTCGAGAAATCCCAGCGGCTCCGCCGCCTTGTCGAGCAGCGTCACGGCGCAGCCCAGCGCGGCGAAAATGGAGGCGTACTCGCAGGCGATCACGCCGCTGCCCAGCACCACCATCGAGCGCGGTATATAAGGCAAGCTCAGGATCGAATCGCTGTCGAGGATGTGTTCGTGATCGACGTCGATGCTGGACACGTGCCGCGGCCGCGATCCGGTGGCGAGAAGGATCCGCGGCGCGCGAACCACGATTCTGGAACCGTCCAAGCGCTGTACCTCGATGCGATTCGCGTCCAGGAAGACGGCGCGGCCGCGAATCAATTCGACTTGATTGCGCGCAAGCTGTGCCTGCAGATAGCGGTCCTGGGCGGCGATGACGATGTCCACGCCGTGCAGCAAGGCGGAGAGCGGCGCATCGCCTCGCAGCTCGACGGCGAGCGACGATGCGCTGCCCTGCATTCGGCGATAGCGAAGCGCCTGCTCGCGGAGCGCCTTGCTGGGAATGGTGCCTGACAGCAGACAAGAGCCGCCCACCTGCGATTCGCGCTCGATGATCGCCGCGCGAAACCCGGCTTTGGCCGCTTGAATCGCCGCCTTCTGGCCGGCAGGACCTGACCCCACGCAGAGAAATTCGAAGGCTTCCGGCTGCACGCTACAGGCCTGCCAAGGCAGTGACATGATCGCGTTTCGCGAGCATGCGCCGCCGATCATCGGGGAATACTCCCAGATGCTCGAATACCGGGCTGTCGATGACCAGCTCCTCGTTCAGCAGCTGCGGATGAAGAGTGTGGACGGCCAGCAGATGAGCCGCGTGCACGGTTCCCGCGAGATCGCTTTGGGCCGACTCACGATAGTTGCGCCAATCGGCGGCCGCCTGCTGCACGTCCTTGGACAGGAGCCAGCTGCTCATCAACAGACGGCCGAAAGCGGGTTCGAATTCGACGACCAGACTGCGGAAAGCATGCGTGTCGAGACCCTCGCGCCGTTCGAGTTCGAAGCGCGACAGAATCTTCAACGCGAGCGCGGCTCCCGTGCGATGCATCAGCGCCGCCAGGAAGGCGCTTTCGACATGCTTGCGCCGTTCGCGCGCGATCTCCTTGGCCCATAGACCGGCCAACCACGCCTCTCGCCACAGATCCTCGGATTCCGGTTCATGGCCGGGAGCGACGAACACCTCGCCGCGCAGCATCACCGCCATCGCGATGTTGCGCACTTCGGCCACGCCCAGCCACGACACCGCTTGCTGCAACGACACCATGGCTGTCCGCGGCCGCAATGCCGGAGAATTCGCGACCCGCATGATCTCGCCCGCGAGCGCCGGATCCGATTGAATCAGGCGCGCCAGCTGTGCCGCATCGGTCGCCTGCTGCGCTGTCAGCTCTGCGAGCTGTGCGCACACGCGCGGCAGGGGCGCGATGAACTGCGGGCGGGACAAGGACTCGCTCACGTAGTCGCGCGCCGCTTGGGAGAACGGGGCGGAGAGAGCAGCTGCGGACTCGAGACTCATGAACACCCCTCGCTGGCGCGTACTTAAATATCGGCACGCGGCGGGGATGCTTGAGGCTGGGCTCTCAATCGACGTGGACAAGAATAAGTTAAGCGAAGGCGCGCTCCAAGGCCTGGCCCAGGTCCTCGATGAGATCGCCGGCATCCTCGAGGCCGATCGACAGGCGCACGGTTCCGCGGGTAATGAGCGAGGCCGCGCGCTGCTCCGGCGTGTATTCGGGGCTGGCCAGGAGCTGCGGCGGCATCACCAAGGACTCGGCCGACCCCACGCTCGCCGACATCGAAAACAATTGCAGCGCTTCCGCGAACCGGGCGCCCTGCTCAAATCCACCGTCCAATTCGAACGTCACCACGGTGCCGAAGTCACGCATTTGCCGCCGCGCGAGCAAGTGCTGAGGATGACCGTCGAGACCTGGATAAAAAATCTTCCTCACCCGGGGATGATCCTTCAAGAACGTGCTGACGGCGAGCGCGTTCGAGCACTGACGCTCGTAACGCAAAAAGTACGTGCGCATGCCGCGCTGAATCAGAAAGGCCGCGTGCGGATCGAGCGTCGGCCCCATGGACACGATGTCCTTGCGCATCCGGGTGATCAGCTCGCTGCGCGCAATGATTGCGCCGCCCATCACATCGCCGTGGCCCGAGGCGTACTTCGTCAGGCTATGCAGAAAAATGTCGATGTCGTAGGCGCCGTGGTTGTGAAAACCCGCAAATGTATTGTCGAGGACGGTGAGCGCGCCTGTGCGCCGCGCATGTGCCGTGAGATGTTCGATGTCGGCGATTTTGGTGACCGGGTTGGTGGGACTTTCGAACACCACCAGCCGGGTCGGTGTCTGGGTCAACACCCGTTCTATCCCTTCAAGGTCCTCGATCGACAAGAAGGTATGAGCGACGCCGAACTTCGCCAGAAGATGCTGCACGATATAGCGGGTCGGGCCATACGACTCGACGAAGGCGAGAATGTGATCGCCCTGCTTGCACAGCGACAGAAGGCTCGCGGCGATGGTCGAGACACCGGACCCCGTCAGCAGACAGTCATCCCTGCCCTGCAGCTGCGCGAGCAGGAGCTGCAATTGTTTCAAGGTAGGATTCGATGTCCTGGAGTAAAAGAATCCCGTTCTCTCGCCGCGCAGGTAGCGCAGGGTCTCGCCGGTATCATCGAACGAAAACTTCACCGACTGATAGATCGGCGCCACCAGGGGACGATTGTCCGAAGACATGGGAACGGCGGGCGGATGGTTCACCAGTGTGTCGTCTTTCATTCGACCCACGATAATCGAGCCCTCTTTGGACGGCAACAGGATATTGCCGTTCGGCGCGCGTGGGCTCAGGGCGCGAGATAGCGGTCCAACTCGGCGTTGATGGCTGCCGCCGAATCGAACAGGGCTTCGCCGTCCGCGGCAGCGAGCCCGACATCCCGGTACGCCTCGCTCGTCACCAGCAGATCGCGAGCCACCTGCGTGGATTCGTGCAACGTGTAATCGGCGAGTGCGTGCGCCACATTGACCACATTGCTCTCGAATCGGGCAGCGCCGGCCGCGGCATAGGCTTCCCATTGCGAAGTCACGGTCAGCACCGGCGACGGCAACGCCCAGGCGGTGACGACACGCGCGCCAATGTGACGATGAAAGGTCTCGATGAGCCGATCGTATTCTTCGCTGGCCAGTTTCTTGCCGGCGCGCTGCGCAAGCTCATGCACCGCGCCCAAGGTGACGACCTTGCCGATGTTGTGCAGCAAACCGCACAGGTAGCATACGCCGGCCTCCCGGGCCAGCATGTGCGCAAGTTGCTTCGACCACAAGGCGCTCGCCAGCGAGTGCCGCCACAGACGCCGTGCTTTGTGCTGCTGTCCCTTGACGTCCAGCATTTTGCCCTGCAGCGCCAGAGTAAAGGCGATGTTCGCCACTTCGTCGAGTCCCAGCCACGCAACGGCGTGCTGCAAGGAAGCGATGGGCCTTTCGGGCCGCTTCGCCGCCGATGCCGCGACGCGCAGCACGTACATGGTGAGGGCAGGATCCGCGTTGATGATATCCGCGAGCTGCCGGGCGTTGTTCGAGCCCTTGGAGCGCACGACACGAATGGCTACTTCCGGCAATATCGGCACGGCGAGTTCGTCTCGGGCCAAAACCTGCTCCAGGAATCCATGGACGATTTCCCAATTATCCATTCCGTGCGGGGAATTGATCGATCCGTCAGGCGAAACGGTTGACGGATTCTTCGAAGGGTTCTGCATAGCCCCGTATAGCGGCCGCCGCGCCGCCGACTTGAGGTGCACATTCCGCCTGAAACCTGAATCGCGATTACGTGAAATCCCCTACAACCACACCTCGCTGGGACAATCTCGACCACTACCTGAGGGGCGTCCGTGCGGAAATCCTGCGCAAGAGCGATGCCTTTTTGCGCCAAGCGATGGGGATGTGAAGCGGGAGCACTTCGACTCTCAATGATGCGCGAGCTCGAGCCAATTGCGCAGTTCCACGAGGCCTTTCGGAACATGGGAGCGTCCGAATCCAACGCGTAGGCAGTTCTCCGGCACCGGGCCGAGTTCCGATCTATAAATGCTCGATGGGAGGAAAAGGACGCCCGATTCGTCGACCAGCCGCCGCGCGAATTCTTCGCCCCCTTCCGGGCCTTTGTATCGGATGAAGGCTACGCATCCTCCATCGGGCTCTCGCCAATCAAAGAGATGGGCATAGTCGGCGAAAAACCCATTCAGGACGGCGAGATTGTCGCGGATCACCCGGCGGTTTCTATCCAGGATCTTCTGCCGCGCCCTGAGCCCGATTCGCGCCAGCACCTCGGAAGGCGCCGAGTTGCATATGGATAGGAAATGCTTGTAATGCTCGAATCTGACGAGCATCTCGCGATCCTTGCAGGCCAGCCACCCGATCCTGAGTCCGGCCAGTCCATAGGCCTTGGACATCACGTTGAGGGATACTCCACGCTCATAGACGTCGGCCGCCTGGGGCAGCCGGAGAGCCGGATCGCGTTCGAGCAGCCGGTAGACTTCATCGCTGAATAGCCAGATGCCGCGGCTGCGGCAGATGTCGACGATCGCGTCGAAGACTGCGCGCGGGATGATCTTCCCCGTGGGATTGTTGGGAAAATTGATCGAGATCAGCTTCGTGTTGGGCCGGAGCGCGGCGCGCAGGAGATCTACGTCGAGGTCCCAATTCCTATCGATATCGAGAGGTACGCCGGTGACCTCGCAAATGCTCAGCGGCACGGTTTCCGCGGCCTGGTAGTTCGGCGTGATGACGATTGCGTGGTCGCCGGGGTTGAGCAGCACCCTCATCGCTACGTAGATTCCCTCCTCGGCGCCCGCAAAGCAGAGCAGGTGTTCGGGCCTCACCGTATCGTAGGTCTGCGCGATCTCCGCGCGCAGCGCGGGCGCCCCGAATGTCTCCGTATAGCCGAGACTGATGCTCTCGAAGGCTGCGCGATCCTCGGGACCGGCGAGCGCAAGCAGCTCCGCGAGGGTCATGTTTTCGCCGTCCGACCCCGCCAGGTTGTACTTGGCGGCGAATTCCCACTTCGAGAAATAAACCTCGAGCGCGAAGTCTCTCATCGGCTTTGTCCTCATGACATTCCGCTCGACGTGCCCTGCGTCCGGGCATCGCTGCCGATCAGACGCACCTCCATTTGCGGATACGGAATGCCGATGCCGCGCCGGCGCAGTTCCTCGACCAGGGACAAATTGAGCTCGCCTGCGACGGCACCGAAGTCGGCGACCGCGACCCACGGCTTGACCGTAATTTGCACCGCTGAATCAGCCAGTGCGACTACTTGGATCACGGGCGTCGGCTCCGGCAGGACGCGCGGATTCGCCTGCACCAGATCACGAATGGTACCGAGCGCCAGAGTCAGATTCGATTCATAGGCCACCCCCACCTGGATCTCGGACTGGCGGATCTGGCCGTAGTTGTGCAGGATTTCACCCACCACTTTTCGGTTTGGAACGATGATCCGCGAGCGGTCGGGATGCGCGAGCGCCGTGTTGAACAGCGTGATGGCCTCCACCTGGCCCTCGACGCCGACGATGGCAATGTATTCGCCGACGCGGTACGGTTTGGTGAATATGATGGTGAGGCCGGCGACTATGTTGCTCAACACGCCCTGAGTCGCGAGGGCGACGCC
>Ga0073928_10009008_pt1 | contig 12297 bp, 13 predicted proteins | sample PaiPotPPA55metaG_FD_76969 | JGI IMG/M metagenome (GOLD analysis project Ga0073928, IMG submission 76969) | Iron sulfur acid spring bacterial and archeal communities from Banff, Canada, to study Microbial Dark Matter (Phase II) - Paint Pots PPA... ...
CGGAGCGCAGCGTGGTGCTTTACAACTTCCCGCGCATGAGCGGCATAACGTTTCATCCGGATCTGGTCGACCGCCTAATCCGTGAGTTTCCCGGTATCATCTGCGGGATCAAAGACAGCTCCAACACGCTCGATTTAGAGCGTGAAATTCACCGGCGCCGGCCCGACCTCGCAGTGTTTCCCGGCTCGGAGGTCTTACTGGCCGATGCGCGCACCGAAGGCTTCGCCGGATGCATTTCCGGAAGCGTGTGTCTTTGGCCGCAGCTCGCGGCGCGCGTGTGGCGAGACGGCGACTCGGAATCGTTTACGCGCTTGGTCGAATTTCGTCAATCACTGAGCGGTATGCCGCTCATCGAAGCCGTTCGAGCTCGCGTTGCAGAGCAGCATGCCGACCCCGCCTGGAGGCGGAGCCTCCCGCCGCTCGCATCCCAGACCGCCGGAACGTCGTAGGATCAGCGCGCTCGGCGTGCTCGCCCGGCCGTTCGGAAGAACGGCGAGGGCGTTAATCACGATCACCTGACCCGGCTGCAGTGCGTAGTGCAAGGCCCCGCTGAACTGGGGCGACGTCTTGTGCGGCGCGGATCCGTCGGTTGTGTAATGAATTATTGCTCCCGGAAGCTGATCTTGAATCGCCACGTCGACGCTGGACGCGTCGGTTTCGGCCGAAACGGTCCGCACGCTAGGCGAAACGTTCGACATTCGCAGGATCGCATTTGTCACAAACGTTGGATTGGGAATGCGGTAGTTATACCGGTGCGCGTCGAGCCACGCGTACTGCAGCGAACTGCGTGCAGCGAATGAGTCCCAGCTCTTTTGCGGCATCGGCGTCCACGCGATTTCACTCAGTGCAAGTTCGCGCGGCAGCAGCATGTAAAACAGATAATTTTGCTTCGCGATGTATTCCGTCCAGAGATTACCCTGCACGCCCAAAACGTGGCGCGCCTGCTGCGCATCGAGCGAGGGCGGCGTGGGATTGTAATCGTAAACCATCTGTGGCGTCGAGAGATTCCCGATTGCCTCGGGTTCGTCGTTCTCGTCACCTTGATAGGCGTCGAAATAGAGGGGACCGTCCGGCGACATGACCACGTCGTTGCCTCGTTTTGCCGCTTTGACCCCGCCTGCGTCTCCGCGCCACGACATCACTGTCGCGGTGCGCGTTACTCCGCCGTCGAGAATCTCATCCCACCCGACCATGCGCCGTCCCATGTGATTGAGCTCCAGCTCGACACGCCGTTCGAAGTATCCCTGCACCTCGTTGTACGTCTTCAAGTGTTCGCGCCGCATCAGCACGTGAACGAAAGCGCTTTTTCGCCACGCTTCTTTGGGCACTTCATCGCCGCCCACGTGCACGTACGTGCTCGGAAAAAGCGAAGCAACTTCGGAAAGCACGTTTGCCAGAAACGTGAACGTGCGCTCGGTGGGACAGTAGATCTCGCTCGTGACGCCCCAGATTCCACTTACTTCGAATGGACCGGGCGAACAGGCATATTGCGGATAGGCGGCGAGCGCGGCGGTCGAGTGGCCGGGCATCTCGATCTCAGGAACGATCGTGACGTAGCGCTGTTTTGCGTAGGCGACGACTTGCCGGATTTGGGTTTGCGTGTAAAAACCGCAGTAGCGCACGTGGTCGATGTCGGTCGGATCCTTGTCGACTTGCGTGCCGGCGCGGCACGATCCGATCTGCGTCAGCCGCGGATACCGCTTTATCTCGATGCGCCAGCCCTGGTCGTCGGTGAGATGCCAGTGAAACGTGTTCAACTTGTAGTGCGCTGCGAGATCGATGTAGCGTTCGACCACGGGCACGCCGTAAAAGTGGCGGCTGACGTCGAGGTGTATTCCGCGCCACGCGAACGCTGGGGCATCGGTGATGTCGGCGTAGTGGATCGCGTTCGTGCCTGCTACCGGAAAGATCTGCTCGAGCGTCTGTAAGCCGTAAAATAATCCCGCGCCGTCGCTTGCCGAAATCGACATTCCATCGCCGTTGACATGAAGCACATAGCCTTCGCGTGAGGTTTGTACACGGTTGGCGGCGCTCGCGCTCAAGCGCAGCTCCGCCCGCGCCGCAGCCGGAACGATCGAGGCTGCGATGCCCCGACCGCGCAAAAACTCTATCGCGAACTCCGCGACGTTGCGTTCGTCCGGGCTGGAGGCTGCAATGCCGATGGTTCGCGGCAACGTGTAAGTGGCCGCGTAGGCGGTGATCGAGCGAGGCTGCGGCACGATTCCGAGCGAATCGGCCGGAATGCGATCGCTCTGGGCCTGACCGGTCGAGCAGAGCAGCACGATTGCTAGAGGGAGCACGGTGAAGCGACGATTCATGGTGGGGCGTTTTTTCGGTGCATTAGCCCTCGCCCTTGTTTTTGCAACACGGGTGGTCGCGCACGCCGAGGAGATAAACGTCGATATCGGACACCGCATTGCGTCCTTTCAACCGGCTCTCGCGCTCGGTTCGACCGTCGATAAAGAACCTGCGGGAAGCATCCCACGCCTCTATTCCGAGCGCAATGTCCGCGCAATGCTGGATGCCGGCTATGGGTGGCTGAGTTATCGCCTTTTCACCGAGCTGGTCGTGCAAGACTGGCACTGGAATCCTGCGGGAACGTTCACGCAAGGCGATCGCGGCTATTGGACAAGCAGTGCATCGCCGGGGCGTTCGCCTATTTCCGATTCGTTCGGATACCGCTTGCCGCACCGCGGCTTCACCACCGATCAGGGCGCAAGCGAGGACTACTCGCGTCTCGACGATGGTGATGCGCGCACGTATTGGAAGAGCGATCCGTATTTGAGCTCGGCATTCACGGGCGAACCGGACAGCATGCATCCGCAATGGTCGGTAGTCGATCTCGGTTTGCTGCGGCCGGTGAACGCCGTGCGCATTTCGTGGAGCGCACCCTATGCGAGAAGTTACCTCGTGCAGTACTGGACCGGAAGCGATGCGATCGGCGATCCTGCGCACGGACGATGGCTAAAGTTTCCGGGAGGCGGTGTGAATGGCGCACGCGGCGGCATCGCTCTCGTGCGGCTTTCTGCGCGTCCGGTTCGCGCTCGCTATCTGCGCGTGTTGATGACGTCCTCGTCGGGTACGTGCGATTCGCACGGCAGCGACGATCGCCGCAACTGCTTGGGCTACGCAATCTCCGAAATCGGAGTCGGCTCCTTGGATGCGCGGCAACGTTTTCAGGATTACGTTCGCCACACGCCGGGGCAGCATCAAACGCGCACGTACGTTTCCTCCGTCGATTCTTGGCATAGTGCTTCAAATCGCGTGCGCAACCAGGAACAGCCGGGTCTGGATCTCATCGCGCGCAGCGGCCTTACGCGAGGCTTAGGCGCAACGTATCCCGTTCCGATGCTCTACAGTACGCCGCAGAACGCAGTCAACGAAATCGCGTACCTGCGCGCTCGCGGTTATCCGATCGAACGGATCGAGATCGGTGAAGAACCCGACGGGCAGTACACGACGCCTGAAGACTACGGTGCGCTCTACGTGCAATGGGCGCGCGCGCTTCACCGGTTCGACCCGCAGCTCAAGCTCGGCGGCCCGGTTTTTTCGGGCACGAACTCCGACATGCAGACGTGGCCCAACGCCGCGGGAAACGTCTCGTGGCTCAAGCGCTTCTTGCAATACTTGCAGCGCCGCGGAGCCATGAACGAGCTGGCATTCATGTCCTTCGAACACTATCCGTTCGGCGGCTGCGATCGCGGCGCAAAACTAGTCGATGACCTGAAATCCGAACCCGGGATGATGCGAACGATCGTGCAAGCGTGGCGCGCTGACGGCCTCCCGTCTTCGATCCCGATGTACGTAACCGAAGCCAACTTCTCATCCGTCAACTTCACGCAGATTCCGATGCAGATAGAAGGTGCGTTGTGGCAAGCCGACTATATGGCGTCGGCGCTTTCCAACGGTGTGCGCGGCGTCGTCTATTACCAGTACGAACCGGTCCCGCTCTCGCTAAACAAACTCTGCCCGAGCGATTGGGGAAACCTCACGATGTTCGACGCCGACGCGAATGCGAATATCCACGCGCGCGCGGCTCAGTTTTTCGCAGGCCGCATGCTCACCAGGGAATGGGTCGTTCCGGGCGTTGCGGCACATGCATTGTATGGGGCGGGCGTTTCGGGCGCCGGCGGGCTGCTGTCTGCCTATCCGGTGAGGCGTCCCGACGGTCTGTGGTCGATTCTGATCGTCAACAAGGATTCACGCGCACGCACGGTGACGGTGCGCTTCGGAGAAAAACGGTTCGGCGGCAGCCTGACACGTGTGTCATTCGGCCGCGCGCAGTATGTTTGGCATTCGAATGGCGCGGCGTCGCGACCCGATCCCGGCAATCCGCCCGTAACCGTTACGATGCGTGCGAATCGTGCGGGCCAGTATGTCATTCCGGCACAGTCGATTACGGTACTTCGCGGAACCGTGCTATAACAACACTACAGGAGGCAATGATGACCGCAGCGACTCGAGCCACGTCTCCGTGGAGTCTCGGAGACTTCCACGTCATTGGTGCGGCGCACACGCTCGTCGGCGAAATGCTCTGCGAAGATTGCGGGCTTAGTGCGGGTAAGCGCGTGCTGGACGTTGCGTGCGGGAGCGGTAATACCGCGCTCTCGGCGGCGCGGCGCGGATGTGCGGTCACGGGATTGGATCTCGTTGACAAACTGATCGAGCGCGCGCGCATTCGAGCGAAAGCTGAAGGTTTCGCAATAGATTTTCAGACGGGCAACGCGGAACAGCTGCCCTATGAAGACGAGAGTTTCGACTACGTGCTCTCGACATTCGGCGTGATGTTTGCGTCGGATCAGGAACGCGCGGCGAACGAGCTGCTTCGCGTCTGCAAAACGGGCGGAACGATTGGGCTTTCAAATTGGACGATGGAGAGCTATCCGGGTTCGATGTTTGGTCTGGCAGCGAAATATTCGCCGCCTCCTGCCGGTACGAGGGCGCCAACCGATTGGGGCACGGTCCCGGGCTTACAAAGGGTTTTCGGCAGACGCGTCGCTTCGATGCGTCTGGAAGATCGCTGCGTTCACTCGCGTTTCTCCAGCGCAGACGAGATGCTCGCGACGTTCAAAGAATACTTTGGCCCGATGCGCATGCTCTTCGAGCGCGTTCCGGCCGAGCAGCATTCGGCTCTCGAAAAGGATCTGCGCGACCTCATACTTCGGTACAACCGCGCGACCGACGGAACTCAGACGACCGCGATGTCGTATATAAATGTGATGATGCCCAAGCGATAACGTCAGGTAGGGAACATGAAGAAACCGCTTACATTCGCAGCAGTCATAGCCGCCATCGCGCTCGCTTACGCCGCGGGGCGAGCCCAGGAGGCGACGCCGTACGCCGATGCATCGGCCGTCTTCTCGCAATTGCAGGCCGATAGAAACGGCACCGTTTCGCAATCGATCATGCACGCGCCGGCCGGCGACGTTCTTGCTGTGTACGTTGGCCGCGCACCCCGGCAGGTCTACACAAAACAAGACAACCTGCTCTACGTCATTAGCGGTAATGGAACCGCCAACGTCGGGTACCCGTCCTACGATCTCAAACCGGGCTCGATACTTTCTATCGCGCGCAATACCGCGTTCCAAATCACGGCCAACGGACCCGCGCCGATTAAGGCGATTCTCATCGCTTCGCCGAACGACGATCCGAACAACAAGCGAGTTTTGGAGCCCTAAACGCGCTGCGGGCGAGCCGTAGCCTGCACTCGTACCGGGAACTTCCCTTCGAGGCCTGAGAAGTGGTAGGCTGGCCTCGGACATGCTTGACGCAAAAGTGCACTTCGTTTCCGTGCTGTCCTTCACTATCAAACCGGAAGATTTCCCGGGGCTTTCGCGCGAAGCGACATTACTCGCGCAGCGTAGAGGGCCGACCATTCATGGCTTGGTGGAGGCCATCGTCTTGGGAAACGAAGAAAAAACGCAACTGCTGATGGTCTCGCAGTGGGCTTCAAGACAGAGTTGGAGTGCCGCGCAGTGGGACGAGGACGTCGGACGCTCGCTCAGTAATTTGGTCGAGACCGCAGAGTCCTTTGAGGTTCGCTCGTTCGAGCCCGTCGCAATAGTGCGCACGGCCGCAGGCGAGTAGAGCGTTTTTTAGATCTGAACGACTTCCGTAATTTCGGGGACGTCGGCGCAAACGACTTGTTCGATTGCGCCTTTGAGCGTCATATTCGAAGCGGGACATCCGCCGCAGGCACCGAGCATCTGCACGAACGCGGTTCCGTTCTCGACTTTGATCAGCCAAACTTCGCCGCCGTCCATTTGAATGCCGGGGCGGACTTTGTCGAGGGCGGCGTTGACGCGTTCTTCTAAACCCTTCGATGCCTCAGGGTCCGAAGCTTGTCCTGAGCCCTGTCGAAGGGATACCTCAGGATCACTAGTTGTCTTGTCCATAACCTTTCAATAATTCGTGTATGCGGCCCGCTACTTGCAGCGCGTCGTCCCAATCGCGCTGCCACATGTTGCGCCCGAATATCAGGCCCACGCAGCCGGCTTCCATTGCGAGCTGCGCTTTGTGGATCGTATCCTCGTCGCTGATTTTGCTGCCGCCGGAAACCAGCACGAGCGAGCGTCCAGCCGACTTGACGACTTTTCGCAGTCCATCAAGCTCCGACAGCTCGAGCGTGTTATAAGGTTTCGGCATCTTGTCGGCGGTAGCCGCATCCCACTTCGGCACGTTCAATTTGATGATGTCGGCGCCGACCTCACAGGCGACGCGCGCCGCATAGTCGACCGCGTAGAGCGAATCGATGCCGCCTTTGCTCTTGATTGCGGCACCGCGCGGATACGCCCAAATGATCAGCGGCATTCCGTGCCGTTCACATTCGCGGCGTACTTCGTTGCACTGCGCGATGTCGACGTCTTGCGCCGGGCTTCCGACGTAGAGCGTGTAACCTACGGCGTCTGCTCCCAAGCGAACCGCGTCTTCAACAGAGGAGGTCAGCGAACTGAACGCATCGTCGTCGTTAGGCACGCTCGTCTTGCCGTTGATCTTCAGAACCAGCGGCACTTTGCCGGCATACGCTCTATGATATTTCTCGGCAAGGCCGATGTGCAGGGCAATGCCGGAGAAGTTTCCCGCGACGGCGAGCTGATAGATCCAATCGGTATCGATCGAATCCACGTTTGCGAAGAAGTCGATCGGGCCGTGCTCCAAGCCCTGATCGATGGGCAGGAACATCAGGGTGCCGTTGGCCGGTCCGTGTTCGTACATCATCCGGTGCAAGCGCACGCGCTTTCCGGTGGAAAGGTTCATTTCGTCGAACGTCGGTCGACGCACCGCTGCTAGCATCGCGTGTTTCTCCCTATTAGTGCTGCTTTGGAACTACCTTCGATACCTCAGGATGACACGGCCTTCGGGCCTTTCAGGATGACAAAAGGCTAAATATGCTTAATGGACCGAACGTGAGCTCCCTCGCTATCGGGTTTATCGGGGTCGGTGCTATGGGTGAGCCGATGTCGCTCTCCCTCTTACGGGCAGGCTACAAAGTCACCGTCAGCGGCCATCGGAACCGAGAACGGCTCGAGCGCGTGCTCGCGCAGGGAGCCGCCGAAGCCGCGGACCCTTTCGCCGTGGCAGCGGCCAGCGACGTAGTCATCACGTGCGTCCCCGATGCACCGCAGGTAGAAGACGCGCTGTTTGGGCCGCGCGGGGCGGCCGCGGGCGCGAGGCCGGGCACGGTTTTCATCGACATGTCGACGATTTCGCCGATGGCCTCGCGCGATTTTGCGGCGCGGCTACAGGCAAGCGGACTGCATTTTCTCGATGCACCCGTAAGCGGAGGGCCCGCGCGGGCCGCCTCCGGCACTCTAACCATCATGGTGGGCGGCTCGCCTGAAGATTTTACCGGCGTTCAGCCGGTGCTCGCGGCTATGGGTACTCCGTATCACGTTGGTCCGGTGGGCCTTGGCGAGACGGTCAAGCTGGTCAATCAGCTCATTATCGCGAACGTTATGATTGCGAACACCGAGGCGCTTACGTTCGCGCGCAGGGCCGGCGCCGATCTGGACGTCGTTCGAAAAGTGCTCTCTACGGCCACCGCCTCGAATTATTTACTGGAGCAGTGGTTGCCGAAAACGTGGTTTGCGGGTAGTTTTGAAGGAGGGTTCGCTATGGATCTGCTCCGCAAGGACCTGGGAGCGGCTCTGGACGCGGCCCGCGCTATGAAGATGCCTATGCCGGCATCCGCATTCGCATACCAACTTTATACCTTGAGGTCGGCCGAAGGCGACGGTGCACTCGACTATAGTGCGGTCGCAAAATTTTATGAGCACGTCGCCGGAGATTAGCAAAAGGGGCACGTTCAACAAGCATCCGGATTTCAATAAGAAGATTCTGGTGGTTGATGACGAGGCCGCCATCCTGCAAACGTTACGGTACAACCTGGAGCGCAGCGGCTACAACGTCGTTACCGCCAGCGATGGGCGCAGTGCCGTGGCCATGGCGCTGCGCGAGCAGCCCGATCTCATCATTCTCGATATCATGCTGCCGGTGCTCGACGGCATCGAAGCCTGCAAAGAGATCCGCAAAACAAGCTCCGTTCCAATCATCATGTTGACCGCGAAGGACCAGGAGATCGACAAGGTTCTCGCGCTGGAACTGGGCGCCGACGATTACGTCACCAAACCTTTTGCGCTGCACGAATTCTTGGCGCGGGTCAAAGCACGGCTGCGCCGCCCGCTGCCGGTACCTTCGCGCGATCACGATCAGGCGATCTCGCTGGGGGGCATCATTCTCGACCCGTCGCGACAGCACTTGACCGTGCGCACCAAAGACGTCTCGCTCGCGCCCAAAGAATTCGCGCTGCTTCGCGTGCTGATGGAGAACGCGGGACGCGTCGTGACCCGCCAGACGCTGCTGGACAAAGTTTGGGGATACGATTTCGAAGGCGAGCAGCAGACCGTCAGCGTGCACATTCGCTGGCTGCGCGAGAAGATTGAGGAAGATTCGCGTAACCCGCGGCATATCATCACGGTTCGCAGCCGCGGCTACATGTTCAAGGAGTAATGAACGTTGAGCTCGTCGCCTTCGGCACGTTTGTCCTAGGCGCAGCCGGCGGCTTTCTGCTGCGCCGGTACACGCAGCCGCGCGGCACTTCCGACGAAACGCTTCCGCTTCGTGAAACGCAGCGGCCCGCCGACGATCGTTTCGATGCGCTCGTGCGCGCGCTGCCGCTCGGCGTCGTCATGCTCAACCGGAATCTGCGCGTGCGATTTGCCAATCGCGCCGCCGCGGCGATTTTCGGGTTCGAACGCTCGCGTGTGCGCGGCACTCATCTCATCGCCGCAGTTCCTTCTATCGAACTCGAGCAGCGCGCGCAGGCGGCACTGCGCGGCGAGCGTTCGTCGTCGCCGCTCATCGTCAGCGGGAAGAGCGTAAAGCGGTCCTACGCCGTATCGGTCTATCCGCTGCTGGTGTCGGATCAGGAAGGGGAAGAACAAACGCACGAAGCCAGCGGCGTCCTAATCATTGCCGAAGATCAAACCGAACTGCTCGCGCTGGAACGTGCTCGTCAAGAGTTCTTGACCAATGTTTCGCACGAGCTGCGCACTCCGCTTTCCTCGATCAAACTGATGCTCGAGACCGTCACCGAAGCGGGTGATGAAGAAGCCAGACAGATATTTTTGCCGCAGGCCCTTGGGCAAGTCGATCGTCTTGCAATGCTCGTCCAGCGGCTTCTGGAGCAAGCCAAGGCCGAGTCGGGCGAGATGGTGCTGGAGATCTCGGAAATCGATCTGGAAGATGTAGCGAGGCCAATCGTTGCGTCGTTTCAGCCGCATGCCGCGTCAGCCGGAGTAAATCTGGAACTGCGCACGCTTCGGCCTGCCATCATCGAGGCGGACGACCACCGGCTCTCGCAGATCTTCGTCAATCTCATCGATAACGCGCTGCGGTATACGCCCGACGGCGGTTCGGTTACCGTTGCGCTCGACGTTGAAGACGGCCACGCAATCGTGCGCGTGAGCGACACCGGCATCGGAATCCCTTACAGAGATCTCCCGTATGTCTTCGAGCGTTTCTACGTCGTGGATCGATCCCGCACGCGCGCGAGCAGCCGCTCCGGGGGAGCGGGCCTCGGCTTGTCGATCGTGAAGCACATCGCGACGGCACACGGCGGAAGTGTCGAGGTCAAGTCAACGCTGGGAAGCGGGACCACGTTCACCGTGCGCATTCCCGTCGTTGCCGTGCAGCCTTAAACTGACGATAATGTCATCCTAATCGCCGCATGTTTCTATGGATTCATGCAGACGTTCGAGCAGGCAGTGCACAGTTCGCACATCGAGTTCGACGGCTTCGAGGAGTGGCCGGGGCTTCGCCGCGATCTTCTGACTTTTATCGACGTCTTTTGCGCAGACATGACGCTCACGCACGCGCGCGAGTGGTTTGACGAGGCATTCCCGGGCCTGCAAGGCGCTCCGCTTAATCTTCCTTAATGTTCGCTTAAGGAAGGCTTACGTTGGGCTTCCGTACGATTGAAAAGCCTTGATCGCCTCACGTCGACCGTCAATCGCTCATGCCCAAGAGCGCATTGCCTCGGGTACCCTATTCTCCGCGAGCGCCTTCGTCATCGTTGCGATGGGCGCTTTGATCGTCTATCTCGCGTACATGGGTCTGCAGCTGTTTTTCGTCGATCACATTAATCCGCTGCACTTCCTGTTCTCGCCCGACTGGACGTCGGATCCGAACAATCCCGGTGCGCTGGTCTTCATTGTCGGATCGATTTCGATCACGCTGTTTGCGATTTGCGTCGGTGGACCGTTCGGTGTCGCAGTCGGCATTTTTCTTTCAGAGCTGGCGCCCAAGAAGCTCGGTTCGTTTATGAAGCCGGCGATTGAAATATTGGTGGGTATTCCATCCGTCGTTTACGGCTGGCTCGGGCTCACGCTGCTCGCGCCGCTGATTCGACACGTCACCGGCAGTCTCACCGGATTTGGGTTGCTCACCGCGGGCATCGTGCTCTCGATCATGATTTTGCCTACCGTTATTTCGCTTTCCGAGGATGCGTTGCGCGCGGTGCACATTTCGCTCAAAGAAGGCTCGATGGCCTTGGGCTCGACCCGCTGGCAAACGATCTGGCACGTGCTGCTGCCCGCGGCGCGCAGCGGCTTGACCGTGGCGGTCATTTTGGGCGTAGCGCGCGCCATCGGTGAAGCGCTCGCCGTGCAAATGGTAATCGGCAACAGTGCGGTGCTGCCCAAGAACTTGCTGTCCCCAACCGCTGCGCTGACTACCGAAATCGTCACCGACATGGGCAGCGCGCAGCAGGGGACCGTCCTCTATCATTCGCTGTTCTCGCTCGCGTTTTTGCTGCTGTTGATCGCTATGGTGCTTATTCTCGCGGTGCGCTTTGCACTGCGGCGGAGCTCTTGATGGCTCTCACCGCGACAGCGCCGATGCGAACGCACCGTCCCGATACCGCCGCTCAGCGGCGCGCGATCGATGCGATCATGACGGGCGTGCTGTGGGCGGCAGCGCTCTCGATTGTCGTGCTGCTGGCATTCTTCATCGGATACATTCTCTACTTGGGTGCGCCGACGATTTCGTGGCACTTCCTGACCGCGCCGCCGAGCGAGATCAGCGCGGGCGGGGGCATCGGGCCTGAAATCTTCAATTCGTTCTACATTCTGATTCTCACGCTGCTCTTTACCACGCCGATCGCTACGGCCGGCGGAATCTACCTTCAAGAGTATGCGCGTCCGGGCATCTTCACGAACGTCGTCCAGTTTTGCGCGGAATCTCTGGCGACGATCCCCTCGATCGTCATGGGCCTGTTCGGCTTGCTGATCTTCGTAACGTATCTGCACTGGCAGTTTACGGCGATCGGCGGCGCGCTGACGCTGACCATTTTGAATCTGCCGGCGCTCATGCGCGTCACTCAAGAAGCATTGCAGACCGTACCGAATGCATTTCGGGAAGGTTCGATGGCGCTGGGAGCCACAAAATGGCAAACGATTCGCCGCGTCGTCCTTCCGAGCGCGATCGCGCCGCTTACCACCGGTATCGTGCTCGTAGCCGGGCGCATCTTCGGTGAAACGGCGGCATTGATCTTTACCGCCGGGCTGAGCGTAAGCGCGGGACGCTCCGCTTACGACTTTAGCTTGTTTCACGAAGCAGAGACCCTCTCGGTGCATTTGTGGTACACGCATTCGGAAGGCCTTATACCGGACGCCACCCAAGTTGGCAACGGTTCTGCCTTGGTCTTGCTCGTGATGGTGCTGCTGTTCAACGTAAGCGCCCGCCTGCTGGGCCATGCGCTCAGCAGACGGCTTACAGGAAAATAACCCTTACCATGGA
>Ga0073928_10009009_pt1 | contig 12296 bp, 9 predicted proteins | sample PaiPotPPA55metaG_FD_76969 | JGI IMG/M metagenome (GOLD analysis project Ga0073928, IMG submission 76969) | Iron sulfur acid spring bacterial and archeal communities from Banff, Canada, to study Microbial Dark Matter (Phase II) - Paint Pots PPA... ...
GAAAAATAGCGGTCAAATGGAGGGCTGGAACCAGATACTCGATAAACTTGCTGCGGTTATTGCGGGGCTGGTACAGGCGAAATAGGAAGTTGACCTTTTGACGATCGTCATGCGCGAGATACAGCTAAGGCTGGCGGCGGAGGCTTAGTTAGAACGGGCTTCTCGTCGCTTGGCCGAATAGTCGCATTTCCGGCTAAGTGACCGTTGGCTCAACTGTTGCCTTCAGGCCACTGCGCTCAGCGACCAATGTTTACCGAACTCAAGATCCTATATAAAGTGGCGGCCCTGATACGGCGTCGCTAAACGCTCAAGGAGAAAAAATGCGTCTCTCATTTTTCCGCGATTTAAGACTTGCGTTCCACTCGTTGATGCACAGCAAAAGCCTCGCTGCCATTGTGATCCTCACGCTGGCACTGGGAATCGGGGCCAACTCGGCCATCTTCACGCTGGTCCGGGGCGTGCTGCTGAAGCCGCTGGTCAACCGTGACGAGAACCGGCTCGTCTATATTCGCCAGAGCGCCCCCAGCGGCGGACAGGACAACACCACGTTTTCCGTGCCAGAAATAAAGGATATCGAGGGCAGCGTCCGCTCGCTGAGCGAGTTCGGCGATTTCTCGACGATGGACTTTACGATGGTCGGGCTCGGCGAACCTCGCGTGGTTCACGGCGGCGTGGTCAGCGGGAATTATTTTGATGTGATCGGTCTGCGTCCTGTTCTAGGCCGTCTGGTCGGACGTCAAGACGCGGGCGCTGACGCCCCTGGCGTCATCGTGCTGACGTATCGTTTCTGGTCCACCGTTTACAAAAAAGACCCGAATGTGATCGGCAAGAGCGTTCGGCTCAGCAGCCTTGGCGATCGTTCCGCTGCGGTCATCGGCGTGCTCGAACCTTCTGTGCCGTATCCCGCGGAGACCGAAATTATCGGCAACCTGGTCATTAGCCCGCATCATCTTTCCGCCACGATGGTCACGGGCCGGATCCATCGCATGACCGAACTTTTCGGTAAGCTTGCTCCCGGCGCCACTCTGGACCAGGCGCGCAACGAGTTGCGCACGGTGTACGCTGGGATGGTGAAGGACCATCCCGATGCGTACCCCGATAACTTCGGCTACCGAATTGATGCCAGGATGCTCCGGGATGAGATTACTTCCGGCGCGCGCACCCTCTTGCTCGTGCTTCTCGCGGCTTCGGGACTGGTCTTCATCATCGCTTGCTCGAACGTGGCTAACCTGATTCTGGCGCGGACGGTTCGCCGCGAGGGCGAACTCGCGGTCCGCGCGGCGATGGGCGCCAACACTTGGGCGCTGCGCCGCATGTTGTTAGCCGAAAGCCTTCTGCTTTGCTGTGCCGGCGCGGCCATCGGCGTAATCATCGCGCAGCCATTGGTCACCATCCTGGCTCGATACGCCTCGCGCTTCTCCGTTCGCGCGCTGGATTTGACGGTGGATTTCAGTATGCTCTGGGTGGGAGTGGCGCTGGCCATCGTCGCCGCGGTGATTCTGGCATTTGTGCCGCGCCTGCCGTCGGCGAACTCATCGAATGGCATGAACCTCTCGGGCGGCAGCGTCCGCATCACCAGCAGCACCGGCCGCCGCCAGCGCATCTTCGCCGTCACCCAAATCGCCGCGTCTTTCATACTACTCGCGGGCGCCAGCGTGTTGATTACTACGCTGGTCGCGTTGCAAAGGACCCAGACCGGCTTCGATACGCGCCGCGTCCTGGTCGTCGACGTTCCGGCGCCGTCCGACGGAAGAACGCCGCAGCAAGTCGTCGATTTTTACAAGGAATCGGTGCGTCAAATCGATGCGCTGCCCGGAGTTACCGACACGGCTGTCGGCATGATCGCTCCTTGGCGGGATGCGGGCGGCGGCTTCGGCGTGGGCCTGCAATTTTCTGGTGATGGTCACGTCCATGATAAAGACGATCCTCGCGCGCTGTGGCGCACGATTTCTCCCGGCTTTTTCACCTCGCTCGGCGTTCCTATCATTGCCGGGCGGGACTTCAACGCGCTCGATGACCAGAACGCAGCGCCGGTCGTGATCGTTAGCGCGACTCTGGCGCGGCAGATGTTTCCCGGTCAGGATCCGATCAATCGGCATGTGTATTGGACCGATCCCGTGCTCGAATTCGCTACCGGCACTGCCGCCGAAAAGGCGCGACTTACGTCGCCGCACCGAATTATTGGGGTCGCCGCCGACATGGACGACGAACACATCGTTCCGGTGCCCACCGCCACCATTTATGGCGCATTGGCAGACGGCGGAATGTTCGGCGGTCACGTCTTCATCCACACCATGGGAAATCCTTATTCGCTGGTGACGCCGGTCACGAAAATTATTCGGGATATGGCCGCTGATGAACCGGTGGAGAACGCCGCCACGCTGGAAGACATTCGCGCGAAGGTGCTGGCTCCGGATCGCTTGAACTCGCTGGTCTTTGGCGTGTTCGCCGCGGTCGCGTTGCTCATCGCGATCGTTGGCGTCGCCGGAGTGCTGGCGTTTTCGGTTAGCGCACGGACCCGCGAATTCGGCATCCGTATGGCGCTTGGCTCTCAGCCGGGAAATCTACTCAGAGGTGTTGTCACCGAAGGCCTGGTGATGGCTGCCGTTGGCATCGTGGCCGGCGCGGCGTTCGGGCTCGTCGTTGTGCGCGTGGCAGGCAGTTATTTCGGCGATCTAAAAATGCCGGGCGCATGGCCCGCGATCGTTTCTGCGTTTGTGCTGTTAGGCGCGGCGGTAGTCGCTTCGATGCTCCCGGCGGCCCGCGCCGCCCGCGTCGACGTAATGCAAGCTCTGCGCTCGGAATGATTTTTCCCGGCGCCACGGTTTTTCCATAAGACGACGAAATTCTGAGCTAAGACTCCGCGTGTGATGCGAAGGAGGATCTTTATGAGTCGGGTGACGGATTGTGACAACCAAAGAGCCAAGTGCTATGCCCAAACTTGTCAACAATGGCCGTCTAGTTTCGCCACGTGCCCGGTTTTATTTGGTGATCGGCACGACAGCGCTTGCGCTTCTTGTATTGGTTTGGGCCGTAGTGTTTGAGCGCGGTTCAGCTATAACCTTTCTCGAATCTTACCCCAGGCTCATGCTGGTATTAGCGACTCTGGTTGTAATTTTCTCCGGATTGCCGCAGGCAAAGGACCAGAGATCTAGCGCTGGGCTCTTGGCCAAGTTTATTGGTAAAGGGTTGCTTTTAGCCGGAGCCGTGGCACTTTTGACTAAACTCCCTTCCTCGTTCGTTTGGTCGTGCTTCGTTCTCGGCATTGTTTCATCTGCGGTAGGTACGGCCCAGTTTTTCTCGGCGCGCCGCAAAGCGCCGACTCAACCTCCAAATGAAAAGGAGGGTGGAGCACCCTTAGAGCCCTAAATTGGGTTTTTCCGCGCACGGAATCATACGACACTCGAATTCGCTCTAAAATGTTCCCTCCGCGAGCCGTCACCAAAAACAAAGCTAGCACTGGCTCGTTTGTTGCAGAAGATTCGGCCGAGCGTGGGTGCAGCTGTGGGTGCAACAAGCGAAGAAAAAATGGCTCCCAATTTCTCGTAAGCGACACCAGATAGGGCACTTAGATTTTAGACTCCATCGGCTGTTAACCGAAGGGTTACTAGTTCGAATCTAGCCCGGGGAGCCATCTTCCGTTTTCGTCTTTTGAAGGATTAGATCAAAGGGCTCTCTGCAAGTAGGGTATAGACTTACAGCCGCCGAAGTTGGTTGTCGAGTTCCGAAGTTCTTCTGCCGCCTTGGACTCCTAGATCTTCTCGCGCCAAGTTAGAAGTCAGGGCAGGCTAGCGGCCCGCACGAAAATGCGAATCTCTATGTCATACAAATGGCATCCTGTAGTACAATTGATGCATGCGATTCGCAATTCAAGCCAGGCTGGACGACCAATCGCGGAAAAGGCTTGCAGTTCTGGTACGAGAACTCGGCTGGACTCCTTCGCGGGTGGTACGCGAGGGGCTGCGTGTTCTCGAAGCGAGTTATTTGCGGCGCAAGAAGCCGGGCATCATCGGTCTGGGTAAGTTCGAATCCGGTGTGCCAGACCTGGGATCGAACAAGAAACATCTACGGAATTTTGGGCGATGAAGCCGGTCCTGCTGGATACAGGTTTCATCGTTGCGCTGCTGGACCGCAGCGAGAGTCTTCACAAGACGTGCGCTCGGACGATTCGAGAAGTGCAGGCGCCGCTGGTTACATGCGAAGCCGTCATTACAGAGAGTTGCTATTTGTTGCGGAACTTGTCGGGTGCGTCGGAGGCGGTGATCGAGAACATCGCCGCTGGGATTTTCCAGATTCCTTTTCAGCTTTCTCGAGAAACTGCTGCTGTCAAACAATTACTGCGAAAATACAAGGACCGGAAGATTGATCTTGCAGATGCCTGCCTGATTCGTTTGGCGGACCAGTTTGGGACCGCGGATATTCTGACGCTGGATCGGGATTTCGCAGTCTATCGCTGGGGCAAGAACAAACCCTTTCGAGTACTGCCGAGCGCGGATTTGCACGGGCCAAGAGAAAGTCCCTAGCTCGGCGATCGAAGGGCTTTTCTGTCCTCGCTGGACCTTGTAACCCTCTGGATTGGGCCCGTCCCATACCATGTATTTCGCGTCGCATCCGCGATTCGAAGAATCATCACGACAGAATGGTTTGAGCGACACCCTCGCGCCCTAACCACAGACACAAACGGTAGGAAAAAGACCCTGAGCAAATCCGGCGCGTTTTATTAGGAAAGTATAAAAGGTGATTCCTTTCCGGAAACTAACTTCCTTGACGAACTCCTGATGAAGTCCTCCGGACTTCTCAGCACCTTCGCCCCTATCTTCAGTGAATCAGCGGCGAGACTCGTACCCGTTCGGTTGAGGGAACCCTGTCGCTTACCGTATTCATGGCGCTTTGCATTCTCGGACTTGATTTGCTGATTTACGTGTTCTTTCATCGAATTTATGGCGACAAGCGCAGCGCAGTCGCCCGCCAAGTAGCTGCCTTCAAAGGGCAGTCACCAAACCATTCTGGGTCGTTTCACAAAAGGCCGGTCATTGGTACCAGAAGTCGGCCCATAGGGAAAACATCCTTCCTCCGAACCTTCAAGATGGTTGCCCGTCGCCAGAAAACAATCCTACCGCATCAGCTCATGCTTTCCTGGAGCTGTTCTCGTTTTGTACGACGGCCGCCGCGATCTGGCGCTTGATGCAGACAATGGTGACAAGACGAACTCGAACCACCGGTCTCTTCGTGGCAGCGTAGCGTCCTTGATGCCGACTCTAATCGACGCGAACCGTTCGGTTACTACCCGAAGGCTCTGCCAGTGTCATGTAGGTGTCATATGAACGGCGAGAAAAATTACAAAAAGCGAATAAAAAAAGAAAAGAGAAGGAAAATCCGACTAACCCGATTTGATCAGAACTTGCTGATTTCCCCCGATTAAGCTCAGCTCCGGCAACTTGTGATGAAATTAAATTCACGGCTGTTAACCGAAGGGTTGCTAGTTCGAATCTAGCCCGGGGAGCCAACTCCCTTTTCAATCAATTACAATAGTTAGGGACCGCTCTTTTTCGGTCTTTGGCGACCGTAGTAAAAACGTAGTATGAATCTTGGGATTTCTAAAAGCGAGCCGACAAGAACAGCGCAAAAACCTAATGTTTCTGCGTAAATGCTCAGCGAAAAAGCCCAACCCTTCGGTTCGCAACCGAATGGTCGGGCATTTTTTCAACCGATTGATGTACCGCGATTTGGATTGTTTCCGGATGCGCCGCAATCGGCGGCAATGGACAGTTCGCATGAGCAAACCTGCCTCTAACGCATGGGTCGCGATCACACCCCGCACCTGTCCTTCCATGGGAGTTCAAGAGCGTGGCGGCGAGGCGAGACATCACTACATCCCTGCTCTCACTTATTCTATTCCCCCGCGGGATTCCTGCTTCAGAACTGGAACTTCAAGGAAAACATAATCTGGCGCTGCAATGCGGCGCCGCCAAAAGCTGTGTTGAGGATCGTTCCGCCGTCCAAACAATCGACGCAAGTTTGCGGATTGTCTAGATTGACGTTGTTGAAGAGGTTGAAGATGTCGGCGCGGAACTGAAGTGCCGCACGCTCTCCTAATGAAAAACCCTTAGCGACGGAAACATCGGCTTGACAGTCGCAGATCCGTATCGCTGGGTGCTCGACTGTCAGCGTGTGGCCATATATATGCCATGGCATGTATCCATAAGGTATAGATGCTAAGACATATTCAAACATGGTGATTGTGATATGCTATAGTAGCTGTTCAAGGAGTCTCAGATGCTTAAGCAGATTGGAAAGAGCCTGCAGCAGACGCGAACCGCCCGGGGTTTGACGCAGGCGGAACTGGGGGCTCTAGTCGGCCTGCCGCAATCGCATATTTCGAAAATCGAGCGCGGGGAAACTGACTTTCAATGGACGACGCTAGAACAGATTGCCAACGCTGTTGGGCTCTCCCCTATTCTTGTCCCCACCGGCCTGGTTCCCCTGGTGGAAAGCCTCATGAGCGGACGCGAGGGAAAAAGCGAAGATGAGCCGGTGCCGCTCGTCGGAAGCCTGACGGAAACGGAAGGATAGAAGGAAAGTTGAGATGCCTACGCTCAGAATCAAACTTGGGAACCGCCTCGTCGGCACCATCACGAATGTCGTGACCGACAAGAATATCTTTGTGTTTGATCCGGGATATGTCGAAGACGAGCGCCGCCCGGTACTCAGCCTGAGCTATTACGATATCGAGCGAAAGCTCATCACGAGGCCGAGAGAGGTTCAGCGGCGCCTGCCTCCTTTTTTCTCGAATCTCCTGCCCGAGCGCGACGGCATGTTGCGCGACTATCTCGTGCAGCGCGGCGGAATCAGTCCGGAGAGAGAATTTCCGTTGTTGTGGCTCGTCGGGGCTGATTTGCCGGGCGCCGTCATCGCCGTAGACAGTGAAGGACAACCGCTGCCGCCGGAAGAGAAATCGGAAACGCGCGAAGCGAACAAGGAAGAAGTGCTGCGATTCTCTCTCGCCGGCGTTCAACTAAAATTCTCCGCGATAGGCCGGAGCGGAAGGCAGCTTCGCATTCCAGCCCAGGGGCGGGACGGCCAGTGGATCGTAAAACTGCCGTCGCCAAGATTCTCCAAGGTGCCGGAAAACGAATTCGCGATGATGACGCTGGCCAAGGAAGTGGGAATCGATGTGCCGGAATTCGGGCTCATACCGGTCGGCTCGATCGCGAACCTTCCGCCTGAATTCGCGGAAGACAAAACGAACGCGTACTTCATCCGGCGTTTCGATCGCGGACCGGACGGAGAGCGGATTCACGCGGAGGATTTCAATCAGATTTACGGACAGTATCCGGAAAAGAAATACGAGGAGCACGGATACACCGGAATGGCCAAAGACATCTGGGCGCTTCTCGGCGAGAAAGGGCTGGCGGAATTCATTCGGCGTATTGTTTTCAATGCGGCGATCGGGAACGCCGATATGCATCTAAAAAACTGGTCTCTGCTTTACCGCGACGGCCGAACGCCGACGCTTGCGCCTGGTTACGATTACGTTTCCACAATGCGGTATTTGCCGGACCGAGGCTTGGGCCTGCCGCTCGCCCGAACCAAGGATGTATCCCGCCTGGACGATGAACTCTTGGAAAAAGCATCTGTGCAAGCGGGTGTTCCTCGAGGCCTGGTGAAAGACGTAGCGCACGAAACTGCGCGCGCGTTCACTCATACGTGGTCGCAGCACAACCCAGGATTGCCAATTGACGATCTCGGACGCCGCAAGATCGACGAGCAACTCCGGCTCGTCCCACTTTTCAAGGAGCATGTCGTCAGCGGAAAACCAAAGCGAAAGAAAAGCTAGACGGTGAGTACCGAGCCTAATCGGCTTGCGTATGGTCAACAACAATTGAGGCGAAGACGACATCGCCGGCGGCCAAGTGTTCTTGACAGTGTGGGCAGTCGTTTCGGAGACCAGCCATCGTCGTCTGTCATAAAAACGTAATCCTAATGGCGGTGAATGGCGGCAAAATGCGAACGAAAGGTGAACAAAGAAGGAGAACGTGATTCGTCCCGTTTCATCGCAATTTGCTGAATTCCGTCGATTAGCACCAACTCCGGCAAGTTCTGATTAAATTGGTGGTTCGGCTGTTAACCGAAGGCTAGCCTAACCGTAATGCTCAGCACCGCGAGGTCTTCAGGCTGATCGAAAAAACCCTCGGACTCCGAAAGAATGTTCTTTGTTATTTGGGTTTTTAGCCCATCCAATTCTGATGAAAACAAGATTGCTTTTCTCGTTGCTCTGACTGAACTCGCTGTCATCACCCGGATTCGACATCGATACATGGAGACGCCTATCATGTCGGCTGCAACGCAGGTGGCGCTGGGAGGCGCCTTGGTATTCGGGACCGGGGTGCTGATTGGCAGTTTTTGAAAGCGGGCAGGGCGAGTAATTTTCGGTCTGGATAGCCTTTTCATTGAAATGTAAGAAGGCGGGGGCGAATGAGACACGAGGCGACCGCTGTTGGCGACACAGGTGCGGCACTGAAGGAGACATGGCACTTGAATGCCATGGGCGAATCGCGAGTGCTTAGATTCCTCTTTGGGTTTCTGATGGGATCGGCGAGTGTACACATCGTTTGGGTTGTCGTGCTTCTTACTTGCCCTTTGCTTCTTTCCGCACAGACGATCCACTATGCGAAACGTCCGGATGTGAGGAATGGAGAGAAGGTCTACAAGGGTGGCTGCATCGCGTGTCACGGGAGCGAAGGGAAGGGCGCACCCATTGCGAGTACAGCCTTTACGCGGCCAGACACGTTTCCGGACTTTACGGACTGTGCTGGGACAACTCCTGAGCCGAACGGCAACTGGAAGGCAGTGATCGTGCATGGCGGGCCATCGCGTGGGCTCTCGCAGATTATGCCTGCGTTTGGGGATCTGCTGACGGACGAGGAGATCAACGATGTGATCGGGTACATGCGGGGATTCTGCAAGAACGTCCACCACGATCCCCTGGGCGAGCTAAATCTGCCACGGGCGTTGGTAACTGAGAAGGCTTTTCCAGAGAACGAGATTGTGATTTCTACGGCGGCGAGTGCATCAGGCGCGCCGGCGTGGTCTACAGACATCATTGATGAACGAACGATCATTGACGCCCGGACCCAGCTTGAAACCGATGTTCCGGTGAACTATGCGGACCAGGCGCACAACTGGACGGCGGGTTTTGGGGACATTACGCTGGCGCTGAAGCGGGAGATGTTTTCTAGTCTGCGGACGGGTTCGATCCTGAGTTTGCAGGGCGGTATTTTGCTGCCGACCGGGGACAGCAAGCGAGGGTTCGGTGCTGGGACGACGCAGTTCGAGCCCTTTGCAGCGTTCGATCAGCTATTCAAGACGAACACGTTTTTGCAAACCCAGTTGGGAGCGGACCTGCCGGTGGATACAGGCGTGGTTCCGCGCAGCATGTTCTGGCGGGTGGCGGTAGGGCAGGCGATGGCTCCGGACCACATGCTGGGACGGCTGTTTTCGCCTATGGTCGAGTTTTTGGCGGTACGTGATTTCAAGCCGGGAGCGACCACCAATTGGGATGTTCTCCCGGAGATGCAGATCACCATAAGCAGGCGACAACACGTCCGGATAGGCTTTGGAGTGAGAGAGCCGTTCACCAATACAAACGGACGAGTGCCGCAGGTGATGTTTTATCTGCTCTGGGATCGGGCAGATGGGAAGTTATGGAACGGTTGGCGATGAGTCTCCGTTGGGGTAGCGCGGTTGCGCTAGGGCTCGCAGTAATCGGGGTTCCAGCAATTTTGCACGGCCAGTCGCAGACGGAGAATGCGAAGGGCGACAAGACGCCTCCGGGGACTTTTTTTCGCACATCGGAACGGTGTGTGGCCTGCCATAACGGGCTCAGGACGAGTTCGGGCGAGGATATTTCGATCGGATTGGAGTGGAGCGCGAGCATTATGGCTAACGCGTCCCGCGATCCTTATTGGCAAGGAAGCGTACGGCGGGAGTCAATGGATCATCCGGAGTCCAAACAGGCGATCGAGGACGAGTGCTCGATCTGCCACATGCCGGCCGTGCGGATGTCCGACCGGGATGCGGGAAGGCACACTCAGGTCTTTTCGCGCTTTCCGTTACAGAAGTTCCCGAAGGACCGCGCGGCAGCAGATGGAGTAACCTGCTCGGTTTGCCATCAGATTGAGAATGCAGGACTGGGGACGGAGGCGACCTTCGTTGGAAACGTGGTGTTCGCGAAACCAGTGCAAAACGACGTGCGACCCGAGTATGGACCCTTCGACATCGAAAAAGGACACCGGACCGTAATGCACTCCTCGACGGCGACGTATGTCCCGACCCGGGGCGACCATATCCGCGATGCTGGTCTTTGCGGGAGCTGCCATACGCTGTACACCTCGGCGCTTGGGCCGCAGGGTGAGAAGCTGACGAAGTTCCCGGAACAGATGCCGTTCCAGGAGTGGCAGCATAGCGACTACGCGACCAAGCAGACCTGCCAGGACTGCCATATGCCGGTAGTGAAGGAGGCTGTAGCGGTGACAGCGGTCTACGGCCCGCTACGCGAGGGCATGCACCGGCACGTGTTTCTCGGATCGAACTTCGTTATGGAAGGGATGCTGCAAGATCATCGCGATGAATTGACGACGCAGGCGCAGCCCGAGGATATGGATGCGGCGATAAAGCGCACAACCGAATTTTTGAAGACGCAAGCCGCGAAAGTGACGATCACCCGAGTGGATGCGACGCCGAATGGGCTTGCCGTAGCCGTGCATGTGGAGAATCTCGGCGGGCATAAGCTGCCCACAGCTTATCCTTCGCGGCGGGCGTGGTTGCATTTTGTGGTGAGGGACGGGAACGGGCGTGTGGTGTTTGAGTCGGGTGCGCTCAACCCGGACGGGTCGATTGTAGGCAACGACAACGACGAAGACCCTCTGAAGTTCGAGCCGCATTATCGCGAGATTACCAGTTCACAGGAAGTGGAAATTTACGAGCCGATCCTGAAAGATTCGGAGGGGAAGGTTACGACCGGTCTGCTCCACGCTGTCGGGTACTTGAAGGACAATCGGTTGTTGCCGCACGGCTTCGATAAGGCCACCGCAAGCAAGGACATCGCCGTGACAGGCGACGCGGCCAACGATCCGGGATTCACAGATCGCGGAAGCTCGGTGAGGTTTGTGGTCTCGACCGGGAACGCAACGGGACCGTTCAAGGTGGAGGCGGAACTTTGGTTTCAACCCATCGGGTTTCGATGGGCACATAATCTGGCACCTTATAAGGCGGAGGAATCGCAACGAATGGTGCGGTACTACGAAGCGGCGGCCCGGAAGTCGGCTGTGATGCTGGCTAAGGCAGAGACAACTCGTTAAGGACCAAACGGGAAAGATCGGATAGTTGGGTACCTGGGTCTCGACACAGGCAAAGTGACGAAAGGCAATCCGATCAGAAGAGAACTGGCCCAAACTTTTTAGAGTCCGCTCTCTGGCCCGCGTGGCACTGGCTAGATCTGCCTTTTCGAACTTCCGGACTTCAAATGGGCGAGTGACAGGCTAATCCCAAGTTGACCGGAGTAAAGCCGACTTGCCGGCACTCGTTGCGCGATGGCAGTTCCACATTTCAACCAGTTCCGGATTGGTATCGACAAACGCTAGTGTTGACCGAACCAATCAACTCCGGGATGGTTAGTTTCACGGCCTGATTCCGAAGCGGAGGTGGATGCAGTTGCGGTGATTTTCTTGTATTCGGCTTTGGCTTGACGGAGTGTCGGGATGTTGGGGTCCGCGTCTTTCCAGAGAGTGAGGAAATGCTGATAGGCGGCAGGGCCGTTCAACACAATTCCGCGGTGGTCGATAATTTTCTGGAACTCGGCAGCAGCTTCGCGACCTTGGTGCGCGGCAAGATATGCTTGGCTGCGCACTAACTAAAACGGGGAAATGAACCTTCGCCTGGGTCTGCGTTCGATCTGGATAACGACGTTCAACGCAATCGGAAATCGCCGCGTCGCCGTTGGCGGTTGCCTGAGCGATTTGATAGCCCTTGCCCGCTTTCTCCCGAAGGATGCGCTCGTACCACGCTTCGCTTCCTCAGATGGTGTTGCTCGTCTTAACGTCGCTCTGCAATGCGGAACCGCGCGGCCCCCGTTGCGCTGGCACGGACCATTTGTCGTCCACGTTCTCCAACTGCTAGCCCAACTTGACCAGTTGCGGACGTTTTTCGACTTTTTTGCAATACTTTTCGTTGTTAAGTCGCGTGTTTCCATCGCCAAGCTTTGAAAAAACGGTAGAGTGGAGACCAAGTGTCTTCCC
>Ga0073928_10009011_pt1 | contig 12295 bp, 15 predicted proteins | sample PaiPotPPA55metaG_FD_76969 | JGI IMG/M metagenome (GOLD analysis project Ga0073928, IMG submission 76969) | Iron sulfur acid spring bacterial and archeal communities from Banff, Canada, to study Microbial Dark Matter (Phase II) - Paint Pots PPA... ...
CGATGCTTACATCCGTTTCCACGGCCGCAATGCCGAAAATTGGTTCAAGCGTAACGTCAGCGCGGCCGAACGTTTCAAATACCTGTATGCTGAGCGAGAAATTGTCGAATGGGCCGGCCGGCTCAAGGAACTTTCCGGTTTGCGGCGCGCTTTCGCCATTTTCAACAACTGCTATAGCAACTTCGGTATTATGAACGCCACTACCATGCGAGAGATGCTCGCACGCCATCAGCCATGATGCGCCTCTATCAATTCGCCACCAGCCCGTTCTGCGCCAAGCTGCGCAAGATTCTCGATTTCAAGGGCATCGACTACGAAGCCGTCGAAGTGGATTACGTCGAGCGCAAAGAACTGGTGATGGCCTCCGGACAAATGATGGTGCCAGCCTTGACGCTGGACAATGGCGACACGCTGGTGGATTCGGACCGGATCGCGATGGCATTGGAGGAACATTATCCTGAGCCGACGCTTTTTCCTCACGCCTGGCAGGGAGTTCATCTGGCGCTCGCTCGATACTTCGACACGGAACTGGAGGATGCGCTGTTCAGAGCCGCCGTACCCTACGAACTTACGCATTACCGCCAGCAAGGGGCGGACCGCGAAGCGTTGTGGCGCCTCATCCGGGAGCGCAAATATGGCGCCGGCTTCGTCGAGCAGATGCTCCGGGAGCATCGGGCAAGTCTTTCCCGCGCGCATGAGTTGCTGGCGCCGCTGGAGGGTTGCCTTGCCGATCGTGCCTTCGTACTTGGCCGAATCGGGTACGCGGATTTTGCGCTCTACGGCCAACTTACCTATTTTGCGATTAGCGGCACTCTGGCAATTCCGGCAAATTTGCCCAATCTTCGGGCATTTTTCGAGCGGATGAACCGGATTTCTTCGGCCGTCGACGCCTAACGCCCAGCAGGGCTCCTGCCTTTGAGCGCCACCCGTCAGGGCAATCATCGTGATCCCGCTGGTTGACAAGTACGATGCCGTGCGGTTAGTAATGATTATCAGATGCTGGTGGTTATCGGTTGAGCGATGTGACCATGTGGTGGAGCGAGACTCTCCTCTGAGGCAAGCTCGTGAATTTCATCGAGGTCCGGCTCTCTTATGGCACAACTATGGCTATTATCCGCACTGGCGCGCGCTACTCAGCGCGGCGGCTGAGTGAATTCGGCCAGCGCTTGTCGATGCCGTTACGCCAGCTATTCAGGATTTGCACCGGTCGGGTCAATAGGCTTCTTCGGACCACGCGCACCGTCGCTCGTGAGTTTCTTCGATAACCCTTGCTGCTGGGGTCCCAGCACGTTGAGCAGGTACTTTTGCCTACAAGCTCACCAACCCACAAGCGTAACCATCAATAATGGTTACGCCGAGGCCAGCCTGGTATGCGGCAAACTTGAACCCCCGGTCATCGACTCCAGAACTCTATTGACGTGGCGCCCACTTCCCTATACGAAGCGCCATGAGCTACTGCAAGATCGCGCCCGCTCACCCACTACATGGCCCTTACCACGATCGCGAATATGGTTTCCCGGTGAGCAATGAGTCTTCGCTGTTCGAGCGACTAGTGCTTGAGATCAATCAGGCTGGACTGTCCTGGGCAACGATTCTGGCCAAGCGCCAGAATTTCCGCGCTGCATACGATAATTTCGAAGTTGACCAAGTTGCCAATTACGGGACTCGCGAGCGTGCGAGATTACTAAACGACATCACCATTGTGCGTAACCGTTTGAAGATCGACGCCGCTATCGAGAATGCCCGGCGAATCCGTGATCTGCGTTCCACTCACGGCTCCTTCGCGGCATGGCTTGCCAGCTATCATCCGCTCGGTAAGCCAGACTGGGTGAAACTGTTCAAGAAGACATTCGCGTTCACGGGTGGCGAGATAACCGGCGAATTTTTGCTGAGCATCGGCTATCTGCCGGGCGCGCACGAACCAAATTGTCCGGCTTACACCAGGATCGCACGCCTCAAGCCACCGTGGATGACCCAACGTGGGCAGGCGCTTTGACCGCACATACCCTGAAGCTGAAGCACTTGAGGGTCAACCTGGCAGCTCCGCGGCGCGCTTAGCCGACACCATCTCGGATCAGCGGATTTTGCGATTCGGGCGATTGATGCCTGGACTATGTGCAAATCATGCCGCGCGCCGTCATTAGACTGGAGTGCCATTCGTCGGTTCGAGATTTACGGCTACCGGAGGATTTTGGACTGGCCGCGGCAGGTCCGTTTTAACAACGGCGAGACTTCTTCGGCGAAGCATTGCATCTGGTCTTCGATCTCGCGGCCTTCAAAGCCGCCCGTCTCGAACCAGGCGTTGACGATATAATCCTCGTACCCGCAGCCTTCCTTGATTTTGATGATCTCCTCGGCGACGTCCGCTGGCCGACCCGCGAGCGCGACTCCTTTTCAGCAGCGTCTCGCCACTAACCCGCTTACTGATATCGTAGAGCGGTTCATTCTCGTCGGCGAGGACTGCGGCAAAGCCGAATGGCCCGTAGTAATCCCATTGTAATTCCAGTGCCCGGAGGAAGCGCTGGCGTTCACGGTCCGGATTTCTGCCCGGCAACGTCAGGTGCACATAACGGCCGGTCATGACCCCGCGGCGTCGTTCGCAATCCCAGCCATATTTGAATTTGCCGCGGCCCAGCCTATCGGGCCATCCGCATTTTTCGGCTTCTTCATAGTAGATGTCGATATTGCGCCGCAGTCGCGAGATCGGTTCGACGATGAAATAACCGTTGACGCCGCGCTGCGCGGCCCATCGAATCGAGCGCTCTGTCGTGAGCGGCTCCCATACCTGGGGGTGGGGCTTCTGGAGCGGTTGCGGGAAAACCTGCAGTTCCCGCAACAGCGTTGCGGTCTGCGTGACCGGGTTCGCTCCGCCGTATGGGGGGCCCGCCTAATTGCACGACATCTTCGAGCCGGCGGCCGGCCTTAGGCATTTTGAAGTAGGCGATCGTCTGTTTGTGATTCCAGCGGGTGAACACCGGCGGGATCGTAAAGAATTGGCCATGGTGGGAAAATGACGATTGCGTCCAGGCCTTGATGATGATCTCGTAGGCCTCCTGATAGTAACGTTCCTGGTCCTGGATCGTGGCAAACGCCCAGCCGAACACTTGCGCTTCGCGCGGCTGGTAGCCGCGTCCAATTCCAATTCAAGCCGGCCACCGCTAATGACGTCGAGCATCGCCGCCTGTTCGGCGATTCGAATGGGATGCCACCAGGTTATGATATTCGCCGCCTATCCAAGCCGGATCTGGGTGGTGCGGGCTGCAATCGCAGTTTCCACCAGCAACGGATTAGGGCTGAACTCGGCGCCCTGGGGCTGGAAATGATGCTCGGTCATGAAGAAGTAGCCCAGGCGGTCCGCGAGGATCCCTTGCCGAATCTGCTCTAGCAATACCCGCTGGCTGCTCTCGTGCACCTCGGCGAGGGTTCCGTCATTCACCTCCACCTCATCCGGCGTAGAGAGGTCGGCGGATCGCTCGCGCCGTTATGAAACACGCCTATTTTGATCATGATTCTGGCTCCTGCATTTTGATCAATCTACGACGCTGACGCGAGGTTCGAAAAACATCGCAGATCAACCCTGGACAACCATAGTAATCATGCATAGCGCAGCCAGCGGACGATTTCGTGCAAACTAGGCTTCTTCCCATACATCAGCGTCCCGACCCGATAAATATGCGCGGATAACGCCCACGCGCCGTAAATTGAAGCCGCCATCAACGCGAGGGACAAGCCGATTTGCCAACCGGCCGCGGCACCGACCGCAATTCGCATGCTCATCTCAGGATGCCGACCATCATTCGCATTGCAGTGGTCTTGCCAGCGCCGTTAGGGCCCAGCAGGCCGTAGATGCAGCCTTGAGAAATGACCAGGGACAGCTCATCTATCGCGACGACGCCGTCGTACGATTTACAGACTGACTTAAGTTCCAGCGCTCGCACTTAATCAATTCTAGGCCAACTCGACTGAAAGCGCATTACGAAATCTGCATGCGATCGGACTTCGATCAACCCATCATTCATGTTAGCCCCAGAGGAATTCGAGCCGCGGAAAGCTCGATGGTAGGCCTACGAGGCTTGGGCGTCTTTGATGGAACGTTGTAGATTATGGTGGAATCGCGATCATCCGGCGCCTAGCCGGATGATTCAGACGCGTACGGGAGGCACTATGGCTGCAATACAAAGTGGTGACCCCAGGCTGACAGGAGTCGTCGAGGACCTCCTCACCACATTAAGGGGCTTTATTCGCAAGCATCACGTCAGCCACGACGAATATCGGCGCGCGGTTGCCTTCATGCTGGAGACCGCGGCAAAAGGCGAGATCCCCTTGCTATTCGATGTCTTTCTCGAAGCTACGGTTGACCAGGTTGACGCCGTCGGACGTGGCGGCACGGAGTCCTCGGTAGAAGGCCCGTTCTATGCCGCTAACGCCCCTTTGATGAAATCGCCTTGCGTGCTGCCCCATCGGATCGATGAACCTGGCGACGTATTGCTGCTGTCGGGCACTGTGCGGTCAGTGCATGGTGAACCGCTGAGCGGCGCGATGCTCGATATGTGGCAATCAGACGCCCGGGGCGCTTACTCGCATTTCAATATTGCAGAGGCCGAGGCTCCGTGGAATCTGCGCGCTCGTGTCATCGCCGATGACAACGGCTGTTTCGAGGTTCAAACCCGGGTTCCTTCGCCTTATCAGGTGCCGAAGGATGGGCCGACAGGAGCATTGCTCAGAGGGATTGGGCGTCATGCATGGCGTCCCGCTCATCTGCACTTGCGCATCACGCACGACTCGTGTGAAACCTTGACAACCCAGCTTTTCTTCACCGGCGACCCCTGGATCGATTCCGACGTGGTCGGCGCCGTTAAGCAGTCGCTGATCGTAACGCCCGCCAGGCATGAGGAGCCGGCCGACTTGCAAAAACGCGGATTGGATAGGCCCTACTACTCCATTTCGTATGACTTCGCCCTGCCGCGCTTGATGCGCAAGGCCGCATAGCCGCGGAGGCTCCCGAGCCAAGCGAGACTTCGGTATTCAGTGGCCCAGTCTCCACGACTGTGACTTTCTAAAGAAAAAGAGAGGACAGAGGCTGGAGGCCTGTGCCACCGAATAATCGTACCCATGTCGCGGATCAAGAAAGGGTCTGCACCACCTTGTGCATGTCTACATACTCCCGAATCCGGCGAATCTTGCCGCCTTCGAGTTCGAAGACAAAGCAGTATTCGTTCTCGTAATCCTTGCCATTGAAGGCCTTGCCGCGATTCGTCAACTCGACGATCACGGCATCACCGGCCGCGTGAGTCTTGCGAATCTCGGTCTGCAGTCCCTGCGGAAAGGCCTGGCCGATACCTGAGACGAATTTTCGGACTTCATCTTTACCGCGCTTAAGGCCGGAAACGTTTGGAACATTTCCCGGTATCAGCCAGCTCACCTCGTCGGACATGTTAGCGAGAGCCGCTTCGACCTGGCCTCCGATCAGGTCCCGCCACGTCTTTTGTACGAATTCGGCATTCTGTTCGGCCGTCATGATGTTCACTCCTGCAAGGGTTTGGAAGAAACATTCGCCTCGGTCACGCCGGATAAATTCGCCTGGCCACCACGCCTTGCAAGTCCTTCAGGTGCGGGCGGATCTGAGCCGTGCGTCCATAGTTACGCGCCTTGTCCCATTCTGGCGTCTTTGGAATACCACCGTCGCGCAACTCATACACCGCCAGAAATCTCGGATCGCCCTCCACAGCGAGATAGCGGCGTGCACAGTAGACTCCGGGGACACCCACCAGCGCCGGGATATGGTCCTCGTTATACCACGCGGTGAAGTCCTTCTCGTGTTCGGATGGCGTGTTGAGCCGGACGGTCAAGACAAATTCCGCGTCCTTCGGCGGGCGCTCGCCATAAGAGAAGATTTTCCTGAACACCCCCCGCTGAGTGTTGCGGAACAGCGGCACCATCTTGCGGGTCCAGGGCGTCGGATTTTCGCGCACCTGGAGGAACGCGTCACTCTTCATGACGTTCTCGTCGGCGAGTTCATAGATAGCTGCATACTTGGGCTTGCCATCGACCGCCAGGTAGCGCTTCCCACTCAGGAATCCCTTTACTCCGAGCAGTTGTGGAATATGTTCACTGTTGTACCACTCGTTGAATTCCGCTTCCGCTTCTGGCGCGATATCAGTCCATACCACCAACAGACCGTTTCCGCTTTCGGATGCCATGTTTTTGCGCTCCTTGTAAGCAATAGTGCTCAGATGGGCACGTGCGCAGTGGCGCGTGCCGCTAGATGGAAAATCCTGCGCTTCGCAGTTTTCGATTGTCAAACCATCACGCTGCGCATGCGCCTGCGAGGCTGCAGAGCGCCACGCTGCGCCGTCCTTCGCGCAAATCGTTGCGGTCGAAGCCGTTGGTCAGGTAAGCGAACGAAATCCCGCTAGCCGGGTCGGCCCACGCGCACTGACCACCGAAACCAGGATGACCGAACGCCTGTGCCGAATTTGTGCGGCCGAAGCCGCGCAGGTTGGCCCTGCCGTCATCGCCGGCGATGACAATCCCAAGCGCCCGATTCGCCGACATTCCACGGTCGGGGTCCTTCATGGAACCAGTACGGATTCTGAACGCTTCGCGCAGCATCTCCGGCTGCCAAATCCGGTTCCCGTCATAGGCACGGCCTCCATTGAGGAGCGCCTGGTAGAATAGAGCCAGGTCGGGCCGCGGTCGTAATCCCACCGCCGGCCGGCGAACCTGCCTCGCGAGTTTCCAGTTCATTGAATTCAACGATTGCCGCTTCGTTAATTGCTCCCATCGACACTCGCGGCGGCGTGACCCCGAGCTTCTGGTATTCTTCGGCCTTTGCAGGCTCTCCTACCCATGCAACATCAGCGACCCGATCATTCAGCGATCGGGGAATGCCTACTCTCAAGTCAGGCAAACCCAGTGGCTCGGCTATTCGAGTACGTACGAACTCGCGATAATCGAGGCCGCTGATGCGTTCTATGATTTCCGCGACGGGCCAGAAATTGGCCGCGATATGATATCTGAACTGCGCGCCGGCGGGATGGTCGAGACGCCACTGCGCCAGCCGTTCAAGGCGGCGCTTTTTGTCCCCAAACTCCTTTTGCCATCCGGGCGCTTTGGGAATCGCGGAGGTGTGGGTCAGGAGGTGATTGACGGTAACCGCTTCTTTGCCATTCTCGCCGAATTCCGGTACGAACTTGACGACGCGGTCCTCGGGTTGCAGCTTGCCTTCCTGCATCAGGAGCCAGGCCGCCGCGGAAGTGAGCGCTTTGGTGCAGGACATGATGATGAAGAATGTTCCATCACTCGCACTTTTCTCTCTGCCGCCTTGAGCTGCATTGCCATAGGTACGCGTTGCGCCGATCTTGCCGTTGCGCGCGATCGCGAGTTGACAGGCAGGCAATAGTCCTTCCTTGATTTCACGCTCGGCGCGGTCGAACAATGCCTGCACTTTGTCGGGATTGAGCCCAACCTCGTCCAAGCGTTCGGCGAAAAAATGGGATGCAGTCATCGCGTTTCCTCCTCAGGCTCGTGCATTAACAAACAGCATAGCGGCTTTCGGTTGGGAAAGTCGAAATGACTGCGCGTCAAACCTCGGACAAACGTTAGCTCGCTCGAAGCGCGATTAGGAAGGCAACAACCGCGAGCGACCCGAGTATGGTCCGAACGGCGTGAAGCCGGCTCCACCTGAGAACAAGAAGACGGCTGTGGGGCCCTGCCGCGTCCAAGCTTGTCCCCATCAGCGCCTCATTAGTAGGCATAATAGCGAGCATGGTCCATGGCCAATTGGCGACCAGCAGTACGGCGCCGGCCAAGAATGCTATCCTCCCGCTCAGCCACCAGGCGATGAGTCCGAGCAGGAAGCCAATGATTGCGAGTGGCGCCTGCATCGCGAGGCCGCGTTTATAGGCAGGTTTCCATTCGGCCAGCAACGCGCGATCGTCCAGCTCAAGCCGGGCCGGTTGTTCGGCGAAGCTGACGTAAAAGGCAGCACCCGCGAATATCGCGGCGATCGCTAGCCCTAGCTCTCCTGCGAACATACGATGCTATGATTCGGCATTATTGTGGGGCGCTCAACCTTATGGAGTTCACTGCGATGACTAAGATCATCGACGCCGACGGGCACATCGTCGAGCCACGCACCTTCTGGCGGGACTATGTGGAGCCCAAATATCGCGAACGATTACCGCGCATAACCAAAGATGCGAACGGAATTGATCGCATCGCTTTTGGCGACCGCATCTCCACCAACAGTATTTATCCGCCGGCTGCGATGTGCATACCAGGCGGGATGGCGAACACCGAGTTGATAAACAAGCTGAGCTGGGACGACCTGCGCCCCGGTAGCTACGACCCGCACGCCCGTTTGGCTGACATGGACGCTGAGGCCATCGATATCTCGGTGCTGTTCCCGTCGATCGGCATCGGCTTCGTGGGAATAAGAGATCCTGAACTCTCGGCGGCCGGATGCCGTGCCTATAACAACTGGATGGGGGATTTTTGCCGCGTCGCGCCCGGCCGGCTCTACAGCGTCGCGCCCGTACCGCTGCACGACGTCGAACTTGCGCAAGCGGAAATGCGGCGAGTGGTCAAGCAACAGGGCGTCAAAGCTATCCTGGTCCGCTCTAATCCATACAACAATCGCCGTCTCAGCGACCCGGCCTATGATCCGTTCTGGGCGGAAGCACAGGAACTCGATTGCACCATCGCGCTGCATGCTGCGGTGACTGGCGATATGCCGACCGCGGGTTTCGACCGCTATCATGATTTCTTCCAACGGATGATTATTTCGCATCCGCTGGAGCAGGAAATGGCATGCATGGACATTATTTGCGGCGGCGTACTTGATAAATACCCGAGGCTGCGAGTTGCTTTCCTCGAGGCAGGCGGTGGATGGATTCCCTACTGGCTAGGCCGCCTGGACGAATTTTACGAAAAGATCGGCCACATGGTGCCGAAGGCGAAAATGAAGCCAAGTGAGTATTTCCGCCGCCAGTGTTTTTGTTCCTGCGAACCTGACGATCTATCCCTTAAAGCGGCCCGGGCGCTGGGTGTCGATGAATACCTTATGTGGGCCTCAGACTATCCCCATTACGATTGCGTATTCCCAGGCGCAGTCAAAGAGTTAAGAGAGAATTGCGCCGGATTATCTGATTCGTCGCAGCGGAAGATAATGGGCGAGAATGCGGCAAGGTGTTACGGCTTGCAGTGAATCACGCTCCCGTGGGTGGCCGGACGATTCTCATGGCAAAGCTATCGTCCGGCCGGGATGAGTGCGCGAAATTACCTGAACTCACTAATTCAGTCCGTATAATTTTGCGGCGGTATCGCGCACAATCTTCCGCCGGTCGGCCTCGGATATTTTGCTCAGATGGCGCGCGACATAGTCCTGCGAACGCGGGAAAGTAGCCTGCCCATGAGGATAGTCAGACGACCACATGATATTGTCGGAGGGATACCAATCGAGCAGATTTACGAAAACGGGATCGTCGATGAACGTCGCGTAAACTTGCCGCTTGATATATTCGCTCGGCTTGAGCGGCAGTTTTATACTTTGTATTCCACGAGCTGCATACTTGTCTATACGGAAAAGAAAGAAGGGTATCCAGGCAACATCGTTTTCGGCTGATACTATTTTCAGCCGGGGGAACCTTTCAAAGACGCCGCCGATTACCAGCGAAGTCAGGGAGCGTTCGATCGGATGGATCATTGAGATGACACCCGTCATGAACTCGACGCCCCTCATATTCGAATTGAGCACTTTGCTGGCATGACCGGCCGTACCTTTGGCGCCGGTCAGAATATGCAGCGACAGCGACATATCGAGATCCTGAGCGGCGGCCCAGAACGGGTCGTAGTCCGGCGAGGAGTACGGCCGCTCAGCCGGCGCTTCACCCCAGATCATCGCCCCTACCATGCCGCGGTGCTTGATCCGTTCAAGCTCGGCGACCGCGGCTGGGATATCCTCCAACGTGATAAGCCCGAGCGGGATAAGGCGCTTGAGGTCGTAGCCGCAATATTCGGTGGCCCAGTCGTTGAAGGCGCGAAAACAAGCCGCTCGGAATTCAGCATCGCCAAGGCCGAAGAGCGGCATCCCCATCGAGGTATAAATAACTTCCGCCGAAACGCCATCGCGGTCCTGATCCCTGATCCGTTCAGCCGGATCATGAACTGCCTTGGGCGCCTCGTCAAAACCGCGCTTCATGAATTCCGGCATTTCCGCAGGCGGCACTCCCGCACTGAAAAACGCCGCGACTGGCGCGGGTGCCAGGTCCTCGCAGACAAAGTATTCGCCAGGCTTGCCTTCGAGCCGCACCGCGTGGGGCGCTCGATCGCGGAAACGGCGATCGAGCCGTTCCGCCCACATTTTAGGCGGCTCAACGAAATGAGAGTCTGCGGAAATCAGTCGAGCATCAGCCATTCGATTATCCTCCCAATGGAGATTTCGAATACACGTCACCCTATCGTCGGTGCACTTTGAGCATTATGACAAAAGTTCCCGGAAAATAATGCAGCGACTAAGGTAACCGATCATCCAAAAACTTTCAGATCACTGCCGCCGCTCACCGGCAGGGTCGCCCCGGTGATAAAGCTGGCGGCGTCGGACGCCAGAAAGGCCGCCGCTTCACCAATGTCTTCGGGCTGACCCATCCGGCCCAACGGAACGGTCCTGCTTATCGCCTGTCTCTGCTCGGCGCTGACCATTTGGCTCATTGGCGTTTCGATCGGACCGGGCGCGATAGCATTTACGCGGATCCCGTACCGTGCGACCTCATATGCCAGATCGCGCGTGAGCGCGACGACCCCGGCCTTGGATGCAGCATAAGGAACATGCGGCACCGTGACATGGAAGGCGGCAATCGAAGCAATGTTTACAATTGCTCCGCGTTTGCGCGTAATCATCTCAGGCACCACATAGCGACAGCAGAGAAAGACCCCTTTGAGATTAACGTCCACCACGCGGTCCCAGTCTGCTTCGCTCTGCTCGACCATCGGCTTAACCACAACCCTGCCGGCGTTGTTCACCAAAATATCGATTCTGCCAAAGCGCTCGAGAGTTTGTTGAACCATTCGCTTGATGTCATCGCTTCGGCTTACGTCTGTGGGCACCCCCAGCGACTGCACGCCTAAGCTCTCGACTTCGGCCGCCGCCGGCGCGATCCGTTCGGGTGCCTGATCAGCGATGACCACGTGTGCTCCGGCGCGCGCGAGGCACCGAGCGACACCACGGCCAATTCCCTGGCCAGCCCCCGTTACGATGGCGACTCTATCGAGTAGTGCTCTCGAAGGCGAAATTGTCCCTGACTCCTCAGTTGGCATCGACGTCCTCTCTTTAATGCGCACCTCGCGGACTCGTTTGCTCGGCTGCGCTTCGCTCCGCCTAGTGTCAATGCGCACCTCCAACGGCGCTGTGCGTCTACCGGGCGACTCGTTTGCCCGGCTGCGTTCGCTCCGCCTAGTGTCAATGCGCACCTCTAACGGCGCTGTGCGCCTATCGGGCGGACTCGTTTCCTTCCGCCATGCTCGGGGCTTCGGCCGGCTGCGCTGGGCCTCGGCTCACCGCGGCGACCGAGCGGCCTTCGCTACTTCACTTCATCCTAAATTTTCATTTAGGAGAGACCACATCTGTCGATAGCTCGTCAACCGGGGAGACCGGGCCGAATTGCAACAGGAGAAGCAGGTCGTAGATGGCTTTCAGCGTGGCTGCGCAAATTAACGGCCAGCCGAAGGTTGAGAGATCCAGCATCCGGCCGGCTGGAATGGGGCCCAGGGCCGACGCGAGGCTCCGCGGCACATTGGTTACGCTCGCCGCGGTCGCCCGCTCCTCCGGCGGCACCATCGCCATTACGTACGACTGCCGGGCGGGGACGTCCATTTGAGATAACGATGACCTTAGCAGCAAAAACACTATAGTCAGCACGGCATTCGGCATCAGTGCAGCCAAAAGCAGGAACGCGTTCGACGGCAAGTGAGTATAGAACATAGTCCTGATTCTGCCGATGCGGGCGGCCAGCGCCGAGGAAACAAACTGCGACATCGAGCCCAGGAGATTACTAACAAAAAAGAACATCCCCGCTGCTTCGACCGACATTCCGAAACGGCGGAAAAGCCAGAGTGCGAGCAATGATTGAACAATCAAGCCGCCACTGAAAGCGTCGAGACTAAAGAGCGCAGCAAGGTGCATCACGATTCCACGCGACTTATCGAGCCGGCCTGTCCGGACTGGACTCAATTCGACTTCCACCCGGACAGAAAGTGAGCGGTACATAACTGCAGCAATTAGCGCAATCGCGGAGTA